>Ga0209536_100015219_pt1 | contig 10988 bp, 9 predicted proteins | sample DeeMarSeWOR28_12_FD_187461 | JGI IMG/M metagenome (GOLD analysis project Ga0209536, IMG submission 187461) | Marine sediment microbial communities from White Oak River estuary, North Carolina - WOR-2-8_12 (SPAdes) (version 2) | ecosystem: Environmental > Aquatic > Marine > Intertidal zone >... | reverse complement strand
ATCAAAGGCGCCCTGGGCAACCCCGACTCCCTGCGCACCGACGCCGGTGCGGGACTTGTCAAGGGTCTTCATCGCAACAATAAAGCCCATTCCGGGGCGGCCTATGATGTTTTCCTTCGGTATACGGCAGTTTTCAAAAACCAGTTCCCGCGTGGACGATGCCCGTATGCCGAGCTTGTTTTCTTTTTTCCCGAATGAAAAACCGGGGGTCCCCTTGTCAACGACAAACGCTGATGCACCGCGCGCACCCTTGTTTTTGTCCGTTATCGCTATGATTGTGTAGATCTCCGCTTCTCCCCCATTTGTAATCCACTGTTTTGTGCCATTCAGAACATACTCATTTCCGTCCAGCTGTGCGGTTGTCTGCACTCCTGCTGCGTCACTTCCCGCGTTCGCCTCAGTCAATGCAAATGCCACGAGTTTCTTTCCGGACGCAATGTCGGGAAGGTATTCTTTCTTCTGTTTATCAGAACCATACAGCAGGAGAGGATATGTTCCGAGGGCGTTTGCAGCATACGTCGTTGATACGCCAAGGCAGGCCCTGCTCAGCTCTTCAATGGCAAAGGACAATTCTAGCCCTCCCTTGCCCATTCCACCATACTCTTCGGGGATGTAGATGCCGAAAAAGTCAGACTGGGCGAGAATCTTCATAATGTCCCACGGGAACTCTTCCTTTTCATCCAGCTCTGCCCTGATCGGCATAATTTTTTCATCAGCGATCTCCCGGGCCAGGTCCTTTATCATTGACTGTTCTTCATCGAGAAAATAATCCATGTATAACCTCCAGCTGAAATATAAAAACCTATTATAAAGGATTCAAGGGGTCAGGGGTTCAAGGGGCCAGGTGAACGCTTCACTCGAACCCTCGACCACTCGAATCCTTGAACCCTTCTTATTCACCATCGTATCAACGCCGATGCCCACGTTAATCCGCCGCCAAAAGCCTCCAAAAGAACATACTCACCTTTTTTGATTTTTCCGGCCCTGACAACTTCATCAAGAACCATCGGTATTGAGGCGCTGGACGTATTGCCGTACTTTTCGAGATTTACGGCCACCTTACTCATTGGCAGTTTCAATCGCTTTGCTGTCGCGCTGATTATCCTCAAATTTGCCTGGTGGGGAATCAGCATTGCCAGCTCAGACGGTTTAATATTATTTTCATCGAGCGTTTGAACTACCAGTTTTTCGAGCGTTCTGACAGCAACCTTGAACGTTTCATTGCCTCTCATTTTAATATAATGCAGTCCGTTTCGGAGTGTGTCGGCAGACGGCGGGTGCTTGGAGCCGCCTCCGGGAAGACAGACATAATCCCACATGCTGCCATCGGAAAAGAGACGTGTTGACAGGATACCCGATTTTCCCCGGGTCGGCTCCATGACAACAGCCCCTGCACCATCGCCAAACAGGACGCATGTTGCCCGGTCCTTCCAGTCCAGAAACTTTGAATTGACTTCCACGCCGACAAGAAGCAGTTTTCGGGATGCTCCTGATTTCACTATATTGTCAGCAACGGAAAGTCCATAGAGGAACCCGCTGCATGCAGCATTAATATCAAAAGCCCCGGCATGATGTATGCCGAGTTTATGCTGAAGAATCGATGCGGTAGACGGCATCGGCATATCACCGCTCATTGTGGCGACAATGACCATATCGATATCTGCCGGTTTGACACCCGCGTCTTTCATCGCCCGCTTCGCGGCTTTCAGTCCGAGGTCAGATGCTGCCTCGGAGTCCCTTGCGATTCTCCGCTCCCTGATACCCGTCCGCTCTATAATCCATTCATCGGATGTGTCTATTTTTTTTTCGAGATCGGCATTGGTTATGACTGCAGAGGGGACGTACGAACCGGTTCCCGTAATCCTACTCTTCAACGGCAACGGTTTCCCTCCTGTTCAGTCCATTATTAAACTCTTTTGAGATCATGTCGAGTATGCCTTTTTTGTGGATAGACCCTGCAACGATAATCGCATTTTTTATGGCCTTTGAGGTGGAGCGCCCGTGCGCGATAATACAGGGTTTACTCAATCCGAGGAGCGGCGCGCCTCCATATTCAGAGTAATCTGTTTTCTTTTTAAAACTCTTGAATGCATCCCTGAGGAAAAGGGCGCCGATTTTACCGGTCACTCTTTCTGAAATCTCTCTTTTCAGCATTTTTGTCATTGTTTCAGCAAGCCCTTCCGCAATCTTAAGCGCTATGTTTCCGACAAAACCGTCACAGACCACAACGTCCGCATCACCTTCAAAAATCTCCTGTCCTTCAATGTTCCCGATAAAGTTCAGCCGTGCATTTTTCAGCAGCTTAAATGACTCTCTGGTCAGCTCATTGCCTTTGACATCTTCCTCACCGATGCTGAGCAGACCGATTTTCGGGCTCTCCATATTAAATATAAAACGTGCATATGCTTCTCCCATAACCGCAAACTGATAGAGATGAACAGGCTTGCAGTCCACATTTGCACCCGCATCCAGCAGTATAAAGTGGTCTTTATAGGACGGCATGACCGTGGCGATTGCAGGGCGCTCAACCCCGGGGAGTTTCCCCAGGACCAGGAGCGCCGTGGCCATGACAACGGCAGAATTTCCTGCGCTGACAAACGCGTCAGCCTCACCCGATTTCACAAGATCGATCGCGACCCTTACCGAGGAGTCTTTCTTTCGTCTCAGGGCAGTCAACGGAGAATCATCCATTCCCACAGTCTGGGAGGCATGTCTGATACTCATTTTTGTGCCTGAATAATTCCTCTTTGCCAGCTCAGCGCTTATTCCGGATTCATTTCCGACGAGAACCACAGAGAGGTCTTCATGCCCGTTCAGGGCCTCAACGGCCCCTTCAACCGTCGTTGCAGGGGCATAATCACCGCCCATAGCGTCAAGCGCAATTTTCATGCAGTCTCTTTGTCAACAACTTCAAGTATGGTCTTGCCGTTGTATGTACCACAGCTCATACAGACTCTGTGCGGCAGCTTTGGTTCCTGACATTCAGGGCAAAGCGTCAGCTGGGGTGGCTTGATTTTCCAGTTTGCACGTCTCTTGTCTCTTCTGGCACTGGAATGCCGGGACGTTGGATTTGCCATTGTTACTCCTTTCAGTCATTATTTGATTTCATAAAGCGTTTCAGCGGAGCCAGCCTCGGATCAATTTTCTCTGCGCTGCAATTACAGAACCCCTCATTCAAATTGATTCCGCATTCAGGGCATATTCCTCTGCAGTCCCTGCTGCACAGAGGTTTCATCGGTACGCCCAGGAGAACCTGCTCCTTCACCAGCTCTCCGGTATCTAGCTCATCATTTCTGTAAAATCCAATGTTCAACTCACCGCCTGTCAACTCATGATCACCTTTCGTGTCGAGTTCTTCAGCAGGAATATATTCCTCCTGGAACGCGATATCCAGGGGATAAGAAAAATCCCCGAGACAGCGGCTGCATCTCATTGATACAGATATTTGAATGGAACCGTCAACAAGTACCCTTTTGCCGATCCTCGATAACCTCAACGATGCGTGTGCACTGTCCGGTTCTGCATTTTCGCCGGTTTCCACCGCTACATCTGTTTCCAGTTCCAGTCCGTCTTCAGGAATATCAGAAACGATTAGTCGCATTTCAAAGCCTTCTAATGGAAGTCGAATCTTAAATTATACGGAGTGTTTGATCTTATTGTCAATTAAATTTCAGGCTGATATCAGCAGCGGGCGCTGAATGGGTGAGAGCGCCGACAGAAATGATATCCACCCCTGTTTGCGCAACCTTTCGCACGTTTTCAAGGCCGATATCTCCCGATGCTTCTATAAGTATATTCCGGCCCTCTTTACGAATTGCATGTACTGCCTTTTCCATTTTATCCACGGGCATGTTATCAAGCATGATAACATCAGCGCCGGCTCTCAAAGCCTCTTTTACTTCTGACAGATTTTTTACCTCTACCTCCACCTTGAGCAGGTGGTGGACCCCTGCCCTGGCCAGCTTTACCGCCTTGCCCACGCCTCCCACAGCTGCAATATGATTGTCCTTGATCAGGATGCCGTCAAACAGGCCGTAACGGTGGTTATGGCCGCCGCCGATCCTGACCGCATATCTGTCCAGGACCCTGAGGCCGGGGGCTGTTTTCCTGGTGTCCGCTATCCTCGAATTAAATCCTCTTATCCGGCGGACATAGTGATCGGTCAGGGTTGCGATACCTGATAATCTCTGCAGGATATTCAGCGCGGTCCTTTCGGCCATCAGCAGGACCCTTGTGGTCCCTTTCACTTTTGCCAGAATCTGCCCCTGCACAATCCGGTCCCCGTCTTTTTTAATCCCGCTGAACCTGGCATTGCTGTCCATTAAGGTAAAGACCCTCTGCGCGTACGGAAGTCCGGCAAGGACAAAATTACCTTTCGCTTTAAAGACTGCATGTGAACTGCTGTTTTCAGAGATGAGTGACATCGTGGTTACATCACCATTGCCGATGTCTTCCCTCAGGGCATTGATGAGAATGTGATCGATATCAGCATGCATGCGCATCTCCAGCACTTATTCCCCCCCAGCAAGTTCCTTCAGCTTGTTGATATTATTTTGAAATGCCTTTATTTTTTCGAGATATTCGTTATGTTTGGCCCTGTTTTCTTCAACCACATCCTGAGGGGCCTTGCTAATGAAATCTTCATTGGCAAGTTTTTTCTTTATAAACAGGAGTTCCTTTTCCGCCTTTTTCAGCTCCTTGCTTAACCGGTTGACTTCCGCGTCAATATCGATCAGTCCCTTCAACGGTACGAATATTTCCATTGTCGGCTTGATTGAAGCGGCAGAGTTTTTCGGCGGCTCGAAGTCCCTGCCTATCTCAATGTCCTTTGTCCTTGCAAGGCTCGTAATATGTGAAAGATTTTCTTTGAGAATCTCTTCAGAACGGTCCTGTGTCCTGATCATCGCCTTCAGTTCGAGAGATGGTGAAATATTGAGCTCTCCCCGTATGCTTCGGATTCCGGTGACGGCGTCCATGACAATGCCCATTTTTTCTTCTGCCTCAGTGTCTTTCACACCCTCATCGGCACGGGGATATTTGCGCATACAGAGGCTTGCCGCGGTGTTCTTCGACTGCAGCTGCTGCCATATTTCTTCTGTTATAAAGGGCATAAAGGGGTGCATCAGCCCAAGCGATACTTCATAGACATGGATTAAGATGCTCAGGGCCGCCAGTTTTGCCTGAGCGTTCGTACCGTAAAGTTCCGGTTTTATCAATTCAACATACCAGTCACACAGCTCATGCCATACAAACTGATACAGAATGCTGGCAGCATCGTTAAAACGGTAATCTTTAAGCGCGTTATTGACTTCTTCACAGACCCCGGACAGACGGCTCAGAATCCACCGGTCTGCAAGCGTCATCGAAGTGTGAGAATTTTCCTTTACTAGTTCATGGATAGAAAGCGACTCTTCCCCCTCCTGCAGATTCATGGATATAAATCTGGCGACATTCCATATCTTGTTCAGGAAGAGCCGGTACCCCTCTACCCTTTTTTCACTGAATTTAATGTCGCGTCCCTGCGCTGCATACGCTGCAAGTGTAAACCTGACCGCATCTGTTCCGTATTGCTCCGTCATTTTAAGGGGGTCAACGACGTTGCCTTTTGACTTGCTCATCTTCTGCCCTTCCGCGTCTCTGATGAGGGCGTGAATATAAACATGGTCAAACGGGTGTCTGCCCATAAACTTCAGACCCATCATAATCATTCTGGCAACCCAGAAGAAGAGAATATCAAATCCCGTTACAAGGACACTTGTGGGGTAAAATGTTTTGAGGTCGTCAGTCTCGTCAGGCCAGCCAAGGGTTGAAAACGGCCAGAGCGCTGATGAAAACCATGTGTCGAGGACGTCTTCATCCTGCTTCAATGCCGTGCTTCCGCACGCACAGGTTTCAGGGGTCTCTCTTGATACAATTATCTGATCGCACTGCCTGCAGTACCAGACAGGAATCCTGTGTCCCCACCAGATCTGCCGTGATATGCACCAGTCCCTTATGTTTTCCATCCAGTCAAAGTAGCTGTTTTCCCATCCGGAAGGCACAATTTTGACGCGTCCGTCCTTTACCGCCCGTATACCCTCCTCGGCCAGCGGCTTGATTTTCACAAACCACTGCTTTGAAAGGTGTGGCTCCACAACCGTTTTGCATCGATAGCAATGTCCAATTGCCATTGCATGGTCCGTCACCTTTTCGAGCTGTCCCAGGTCCTCCAGATCATTCAGGACATTTTTTCTGCACTCAAACCTGTCCTGCCCGCTGTACGGGCCGGCCGCTTCCGTCATCCTGGCATCACCGGTCATGATATTTACGAACGGGAGATTGTGCCGCTGCGCGATTTCAAAATCATTGGGGTCATGCGCGGGCGTCACCTTGACGGCCCCGGTCCCGAATGAGGAATCAACAAAATCGTCCGCAATGATGGGGATCTCCCTGTTCAGAATCGGGAGTTTTACTGCCTTGCCGATGAAGTCTTTATACCGGTCATCCTGTGGATTCACAGCAACGGCTGTGTCGCCGAGATACGTTTCCGGCCTTGTGGTCGCAACTGTTATATGGCCCTGTTCATATGCTAGATTATATTTAAAATAATAGAGCTTACCACCTATATCTTCATGCTCTACCTCAAGGTCTGAAAGTGCCGTGTGGCAGCGCGGGCACCAATTGATGATATAGTCTCCCCGGTATATGAGTCCTTCCTCATAGAGCCGTACAAAGTCTTCCCTGACCGCCCGTGAAAGACCTTCATCCAGGGTAAACCGCTCCCTGCTCCAGTCACATGAAGCACCCATGCTCTTCAGCTGATTTATAATTGTTCCTCCATACAGTTTTTTCCATTCCCAGACTTTTTCAACAAATGCCTCTCTCCCAAGGGCATGCCTGTCCATGCCCCGGGCCTGGAGGTCCTTTTCAACAACGTTTTGAGTCGCAATTCCCGCGTGGTCAGTACCGGGAAGCCATAAGGTATTGAATCCGCACATCCTCTTCCAGCGGATTAAAATATCCTGCAGCGTAATATCCAGCGCGTGTCCGATATGGAGAGAACCTGTAACATTCGGCGGGGGGATAACTATGCAATACGGTTCTTTTTCGCTTTTTGATTCTGCCCTGAAATAGTCGTTCTTCATCCAGAAGTCGTACCATTTCTTTTCTATGTCTGCCGGATTGTATCGTTTATCAAGCATGATTCTTTTTCATATCCCAAGGAGGGGCAAAGATTTACCGCTATCGAAAGCTCAAAAATCCGCTACCTGCTCATATGCCTCTGGAGAAACGAGGAAATATCCTTCTTTTTCGATGACGGCCTGTTTGAGTGACAATACTTTCAGCGCCTTGGTCACAGCCTCCCGTGAGGCGCCAATGTTTGATGCCAGATCAAGGTGTGTGCGTTTTTTCGTGCGATAATATCCGTTTTCATTTCTGTCACCGTCGTGGATTGCACTTTGAACTATGAACTTAACAAGCCGCTCATTGACATCAAGAAAAGCCAGCGTCTCGATCATATCATCCGCCTTCCTCAGCCTCTCCACGATCGAAGTGAGCAGGTCAAGCGCAATGATCGGGTTCTGTTTCATCGTACTCATGAACCTGTCTCTGTTCAACCTCCCGAGCCACGTATCTTCCTCGGCGACAACATTGGCTGATCTTGATTTGCCGTCAATAAGGCTCATCTCCCCGAAGAAATCACCTTTTCTGAAGGCGGTCAGAACAAACTCCTGCCCTTCCCTGCTCAGCAGGCTCACCTTGGCCTTTCCTTTCACAACGATGAAAAGATCTGTTCCCTCATCATCCCTGAAAACAATATCTTCCCCCTTCTTGACCGAAATGATTCTGAAATCTTCTACTACCTGATCGATATGATCATCCGGGAAGTTTTCGAAGAGGGGGATATTCCGAAGGAACTTGTTTATTAACTGTTTTTCTTTATTGCTAATTTCCATGACAGTGTTTACCAGTATAATTTATTTATTTCAGAAATGAAAGAGGAAAAACCTTAAAATTCTCTTTATAATTTCTATTCCAATTCCTGATCACTGTGATATAATAATCAGTTGCAAATTTTATACAATTTGATATTTTCAGGCTAAATGAACAGAAAAATCAAAAGACTTCCAGACCGCAGCGGGCATTTCAGCATTTATGGCGGACGGTTTGTGCCGGAAACCCTCATGCCAGCGCTGATCGAGCTTGAGAATTCCTATAAATCAATAAAAAAAGATGAAGCCTTTTGTAAAGAACTCAAGGAACTCCAGGGAAACTATATAGGAAGGCCTACTCCCCTGTATTTTGCCAGGAATCTTACGAAACAGCTTGGCGGAGCCAGGATATATTTAAAAAGAGAAGATCTCTGCCATACCGGAGCACACAAGATCAATAATGCAATTGCCCAGGCACTGCTTGCAAAAAAAATGGGGAAAACCCGTTTAATCGCTGAAACAGGCGCCGGTCAGCACGGTGTTGCCACTGCCACGGGAGCTGCCCTGACAGGACTTGAATGTGAAATTTACATGGGCTCCGAGGATATAAGGCGGCAGGCACTGAATGTCTTTCGGATGAGGCTGCTCGGCGCAAACGTCACTGAAGTTAATGTAGGTTCAAAAACACTGAAAGACGCAATCAACGAAGCCCTGCGCGACTGGACAACAAATGTCCACAATACTCATTATGTTCTCGGAACGGCTTTCGGTCCACATCCCTATCCTCTCATGGTGAGAGATTTTCAGTCCGTAATCGGCCGGGAGGCTCGGAAGCAGATACTGAAAGCTGAAAAAAGACTGCCCGACTGTCTCATTGCATGCGTCGGCGGCGGAAGTAATTCAATAGGTCTTTTTTATGCATTTCTGCATGATAAGGTCAGAATGATCGGGGTTGAAGCAGGAGGCCACGGGATAAAATCCGGCATGCATGCAGCCCGCTTTGCCGGCGGCTCACTGGGAGTATTTCAAGGATGCAAAAGTTATCTCCTGCAGAATAAAGACGGCAACATTCTTGGCACCCATTCAGTCTCCGCCGGACTGGATTATGCTTCTGTCGGTCCCGAACACTGCTATCTCAGAGATAAAAAGAGAATTGAATATACGTATGCGACAGACCGTGAGGCGCTGAAGTCATTTGAACTACTGAGCAGATCGGAAGGCATAATCCCTGCACTCGAATCCGCCCATGCAATAGCGCATGCTGTAAAGGTTGCTGAATCAATGAGCAGGAATTCGATTATCATCGTTAACCTCTCAGGCAGAGGTGATAAAGACGTGCAGGAAGTCGCGAGGATCAAGAAACTGAAAATATAGAGTTCTGAGGTATGAGTTAAGGGTTATAGAAGCGAATAGCATAGAGCTATAATCGATACGCATGAAGTACTATGTGTCAACTAAGGCTGACCGCTTATAGCTTAAATCGAAGAACTATCAAAATCATGAGCAGGATAACAAAAAAATTCAAAGAATTACAGAAAACGGAGCGGAAGGCGCTTATCCCCTATATAATGTCCGGCGATCCATCCCTGAGAGCAACAAAAAAATATGTCCTCGAACTCGAGGATGCCGGTGCGGATATTATTGAACTCGGCGTTCCTTTCAGCGACCCTCTTGCTGACGGCCCCACAATACAGAGAGCATCCGAACGGTCGTTAAAACATGGTACGACCCTGAATAAAGTCCTTGAGATGGTGAACGAGGTCAGAAAAAAAACTGACATCCCTTTAATACTTATGACATATTATAATCCAGTTTTCAAGTTCGGTATTGAGCGGTTTGTCAAGGCAGCGGTTACAGCAGGAGTTGACGGCGTTATCATTCCGGATTTAATTCCTGATGAAGCGCGTGAGTTTATAAAAATTTCGAGACGACACCGCCTTGAAACAGTATTTTTACTCGCCCCGACAAGCACCCCGGGGAGAATCAGGAAAGTCGCCGGAGCATCAACGGGTTTCATTTATTATGTATCCATCACCGGCATCACCGGTGCAAAACTGTCACTGGGCAAAGGAATGGAAAGCACGCTCAGCTCCCTCAAAGAAATTACAGCGAAACCGGTTGCTGTTGGTTTTGGTATTTCAAATCCTGCAGAAGCGAGAATGGTCTCAAAACTGGCTGACGGCATCATTATCGGCAGTGCAATCGTAAAATTAATAGCTCAAAGGAAGAGCATTACACATTTTGTCAAAAGTATAAGAAAAGTAATATGATATTCAGGGATCAGGGATCGGGGATCGGGGTACAGGTAAAAATAAGCCTGTTCCTGACCCCTGACCCCTGACCCCTGACCCCTGTGATTTTATGGCCTGGTTCAAAAAAGAAAAGAATAAAGTTGCGAAGAAGGTGAAGGTCCCGGAAGGGCTCTGGGTCAAGTGCAATTCCTGCAAGGAAATTATTTACCGCAAAGAAGTTGACAGGAACCTCAAGACCTGTCCAAAATGCAACTATCATTTCAGGATCTCGGCAAAAGAAAGAATATCTCTGCTCTCGGACAATGGATCCTTTGACGAGATAGGGACTGACCTGACATCGAATGATCCGTTGAGCTTCAAAGACCAGATTACCTACAAAGAGCGGCTGAAGTCATCATATAAAAAAACGAATATAAAAGACGCTGCCAGGGCAGGCAAGACCCTTATCGGCGGTCATGAGGCCCTTCTTATTGTGCTGGACTTCGGCTTTATGGGAGGTAGTATGGGATCAGTGGTGGGCGAAAAATTTGTAATGGCCGCAGAAAAAGCCACTGAAGAAAAAAAACCCCTGATATCGGTTTCTTCATCAGGAGGAGCCAGAATGCATGAAGGGATTATATCGCTTATGCAAATGGCAAAGACAGCAGCTTCTGTGGCCAGATTCAAGCAGACCGGCCTTCCGTTTCTATCCATACTTGCAGATCCGACCTTTGGAGGCGTTTCCGCCAGCTTCGCGATGCTGGGTGATATTATTATCGCAGAACCCAAAAGTTTAATAGGGTTTGCCGGTCCAAGAGTTATTGAGCAGACGATAAAACAGCAG
>Ga0209536_100015218_pt1 | contig 10989 bp, 12 predicted proteins | sample DeeMarSeWOR28_12_FD_187461 | JGI IMG/M metagenome (GOLD analysis project Ga0209536, IMG submission 187461) | Marine sediment microbial communities from White Oak River estuary, North Carolina - WOR-2-8_12 (SPAdes) (version 2) | ecosystem: Environmental > Aquatic > Marine > Intertidal zone >... | reverse complement strand
TTGCCTTTGGGATCGGTGACGGACGTAAGCGTGCCGCTGGTTTTGGCATAGACACTTTTGCCCCCGGCCCGTAAACCCGCCGCAATCAACCTGACGACGCTGGTTTTACCGCGAGTACCGTTGACATGAATTCGCACAGGAATTCGACGCAGCACGCGACGGTGCACAAAGAACTCGGTCGCCAGATACAGGATCAGAACGAACCATAGAATCGCAACCACCCATACCGATGCCGGAATAGGATTCAGTAACTCTTCCGCAAACGAAGGAAAGATTCGCAGCACGTGGTTACCCACCGTTACGCCACATAAACTCCCTCAACTCAGCACTTGGCCGCCCATCAACCTCGATGCCCTGGTCACTCTGATAAACCTCAATAGCGCGTCTGGTCGCACCACCGACGGATCCGTCGATCGAGCCCTCGTAGTAACCAAGATCTTTGAGCCGTTCCTGAATCCAGAGGATATCCCCGCGATCAGCCTGCGGGCGCTGCGGAGCGCTGACCGCACGCTCTTCAACCGGCGGCTCTTCGACATCTGGCATTCCCATTGCTTCGATCACAACCATCGGCTCTGCTTCTGTTTCTGCATCGAGCTGCGGCTGCACGACTTCCGCTTCAGGCTCAACGTAAATGGCCTGAACTTCGCTGCTGGTGTCAGACCGATTCGCACAACCATTCCCGAAAAGAACAGCAAGGCAAGCCGCGGCAGAACCAATTAACCGAGAGTATTTCAAATGTGCGCCCCCCGAAAACCTTGACGTGTGATTATACAATTCGTGACATTGATATCCGACACGTGACGTTTTCAGTCAATTCTTCGACATTATTTGCGTGTTTTATAGTCTATTCGAACTTTCGCTGCATCACGAAATAGCCTGGCCGCCAAATGGAGTCGCCGATCGATCCGAAACGACTTTTGGGTCATGCCGTATCCGCGCTGCGGGGCTCATTCTAGCAGCCCGCGAGCGGAGTGTATCCCGAAAGCTATACTAATGATTATTAAGCATAACTTTGGGTAAATCTCGTGTGGCAGGAACTGAAACTGGTCAATGCAAACCTGCGTTTACAGCAGAATTTTCTGAGCGAACCGGCCGCAACCCGGCTTTTCCATGCGTTAACCGATGCCGTCACCTGGCGGCGCGACAGCATAAAGCTGTTTGGGAAGACGATGGAAATTCCCCGGCTCCATCAATGGTTTGCCGATGATGGCCTGACTTACACGTGGTCCGGCCTGACCATGACCCCGCAACCCTGGTTAGACGAGCTGATTGACATACGAGAGCAAATCGAGGCCGCGTGCGACAACCCCTTCAACTCGGCGCTGGCCAACCTTTACAGGGATGGATCGGACAGCATGGGCTGGCACGCCGACGACGAACCGGAGCTGGGTCACCAACCGGTCATCGCCAGCCTAAGCCTCGGGGCGGAACGGGATTTCGTTATGCGTTGCCGCGACGACGAAACCGCAAAGAAACAATGCATCAAATTGCAGCACGGCAGCCTGCTGCTGATGGCCGGAGATACGCAACGCTATTGGCAGCATTCGCTGCCGAAGCGAAGAAAAATATCCGAACCCCGCATCAACCTGACGTTCCGGCTCATTCGACCTGGGAGTTGAGAGCGAACTCTGCAGAGGTTCGGCCCCATCAGGGCGAGGAATGAAACCGAATGTACTCGTCCTCGAATACCAGCAGACTCATATCAACCATGCGGTCTACAAATAACTTGCCATCCAGATGGTCAAACTCATGCTGAAAAACCGTAGCAACGAAGCCTCGTAATTCCATGCTTTCCGGGGCTCCATTCTCAGCCGTATAGTTAATCACCACATGCTGGGGACGCTCCACGTAACCGCGCAAGCCCGGCACAGAAAGGCAACCTTCCCAATAGCCGGCGACTTCCGTATCCAGCACCTCGATCGACGGATTGATAAAGACTGTCAGCGGGACAGAGTCCAGATCGCCGTAGCGCGTCGGCCCGCCGGCTATTTCGATTATTGCCAGGCGCAGACTTTCACCGACTTGCGGCGCCGCCAATCCTATCCCACCGTAGTCATGCAGCGTATCCGTCATATCGGCTATCAGCCGCCCCAACTCTTCGCTGCCAATAAGTGCCGCGGGCACTTCACCGGCCGGTTCCCTTAAAACCGGGTGCCCCATTCTTAGCACGCGCCTAACTGCCACAGGCAAGCCCCCCTCTGATCAAGACGAGCCATGGCAAGCGATTCCGCGCGCTCGCTCTGTCGTATATCGTTTCACGCCTCAAATTTGTCACAGTTACGAACTCCAGGTTGGCCATTGGTTGCAAAACAACTGCTCCGTGAGATTGGCCCCGGCAGGCGGGCCGGTTTCGAGCCTTCGGCAGAGAAAAAGGCCGCAACGCACGGGAACTTTTAGGGCAATCCGACGACTAACTCAACGTTGATATTCAAAGATTCGTTGGCCCCGCACAATAACAATAACGGGGCAGAGCTGGAAGCGCTAAGGCATTGTTTTAGCTACCAGCCGAGTCGGCGAAACTAATCAATCGGCTTGGCGTGACTCCCCCAAATACCCGGCCGGTTGAAATTGGACCGGTCGGGCTGAACCTCCCCCCCATAAGCCCGACCGGTTATTCTTATCCTATGTCTTCCTCCATACCGCAAGAGCTTCGCAGGCTGATTGCTCACGTTGATCTGGACGCGTTTTTTGCCAGTTGTGAGCAGCGAGACACGCCCGCATACCGCGATAAGCCCGTTGTGGTTGGAGCTTTACCCGGCAATCGCGGCGTCGTGGCCGCCGCATCCTATGAGGCGCGCGCTTTCGGAATTCACTCGGCAATGCCGATCAGTGAGGCCTTTCGCCGCTGCCCGGATGCCGTCTTCCTGCGCCCGAATATGCAGAAGTATCAGGACGCTTCGCGGACCGTGTTCGAAGCGCTAAACCAAATTTCTCCCGCGATTGAAAAAGCCTCCATAGACGAGGCCTACCTGGACCTGAGCGGCCTGACCAAGCTGCTTGGGTCGGCTGAAACCATGGGCCGGCGCATAAAGCAGTGCGTCTTCGATGCGTCGGGATTGACGGCCTCGGTTGGAATCGGCCCGAACCGCCTTATCGCCAAGCTTGCCTCTGATTTCAACAAACCGAATGGATTAACCGTGGTTCCGTTTAATGAGGTCTCGGACTTCCTGTCACCTCTGCCCGCAAGCGCACTGCGCGGCGCAGGAAAAAAGACACAGCAGGTTTTTGGCCGGCTTGGCATCAACACCATAGCGGACTTGCGCTCCACGCCTACCGAGCGCCTGGCGGAGCATCTGGGTCGCAGTGCCGCAGAAAACTTCAAGCGTCAGGCCCTGGGTCAGGGTTCTGCGACAGTCTCGACAACTCGAAGCAGAAAAAGCATCTCGAAAGAACGCACCTTTCAACACGACGCACAACCGGATGCAAACCTGCGCAGTGATTTGGCCGACCTGGCCCGGCAAGTCGCGCAATCTGCCCGACAGAAGAAACTGGCTGGCCGAGTCATTCGGCTCAAGGTGCGCTACCGAGGCTTTGACACCTATACGCGGCAGATCACTCTGCCCGAACCCACCAATGATGAGCGCGTCATCGCGGCGCAGGCATGGTCACTTTTTCGCGACGGCGATTTGCCGCAGAAACTGGTACGGCTTATCGGCGTGGGATTGTGCAACTGGGAAGCGGAACGTGGCCAGGGCGACCTGTTTGCAGACGCCTCCTCGCGCGATCAACGGAAAATACTCGATGTCATCGACGATGTCAGCGCCAGGTTCGGGCACACAAAACTGAAACTCGGAACGACGCGCAATCGGAAATAATGCCCCCACGAACCGGATTTGTGTCGGCCGGTAAAAAAGCTAGCGCCCCACTCCCGTCCGCTGGACCGACCAGTCCCATAATTGTTTGCGCGGCCCTGTTTCTTTAGCCAGATCAGCCACTTCCTTAACCTTCCCGTGCTCGAAATAGCTCGCAGTGACATCCTTCAAAGATGGTTCTGTAGCCAGCATTACGTAAGTCTTCGCGCTGCGCTGCGGAGTGTTTAGCCCCAATAATGTTCCGAACCCAAACACCAGCCTGGCGCCGAGCATGAATACGCCAGTCAAATTTCGATAAATTGTCGTGTTTACAAAAAAACCGGGCGAGATCGCGTTAACCGTTACGCCGCTGCCCTCAAGGCGCTCGGACAGCTCGTACATGAAATACAGGTTACAAAGCTTGGCGCGATGATAGGCCTTGAACGCCGCGTTGTTGGAAGGCCTGTTATGGTTTTTCCAGATCCGCTCATTATTCAGATCGTCAAAATCGAGGCCCGGGCCTGCTTTATGAGCCTCGGACGAAATAATGATGATTCGAGACGGCGCGCTTGCCTTGAGAAGATCAAGCAGCAAATGGGTGAGCAAGAAATGACCGAGATGACAGGTCGCCAGATGCATCTCGAAACCGTCAATACTCACTCGGCGGACAGGGTCGGTAATGCCGGCGTTATTGATCAACACATCGAGCCTGTCATGCGCTTTAAGTACCGCCGCAGCCAGATTGCGCACATCTGCCATAGAAGACATGTCGCAATACAAAAATTCTGCCGTACCCGTGCCATGGCGGTTAATCTCGTCCCGAGTCCGGGTGCCCGCTTCGCCTTCCCAGTCGACAATGATGACGTGCCAGCCCCGTCGCCCTAGCATCAGTGCCGCCTCGCGACCCATACCCCGTCCACCGCCGGTTATAAGAACTGTGTTGTTAGCCATATCGTTCATCATGTTAAATTAATTGGCGATTTTAGCATCCCGGCACCCCATGGTATTAATAGGGGCCAGCCTGCGCTGAACCCCGGCTGAACCGCCGTGATTAAAAATAGAAAAGCTGGTAGCCTTCATCCAAATTAACCCCTGTCCTCGCCTCCGTCACTGCTGTGCAAACTGATTCGAGCCGCAGAATCAGTTTAGCTTTATACACGGAGATCGACCGATGCTTGATTTACAACGATTCTTTCAGCCTGTCTGGCTGGTCAGCTTAATTCTGCTTGCATTTTCCCCGGCACAGGCGGAAGACAAGAAAGAGGTTATCAGCGACGGGAAGCAGGTGTCGTTTTTCTACAAGCTGACGGTCGATGGTGAAGTGCTTGAGGACAATAGCGACCTAGAGCCCCTGGTGTACCTGCAGGGTGGCGAGCAGATTCTGCCGGCTCTGGAAGCAGGCCTTGAGGGCATGGCCGCCGGCGACAAGAAAACCATTACACTGGCAGCCGCCGATGCTTACGGCGAACGGGATGCGACAGCGATCCAGGAAATACCCATCGACCAGGTGCCGGAAGAAGCGCGGGTCGTCGGAATGGCGCTGCAAGCGCAGGGACGGCCCGGCCCCATACTGGTTACCGAAGTCCGCGAGGATGTGGTGGTACTGGATTTCAACCATCCGCTCGCTGGCAAAGAGCTGACCTTCGACGTAACCATAGCGGATGTCTCCGCAGCGGCTAACTAATCAAAATCAGACACTTATTTCGGTGCGCTGATACCGGCAGCCGGGTTTCTTGCCCGGCTACTTAACCTAATGCCGCCGGATCGTCGGAAAGTTCCATATTCTGGCAAGAAAGTCCTAACGCTCAGCCAAACAAAAATTCTATCGTTTACCCCGTGATATGGATTGTCGGGGCAGGGACGCCCCATTTTCATTATCCGCTCACTAAGCTCAAATGAATTCATGGAGTGAATCATGACGATGAAGAAGGGTTTCCTAATTGCCGGACTGCTTGTTTTAGCGTCGGGCAGCTCATACGCCGAACCGGCCAAGCAGGTCGGCGTCTACGTTGGTGCCAATGCGGGCTGGACATGGTGGGATGATGACAATGCCCTGCCGGAGCACCGTGGCATGAATGACACGGACATCACCTGGCAAGTCAACGCAGGCTACAAATTCAATAAAAACTTCGCGATCGACGCACGGTATGCTGATATCGGACGTTATTGGGTCTTCCCCAATACGGATTACAATTTCCGTGCGTGGACCGTAAATGCGGTTGGCATACTGCCGCTATCAAACAGCGGCTGGGAAGTATTTGGCCAGGCAGGAGCCGGTCAAGTACGTGAAGTCAAAACCTTCCGCGAGACGGAAACGGCATACACAGTTGGTGCCGGGGTCCGCTACAGCATCAATCGCCAGCTCTCGCTGTCCGCCCAGACCGATCTCTATACGTGGGATTCAAATTCCTTCGACAACTACATCTATACCCTGGCCGCAGGCATCCAGTACATATTCGAATAAAGCTTCACCGCACCGTGAGACAAAGCCAGAGAAGGCCCGCAGAGCGGGCCTTCTTTTTGTTCAAAATGGCTTTTTTCCGTCTTGCCTGGTCGACCGGGCGGCGTCAGCGACTCAGGCCCAACGCAGTGCTAACCTGCGCAAGGTCGTAATCCAGTGAGAACAGCACGACCCCCCCAACGAAACCAAGCAGAAACTGCAGGACCATCAGCATCACGTAATAACGCGCACCAATCGCCGCCAGGCGCGGCAAGCTCCGCATGGCGCTTCGAGCATAGCCCGGCATTTCTCTTCTCATGGACAACCCCTGAACCGTTGGACTTTGGGCCGTTTGAACGACTCTATTCAGGGACAACTTAATGCAATTTCGACTTTACAAAAAATCGCTTGCCGTCGGCGCAGTGCGCTAATTAGGTAAAATTTATGTCAAACATAAATTTAGCAGCACTATCTCGAAATTATTGCAGTTGACATAAAATCAGGTTACGAAGGCAGGCGATAAATCGGACTGTTGCGGCAACCCGCTAACTCACGCAAGCACGGACTGATGACTGTTGCTCAAGCCGCAGTTCAGACACTTGGGGCAGCGACTCAGAGCGACTTGCGCACTCGGGCATAGCCTTTTTTTAACTCCTGACCCAACTGGGAAAGGGCAGCGCCGATATCATCGCCAGCCTCCGCGGCTTCGTGACCCGCCCGCTTCATCTGCTGACTAAAACGATTCCACTGCTTTTCAAGCTCCTCCCAGTCATCGCGCACTTCAGCCTTTGCCAGCGCGACTTCCAGCCGCAACTCGTCCCTCGCCTGGGCCAACTCCTCGCCCAAATCGTGCAACTCTTGTTTTAATTCGGCCATTCCGCACCTCCGGCTTGTCTGCAAAAAACTACAGGACAACGCTAAATCATCCTCTGTAACGAACCAATACGTATTTTAGGTAGTATCGCCACGGCAGTCGCGATGCACATTATTTTCATCAACATCCAGAAGCGCCGTAGCACCTTTAGCCCAGAAAACAGCGGAACCGTCGGCATAGCGTGTACCCGAGGCCGATTCGGAACGACGCAGCTTTGCCGAGTAGCCTTCGGCCTTAATTTTTACGAACTCGAAGTCTCGGGAATACTCAGCCGTAAATTGATAGCCATCCGGACAAATAAACAGCCAGCTATTTTTCATGTCTGCCGTGGTGACACAGCCGGCCAAAACGCAGCTCGAAAGCAGAATAACGAACAGTTTCAATGCATTAGACATAGCCCGCCCTTGTACGCACAGCCCAGTAACACATTAAAGCTATTTCACCGGTTCAGCAATGAAAGTCGTGCGGGAGGTTCGAGACAAGGATGCGGGATATGAATACTGATACCGTCATTTCGCAAGCGCCGTAAATGGTCATGCTTCCACGTTATCCGTGTGCGTCTGGAATCGACATGAGAGCATCGCCGCGCTCATAAGCGAGGACCCCATGCAAAGCGTCGACAAAGCATACACATACGGGAAATTCATTCTGGCCAGTGGCGTAGTTATTTTTGCCATTGGGCAATCGCTGCTGTTCATCATCGTTGCTCCTATGGCGCGTTCCATTGGGCTTACAGAACTGCAGTTCGGTGCGGCCTTTTCGCTCGCCAATGTATCGCTAATATTCGCCGGGCCGTTCTGGGGCAAGAAAAGTGACGTTGTCGGCCGTAAGCCGGTTTTTATCATTGGCCTATTCGGCAGCGCCGTCGGCACCCTGGCAATGGCAGGCACATTGGGTCTGGGCCTGACGGGCACGCTAGCAACGACTGCCATTGTCGGCCTTATTTTTATGTCGCGTTTTGCATACGGGCTGACCGCCTCGGCTATTTATCCGTCGGCATCCGGTTACATAGCGGATGTAACCGACTGGACCAATCGCGCCAAGGGCATGGCTCTGATCGGTAGCGCGAATGCAATGGGCTCAATACTGGGGCCAGCCATAGGCGGCGGACTCGCTTTCATGGGCGCACTGTTTCCCATGTACGCTGCGGCGGGCATATCCGTCGTGGGGGCTCTGGCCGCTATTGTTTGGCTGGTCGAACCCGAGCAGCACAAGATTCGGCAACAGAACAAGGGCAACAACAAGCCCGCTCTAAAATTCACGGACAAGCGATTACGCCCTTACATGATTATGTGGGCCACTTTTTTTGTGATTTTCATATCACTCAATTTTGTCACGTCATTTTACATTCAAGACCGATTCGGCATCGAAGATATTGCCGCCGTGATGCGTGTTGCCAGCCTGATGCTGGCCTGCATGGCCATCGTGATAACACTCGTGCAAGGGGTGTTGTTCCAGATCATAAAAATCTCACCACAGCTGCTGCTGCTGCTGGCCGGACCGGCGTTCAGTGCGGGCCTGTTTACCATGGCGCTGGCCCCAAACCTGATCGTACTGGGCATCGGGTTTGCCTTGCTCGGCGGTGCATTTGCTTGCGCTACACCCGGCATCAACGGCAGTGCAAGCCTCAAGATGGAAGCTCACGAACAGGGGGCGGCCGCAGGCTATTTATCGGCAGCCAACACGTCCGGCGCAATCCTTGGCCCGATTGTCGGCACGGCACTCTATAATTTACAGCCTAACGCCCCGATGCTGGCAGGCGGCGCGCTGATGATAATCATCAGCATCTATGCGTTTACCATCCCCGCTCCGCAGCAAAGGGGCGAAAGCAGCTAATCCAAGGGCACGCGCCTGCCCGTCCGGAACGCCTTCCTTGAAATTAATTTTTGTACGCCCGCTCGTTGAGCAACCTCCCCTCTAGCGGTGAGCGCTTGCGCGTTGGGCAATAGCGAAAAACGCGCCATCATCCTGCGAGCCGGTTACGCTAGAATGAGTGATGATTTCTGCCGTCATGTCGACAATAATTAGGACACCATCATGATTACTTATTTTTACTGGCTGCTGGTCGCATTGATCGCCCTGTCGCTGGTCTATTTGTTTGCGGCCAAACTTTCCAGCTGGCGATCAGCAATGATCAGCGCTGGGGTAGTCCTGCTCATTGCCTGGGCCGCTTATTTCTTCTATTTTCAGCAACTGTTCGTCAAGCGATGGGGCGGCGTCATGACGATTAGCGTGCCCGAAGGTCAAAAGCATATTAGCGCGACCTGGAAAGACGACAACCTTTGGGTGGAAAACTACGACCCCGAAACAAACACCTGCATTTTTTCCGAGTATTCGAAGGGCAATCTTCTGCAGGGCCGGGTCAAAATCAAGAACTGCAACCCATTGCCCCGCTGAGCCTTGCAAACCAGGCCTCGCGCATTGCGGATGTACAACCTGAATAGACGCTGCGGAATGCGTTTAGCGCGAATCAGCATGCTAGATCGCCGGGAACTTGCCATTTAATATTTGGCTGCAGGCTTGACCCAAATGCCTCAAGGCAGATCAGGTTCAGCCATGGGGCTTTCTTGAATTAAGTAAAAACAAGCACTGGCAATCGAAGTGATTTAGTAAAAAGGCACTGAATATAACTAAAACAAAAGCCGGAAATGACCTGCTACGACTATGGCAGCACTGAGAAGTGAGCCGCCAGCGAATCAGGCAGGCGCGATAACGGCCAGCAACTGGCCTATTCGGCGGACAGGGCGATATCAATGCAACATGCTGCGCGGACAGCCAATGCGTATACCTCGAGTATATGGATCGCTATGCGCATGGCTCTTGTTTATGCCGCTGCCACCCCGCTATCAGCTGCCACACTGGAAGTACCCGGCCAATACGAAACCATCCAGGCCGCGATTAATGCAGCCGATAACGGCGACACTATCCTGATCGAGCCGGGCGTCTATTCCGGCTCCATCGTAATAAAGGACAAAAATGTAACTCTTGCGTCGCGGTTCCATACGACAGGCAACCCCGACTACATCTTACAAACCGTGATCGACGGCCAAAACAATAGCGAAGCCATCGAGGTCGACTCGAATAACGATGGGATGAACTATGTTGTCGGCATCACTATTCGAAACGCCGACGACGGTATTCTGGCGTCATCACCGTTATCGGTTCTGTACAGCAAGATAACCGACACTGCAGATGCAATCGACTTCGAGAGTGGTTCTTTCGGCAGCATCGTTCGCGGTACCGTTATCTCTAACAACGACGACGATGCAATCGACTTCGATGCGACCAGCTACGGCATCGTCGAACACAATATTCTCGCCGACAATGATGATGACGGTGTGGAAATCCGGTTACCGGGGGAGATCACAAACGCTCCGCCGAGCTATATCATTCGCAACAATGTGATCACGGGCAATGGAGAAGATGGCATCCAGGTTATCGCCTATGGCGGAGGCCCCTCCAATCGCTCGGTAATCGTCAAAGGCAACCTGATTGCCGACAATGAAATGGCTGGCCTGGCACTGATGTGCTGCGACCAAACCAAAGAGAGTTACGCAGGCTCCGAACATCCCGAGCGCTACCTCGTTCACAACAATACGTTCCGAAATAACAATCATGCCATCACGGGCGGCGACAACATGATCGTCGTGAACAATGTTTTTGTCGGGCATGAGGTCGCGATAAAGCGGCTGCGCGCCAATTCAGTAGCTGCGCACAATATATTTCATGCCAACACGGTTAACCTGCTGGACGCAATCGCCGACCAGTCCACGAATCTCTTCGCCAACCCACAACTGGCAACCGACGGCTCATTGCTACCCGGCAGCCCGGCCGTTGATATGGGCATCACGGAATACCTCTGGAAAGGCGAGCAGGTTTTATCC
>Ga0209536_100015216_pt1 | contig 10989 bp, 5 predicted proteins | sample DeeMarSeWOR28_12_FD_187461 | JGI IMG/M metagenome (GOLD analysis project Ga0209536, IMG submission 187461) | Marine sediment microbial communities from White Oak River estuary, North Carolina - WOR-2-8_12 (SPAdes) (version 2) | ecosystem: Environmental > Aquatic > Marine > Intertidal zone >... | reverse complement strand
ACAGGAGTGACAATACGAAAACAAATCGCTTCATAGATTAAAGTTTTAGGTTTAATAAGTAATTAGCATTGACTCTAGGGCGCCAAACTTATTAAAAAAAAAAATAAACCACAAAACTTCCCGGCATGCAAGTGAATCCGGTTCATGGGGAAAGATTCCTGAAATTCCCAGCAAACATAGAGTCGCATTTCAGGGCTGACCGCTTCACATATACTTCTATCGTTCTGAATTATAACAATATATAGATTATTAGATGTGACTAATAATGAATACCTAAGCCTCCCTACAACCTCACCGTTTGACGTCTCAAACAACTTATTTAAATCCATACTAAATGACTGGATGCAAAAAGAGACCGAAAGATCGGGCCTCCTTATAATCACCTGATTGATAACACATCACATTGGAATTCTGCATCCCTTATTTTTTTGTACCTTTTCATCTGAATTTTATTTTTAATGATTCCTCATTGGCAAATTTGGTTTCTCCTGGGGATGGTTTGCATGCAGGTGTGCGGACAAAAAACGCCTGCCCGAATCGAGAATTATCAGGTTGAATCTACTGATAAACAATTGGTTATCACCTATGACCTGAGATCTGATGAACCGGGCTCACTGCACCAGATCGATCTTGTGGTAATCAATAATGCGGGGGAGGTGGTCTATCCCGATTCTGTTACAGGTGATGTGGGAACGGTCATCCCCGCCGGAGATCGGAAACGGATCATCTGGAACATCTACCAGGAATTTGATGTCATCTACGGGGATTTTCAGCCCCAGCTGATTCTTGACGGGGATAAGGAATACGGATTTAAAGGAGGACCTGAAAACCTATTCCTTTCGTTGCTGGTGCCCGGACTCGGAGATTACTTTGTGGCCGATCACCGGAGCATGACTGTCAGGCCCTACTATAAAACCGCCTTTACCTACGGAATGCTGGGCCTGGCCTGGGCTGCAAAAGCCGGCAGAGAACAGATCCCAGCTGTGATGTCTCCACCGGGATGGTACCGTGCAGACCTTGCCGACGGGACCGTGAACTGGGTATATAAGGATGATTGGTGGGTAACGGTTCCCGAACAGACCGACTACTGGCTGTTCCGCTACGATGCCGAATTATTTCTGGGAATCGGACTGGCAGCATGGATCACAGACGTGATCTGGGTGGCAAGACGGGGAAAAAGGAACAACCAGATCCGGTCCACCCTGTATGACCACCTTACCGTGGTCCCTTATCAGAATGGAATTATGATTAATTTTGCATATGAATTTTAAAAAGTAGGTATGAAGCCACTGAATATAATTATCACCATCCCGGTCCTGTTGCTGACAACCCTGCTTCACGGACAGGTGACCATCCAACCCCAGAATTACAGTATGACCATCTCCGCCCCGACGATAGAACCCAAAATGGTGGAGGTGATCGATGGGGTAGCTGTGATGCGCTATTCCCTCTCCAGCAGCAGGTTGAACGGGTCCCCATACCTCACCGATGAGTTTATTCCCGGAACCATGACTACCCTGGACAGTACGGTCATTGAAGGGTTATTGTACCGGTATGACATTTACAACGACGAGATGCAATTCATCATCAGGGAGGATACTGCTTCCATCAACAAACCGCTTGCGGTGAGTTCCATCCAGATGGACAACAAAATCTTTGTCTACGAGGTATACAGGGTATCCGAGCATCTGGTTGCAGCCGGCTATTTCCAACTGATCAGCCGGGGGAGATTGTCCCTGTTGTTCCGAAGGCAACTTGAACTGGAATATGACAATTATGTTCCCAATTACGGGGGAGGAGGCGGAACCAAGGAGTTCATGCTCAAAAACGATGACAACCACTTTGTGAAACTGGAAGGAGCCGCAGCCCGTAAAATCTATAAAAAGAAGGATTTTCTTAACGCGATCCCTGAAGGTTCACGGAACCTGATCAAAAGGTACATGAAGGAGCATCGCATCTCGGTGAGAAAAAGGGAAGATCTGGTAAAGCTGGTCGATTATTATAACAGCGCATTAATCTGAGTTCCTGAAGCTAACTTCCACTTTACACCCTTTTAACCATGCTGAAATCAACGTAAAGAGGCTGTTCCGCGCGCAGCAGAACAGCCTCTTTCCTTGTATAGTGGTTAAGCGATTACTGGACCAGCGAGATATCCTCACTGAAGCAGTAGCCGTAAAGTCCGCATAGTGACAGGTCATCTCCCTCGTAGAAGATCTCATACTCAATGGAAAGGGTTTTATTGCAGTTATCCCACTTTCCAGTGCCAGAAACTTCATACCTGTAGGGAGCACCATCCCAGAGCGTGGTCATATAATACTGCCTGTCAATGACCAGCGTACCATTGGGATTCATGGTCATCACCACAGGTATAATCTCCTGGATCTCCTCGCCCCAGGCATCCTGCATCCAGTCTTCATTGAGACCGATGATCATGAAATTATCCCCATCCAGTGAAGTGACCACCTTGGTACCATATCCCCAGTTATCAAATCCGGACCAGTTACCCACCAGGTCGTTCAGGTCAAGAAGCGGGCAGAATTTGATCCTTTTCATGGCATAGTTGAGTACGTTTGCAGATGGAGCTGCAGGGACGCCTTCAGCCATGTTGACCACCAGGTTCAGCACTTCATCTTCCGGCATTTCTTCTGCCAGAGCGGTCAATGTAACCGATCCGGATGTTTCGCCTGCCGGAATGGTGATGGAGCTGGAAGACAGGGTGTACATATTGCTTTCAAGGGTTGAGGCAGGATCCACCGAAAGTTCCACCTGAATATCGGAGGACTGAGGTGCCCCAAGCAGGGCCACGCCCACCGTCGTTTCGATATTGGTGGGAAGGCCGGCCTCATCGATCGCAGTTTCATAGGATGCGGATGCATTCAGAAACTGAACATAATAGGTCGCATTGCTCTTGTCATAATCCTTGGTGAGTGCATCAAAATTGGATTCCAGGTCCTCGCATGACGACATTCCCACAACTGCTATGACTAAGATCAATATATACTTAATGATATTTTTCATAATTGTTTTCAATTAAGTGATCTGACTATCATATATTACTGATCCCACCAAACCGGTACAATCACCGAACCCACGGCAGGAATATTGTCCGGATTGTAAATGATCTCATCCTGTGCGTATGGATACCTCCTGGGGATCTCCGTCTGAGTTGCATCGGGAGCCAGTGAAAGTACAGGGAATCCCGTTCTTCTCCAGTCGGCAAATGGCTGAACCTGGCCCACCAGAGCGGCACGCTTCTGCATCATGATATCCTCCATGGTGAGGGTGCTTGCATTCTCCCCATCAATGTTGGCGGCCATCCAGTCTGCATCCACCTCTCCGGTTACCTGTTCCAGTGAAGCGGCAACTGCAGCTTTGTATGCCTCGACAGCACGTTCTCCGGCACCGGTCTGCAGTGCAGCTTCGGCTTCGATGAACTTCAGCTCTGCGTAAGACATCATCACGATGGGTGATGTCTGTGAAGCCAGGTAGGATCCCGGAGGAGAGGCGGTTTCATCCTGTTGTCCGGTAGGGCTTCCACTGATTTCCCCGTCGTTGTCTTCCCCGAAATAGAAGGGAATCCTGGGATCACCCGTGGCCTCCAGCTCATCCAGGAAGGTCTGGTTCATGCGGACATCCCCGCGCTCCACCATAAACTGGTTAATCGGGTTGGGATTGGCACCCTCGAACGGTACCAGCATGTCATCTGCAATGGAACCAAAGGCATCTGTCAACGCCAATGCATTGCTGTAGGCACTGCTTCCGTTCCTTTTGGAAAGCTGCAATTCGGCACGGGCCTTCAGGGCACGTGCTGCATTGATCCATGCATCGGCATCCCCGTCATAGATCACATCACCGGAAATCCCCACCGGTTCATCCCCGGCACCCAGGTTACCCACAGCTTCGTCCAGCAGCGTAAAGATCGTGCTGTAAATACTTTGCTGTGAATCGAATACCGGTTGCAGCACATTATCAGTTCCCTTCAATGCCTCGGTGTAGGGGATGTCGCCGAAAAGATCGGTTGCGATCTGCAGTGTAAAGGCGATCAGTACCTTGGCTACCCCTGCATTGTGCGGAGATTCCTCGGCCTCGGCCTTATCCAGCAGAATTTTTGCATTGATCAGTGCATCCGTATAAACGGTACCCCAGTAGTTGTTCACATCGGCCGGAAGAATCTGATACCGGCCCTGGGTGTAGGATTGCCTGGCTACCCCGTCATAATACTGCATCCAGATATTGGTGGGACGGGCTGCGTCGTTCCCCAGGACAGCAAATCCGATAGATTGTTGTATGCCCGGCAGCAGGAGTGCCATGGGCACATCCCCGGGCGCATCGGGATCGATGTTGTATTCGGTATCGATCCAGTCACAGGAAGCCAGTAAGGCGGTGAGGAGAAAAACCACACCTGCTTTTGCCATCCAGTGCTTATTGAAATGTATCTTTTTCATATGTTCAAGTTTTTTAGATCCAACATGGTTCCCTTAGAATGTCAGTTTCAGACCCACAGTGTAGCTCTTCGTTCCGGGCATATTGAAATAATCCATTCCCTGGCCGTTGACCGCACCCTGCAGGTTGGTTTCGGGATCGATTCCGCTGTAGGGTGTCCACAGCAGCAGGTTCCTGCCGGTGAAGTAGAGCTCGGCGAACTGGAAAATATCGCCCTGTGTCGGGAAGGTGTAGGAAACGGTAACCTCACGCAGACGGACCCAGTCGGCAGGTTCCATGGCTGCCACGGAGGGTCCTCCTCCGAAGTTGCTACCAAATCCCTTGAACCAGACATCGTCCAGCACCACAGGAGTTACATTGTCCACACCGGATGAAACGGGTCCGCCGTCTGCATCCACATGTCCGTAAACTCCGTCAAACACCACCAGGTTCTCCTCGGGTGTCCTTTCGAAGTCGATGGTTCCTTCGGACGTGTAGTATACATCACGGTTTTCCGTTCTCTCATGTACCCCGAAATAGTTCATGGCGAAACCGGTACCGTTGTACATCCATCCGCCATTCCGGATATCCACCAGGAAGGAGAGGCGGACGCCGTACAGGCTGAAGGTATTGGTGATGTTGGCGGTCCAGTTGGGGTTCACATCCCCGATGGGCACCATCTGACGGGTATCGGTCATTGGATAACCGTCCCGGTAGGCGTCTGAAGGATCGTCATTGATCAGCACTGCTCCGCTTTCGGGATCCCTGTACCAGTCGTTTCCGTAAATACTTCCATATTCGTTCCCGGCAACCGCCCTGGTCTGCGGAACAGTAAATCCGCCCAGGAAGATACTCTCCACTCCTTCAGCGAGGGAAAGCACCGTGTTGGTCATCTTGGTAAAGTTGGCCAGGATCTCCCACTTGAAGTTGCCATCCAGGATCCGTGCATTGGCACTGATCTCGATCCCTTTGGACTCCATTTCAGCCGCATTCAGGTAGGTGGAGTTGTATCCGGAAGATTCTGCAATCGGTACACTGAGAAGCAGGTCCGTATTCAGGTTGTTGAAATAAGATACATCGACCCCCAGCCTGTTGTTCAGGAACCTCAGATCGGCTCCCACCTCCCAGGAATCCATGGTTTCGTGCCGCAGATCCGGGTTCCCAAGCTGGCCGCCCACCTCGAAACCGGTGGTCCCCAGGTAAGGGAATGTAACCCCGCTGACCCATCCGTCACCCGATCCAGCTGAGAAGAAGTAGTTGGTGGTGTTGTAGGGTGTGGCGATGTTAGCTGTCCTTGCCCACGATCCGCGTATCTTTCCGAAAGATAATATGCTGTTGCCCTGCAGGGCACCCAGTTCAGTAAAGACAAAACCGAGGCTTACCGAGGGATAGAAGGCCGAGAGGTTCTGTTCCGGCATGGTGGTGGACCAGTCGTTCCGTCCGGTGGCACCCAGGAACAGCATATCCTTGAAAGCCAGCTGCAGGTCACCAAAGACCGCCATGGTCCGGTAACCCCACCTGCCCACTCCTGTGGTGTTGTCAGAGGAGTTGCTCAACTGGTAGAATTCCGGAATCTCCAGTCCGATGGCATCACCGTAAACACTATAAGTGTTGGTTGAGAACATGTTGTGACCCAGGGTAAGGGCCAGATCCAGGTCTCCGAAACTCTGGTGGAAATTGAGCAGCAGGTCCGAATTGACCTGCATGGAATTGCCTGACCACTCTTCCAGAGCACCCTGTGGTTTGGTTCTTGAATACACCGCAATAATATCCGTTCCCTGCCTGCCATAGGTATCAAGTCCGATATTGTATGAAGCACTGAACCAGTCTGTAAAAGTGAAATTCAGGATCGCGTTCCCGATGAACCGGTTTACGTTATCCGTAAATTCATTCATGTTGGCGGTCCAGTAAGGGTTGTCATACCCGCCACCGTTCCTGTAGTTCCGCTGCGTTCCGTCCGGGAAAATGTATCCCGCACTGTTATCGAATGTAGGAGCGGTACGCAACAATCCAAGCATCACACCGGAGGTGTTGGAACCCTGCTGGATCTGTGTGGCCCTCGAATTGGTGTAGGCCAGGTTGGTAGAGATCTTCACCCAGTTGGTGAGACGGGCCGACGAATTGAGCCTCACGTTGGTCCTTCCGAATTTGGAATTGGGAACCACGCCGGTCTGCTCCAGGTCGGCAATGGAGAAGAAATAACTGGCATTCTCGTTGCCGGCCGTCACACTGAGCCTGTTGTTGTAGGTTACCCCGGTCTGGAAAAAGTCATAGGCATCATAGATCTCAGCCTTTCTGGAGGTGGCTGACGGATCGTTCTGCCCCACCAGCTGTCCGTAAGGATCCCACTTGTAATCTTCATCCCCGTCGTAGTACATGGTGTCCACATTGGGTCCCCAGGAGAATGCATTCCCGCTTCCCCATGCACCCAGGTTCCCCTGGGTATACTTATCCTGCCTGGCAGGAAGCTGGGATACCTGTTCGAAACCAACAGAAGTATGGAAGTCTACCTTCATTTTCTGTCGTCCGGCTGCCCCGCTCTTGGTGGTAATAATGATGGCACCGTTGGCGGCACGCAGTCCATACAGCGCGGTGGCTGCTCCACCTTTCAGCACGGTCATCGATGCGATGTCCTCCGGGTTGAGGTCGATGCTTCGGCTGGAGTTTCCTGTACCACCCACCGAGGTCCCTGTACGGGCTGTGGTCATGGTACCTCCGCGACCGGTGACGATGGGCATCCCGTCCACCACAAACAGGGGCTGGTTGTTCCCGGTGATGGAGGCCGATCCCCGGATGGTCATGAATACGGATGCACCGGGTGAACCGGATGAACTTGTGATGGTCACACCGGCGGTACGTCCTGAGATGGCATTGATCACGTCGGATGTATTGGCTGTAGAGATCTGTTCAGATTCCACGGACTGCACCCCGTAACCGAGTGATTTTTCTGCCCTGGTCATCCCCAGGGCGGTGACTACTACCTCGTCAATTGCGGTAGTAGAGGGTTCAAGCATCACATTAATCACCGTCCTGCCCTCCAGGGCTACCTCCTGGGTGACCATACCAACGAAACTGAACATAAGTATCACCTGATCGTCGGGTACGGTAATGGAGTAATTCCCCTCAAAATCAGTTACCGAACCGATTGTTGTACCTTGTACTACAACCGATACCCCGGGCAATGGACTGCCGTCCTCTGCATTGGTCACATTCCCGGTGATTTCTTCACCCTGTGCAAACAGGCTGAAACCTGCAAACATCAGAAGTGAAAGCACGAAAAGAAATCTTTTCATAGATCAAAGTTTTAGGTTTAGTAAGTTAAGCGACTCGGGTTCAATGGAGCCAAAATATAAAAAAATGTTAAACGAGTGTTAAAAAATGCCAATAAATAGCTCTTGAAAGGCAGAGATTATGCAGTATATATCCAATTTTATGCTTTTCTTCGCCCAATTGCACCCCGCTACCTGTCATCCTTTCGTTATTGAATATATCTTATTGTTCTCAATGATTCGGAGAACAATTGCTACTTTTAAGCCCAGATTGAACGGTTGCCGGATGAAAAAAATATGGGGTGTGATTGCAGGGTGCGGGATGGCATTCAGTGTGCTGGGACAACAATCCATTATTTCAGAATCTTCTGTTGAAAGAAGGGCCCTTCTGATCAGTAACCTGCCTGTCAATCAGGAGAAAGCGGAAGCAGAGACCTATGCAGCGCGTTACGGGCTGCCTCTGCGGCGAATCGACAGAGATGGTAACATCATTGAAATACAGCGCCTGATCGGGGGGAGACATCCGTTGTACAATGAAACCCACAACATCAATGCTGCACGGACGGTCTCTACCTCACCTCTCTGGGACGGTGCAGTAGGGGGATTCCACCTGAGGGGTAAGAACATCCTGGTTGCAGTATGGGACGGGGGAAAGATCCGGACCACCCATGTGGAGTTTGGTTCGAGGGCCTATTCACTTGACTCAGGATTCGAGATCGTAGGCCATTCCACCCACGTCGCAGGTACCATCGGAGCCAGGGGGCTCGATCCCAGAGCCACGGGAATGGCGGGTCAGTGTTTTATCGAGGGATATGACTGGGACAGCGATGTGGACGAGATGAGGATGGCGGCCGGAGACGGGCTGTTGATCAGCAACCACTCCTACGGATTTATTCACGGATTCGATTATAACCAGGAAGAGAGAAGGTGGGAATGGTACGGTGACAGGGAGGTGGACGAAGAGGAGGATTACAATTTCGGATTCTACAGCAGGTTCGCAAGGGCCTGGGATGATGTGGCCCATGATCATCCCCATTACCTCATCGTCAAATCAGCAGGAAATGACAGGCTTGAAGGCCCTCCTCCCGGATCGGAGCATTATGTGCTTGATCGCGATTGGGTGGTCAGTACCACCGTCCGGAACAGGGACGGCGGGCCGGATGGCTTCGACTGCATCGGTACCAGGGCCACTGCGAAAAACATACTCACCGTGGGTGCCATCGGTGACCTGGAAAACGGGGTTCAGGATCCCGGTGAGGTGGAGATGACCCAATACAGCACCTTCGGTCCGACAGATGACGGCCGGATCAAACCGGATCTCGTGGGAAACGGGCAGGCGCTTTACTCTTCCTATTACGAAAGTGACCAGGATTACAATACGCTGAGCGGAACATCCATGTCGGCACCCAATGTGGCAGGCTCCCTGGCACTTCTGCAGGAATTGCATTTCATCAAACGGGGCGGATACATGTGGTCCTCCACCCTCAAGGGGCTTGCATTGCATACCGCTGATGATGCCGGAAATCCCGGGCCCGATTACAAGTTCGGATGGGGGGTCCTCAACAGCCGTTCTGCAGCCGAATTGATCAATCATGATGCACAAATCATTTTTGAAGATACGATCCGTGACCTGCAGGAGCGGCGTTATACTTTCTATGCCCCGGGTGATTCAGGCATCAAAGCCACCCTGTGCTGGACCGATCCAAGGGGTCCGATCGTACCTGCTTCCCTCGACCCAACCACCCCGATTCTGATCAACGATCTGGATATGAGACTGATCAGGCACGATGATTCAACAACCTACGAGCCATTTGTCCTGGACCCCGGGGCACCAGGCGCACCCGCACAGACCGGGGATAATTTCAGGGACAACATTGAACAGATCACCCTTTCCAATGCTGAAATGGGTTATTATGAGCTGGTTATCACACATAAAGGATCTTTGCAGGACGAACTGCAGCACTTCAGCCTGATCGTAGAAGGGCTGGGCAACATCTACCTGGCTGATGATACCACCTACCTGGACAGGAACAATGGTTTTATTCAGGTTACCGATGCCCCCGAATATCCTGCCAACAGGAGCTTTGTCTGGCTGGTGGATCCGGCCAATCCGGAACCGATCAGCTTGCATTTCAATGCATTCAGCACAAACAACGGTGATACACTTTTCGTGTATGACGGACCCGGCAGGGATTTCCCCCTGATCGGACAATTCAACGGGATCCTGGATAATCCCGATACCCTGTTGAGATCCACCGGTGGAGCGCTCTTTCTTGAATTCAGATCTGGAGATGAAGGCGGGGCCCCGGGATTCTCCGCGAGATACTGCACCTCCCCTCCCACCGAATCATTGGTGATCAAGGGTGAATCCTATCCGTGTGCAGGAACCGAAGAGGTATATTTCTTTCAGCCGCTCCCCGAATCCGACTACACCTGGGACTATTCGGAGAATGTCTCCGACTCGGCCGTCGTATCAGCAAGCAAAATCATGGTTCAGGTTCCGGAGCAGTTGTTTACCCTGACCGTCACCCCGGAGAATAAATGTGGTACCGGAGCACCTGTATCCCGATCATTCAATTCCCTGACAGCACCACCAGATATCAATCCTGACATCTCAGGGGACACAATCCCCTGCTCCACCGGCGAGGTGCTTTATGCGGTCCAGGATGAACCGGGAACCACCTACTGGTGGACACTGCCCAAAGGATGGATCGGCAAGAGTGACAGCTCATCCATCTGGGTTACCCCCAAGGAGGGATCGGGGATCATTTCTGTTATCCCTGTCAACAGCTGCGGCGAATCGGAGAAGGGCGAACTCACCATTCATCCCTTATCGCTGCCTGAAATCCCCGTTATTGAAAGTGACCGGGTCAATCCGTGTGAGAATGAGCTTCAGGAATTCAGCACCGTTGCCGTGGATGAGACCGGATATGTGTGGAGAGCGCCCCAGGGATGGGAAATACAGGGTCCCGACTCCCTCGCCGAAGTTTCTGTACTCGTTGGAACCGGAACTTCGGGAAGGATGTTCCTGACCGCATCCAACAAATGCGGCGAAACCCTCACTTCCAGAAACTTTGTCCTCTCCCCTGCCCCCACTGCACCCTTCCTGAGGAGACAGAAGTCATCCATTGAGGGATTGGATGAACTGGTAGTCCTCAATTACGACGATTACACCCTGGTAGACTGGTACAGGAACGAAATCCTGTATGAGGGCTTTCATGAAGAATCGCTCATCCTTCAGCAAAACGGTGTCTACAGCATCGAGGTCAGAAATGAAGAGGGTTGCACGGCCGCCATG
>Ga0209536_100015213_pt1 | contig 10993 bp, 25 predicted proteins | sample DeeMarSeWOR28_12_FD_187461 | JGI IMG/M metagenome (GOLD analysis project Ga0209536, IMG submission 187461) | Marine sediment microbial communities from White Oak River estuary, North Carolina - WOR-2-8_12 (SPAdes) (version 2) | ecosystem: Environmental > Aquatic > Marine > Intertidal zone >... | reverse complement strand
AATAACTGTTTCACGCGGTTGTGGCATGGGTTCTCTCCGTTTGGGGCCGGTGTTATGGTCTGGGCACCCTTTACAGTCTCTCATGTTTTTGCCCAGTTCAATCTTCTGGTTTCTCTTCTACTTGAGCATTCCAGTGTTCGTATGGACAACCTTCTGTTGGCCATTCGAGCTTGTTCGGCCCAGTTCCGATAGTTCGTTTCAACCAGCAGCCGCACTCAGCACAGCGGCCAGTTACGTCGTCAACTCGTATGAACTGTTTCTCTGGGCACCCGGCACAAAAGTCGAACAATGCTTCGACTTCCTTGGCAGACCGTTTAGGTTTCCTCGCCTTCACCCACTTGTGGTATGACCACTTAGTGTAAGCGATGGCAAAGTTCTTTCCTTGAGTCAAAATGCCAGGGAGCTTGGGTGTTTCTTCTGTCATCAGATGAAGAGTGGTACCAGAAAGATGATCATACGAACGATGGTTTGCCAGTTATCCAGAATCCATTCCCAGATGTTTCTCCAATCAAGTTGAATTCTGGCACCGATTCGATGGACTCTGGCGTAGTGGAGGGCCACACGGCGTCGAAATAGACGCCAGAAGAACACAACACGTCCGTCTCTTGTGACAGCACGTTCGCCCATTTTCAGCGAAAACAGTTTATCCAGCTTCTCTCGTTGACGCTTACCAACAACACCCTTTGCTTTTTGGTGTTTGTAAGCCTTCCTCATGACTTCGCGGAATTCCGCGATGTTTTGTCTGTCGTCGTGCATCGGTCCTCACCTAAAATTGTAGTCGGTCTCTTTGTCAATCTGCTCTTGGTAGTTCTTCAGGTGTGGTCTGATCTTCTCAGCTTCTGTGTAGCCGTAGAAAATCTTCTTCGTCTTGCCACCATCACGAACAATGAAGTATGGGACACCCTTCCCCATTTCTTCAGCAGAAGGATCGAGCCGGTGGATGCGTTCTTTGATATCAGGGAATTCATCCACGTCGATGATGTAAATCTTGAATCCTTCATCTCGTAAAGGCTGAACTGTGTCTTGGTACATTCTGTAACACCAATTACACCATTTAGCCGTCAACAGGATTCCGTAATTCCTGTCTTTATTGCCGTCCTTGTCAATGTACGGAAGCTCGTTTGGTTTGAGTTCGGGGCCGATATATGGCGCCACTCTTAACGAGCTTTCCGTCGCTCCCGCCGTCTTCTTTGGCGTAAGCGTCTTTCCTCCAGTGGACTCAACTTTTGTTCTGATTTCTGGGAGCCATCCGAAGAGTCGATAGCTTGATTCGCTATCTCCACTACTTCGTCGATCTCCGATCTCCAGTCGATAGGGGCTTTCTTCATCAGCCTTGCGAGAAGAGACCTGATCCACCGTTTGAACCTCAACCAGACCATGATATCCGTGAGTTTCATCGGCTGTTCTCCCTGTTTGTGTAATAGACGCGGTTAACAACGCGATTAGCAGGGCCAGCGTCTTCGTCATAGTCAATCTCCCTCTTCACCAAAGAAGCGAGCATCTGATCCAATCTAGCTTGTTCTCTGGCACGTTCGTTTCTGAACGACTTCAAATCACTGGTGTGGGCTAACGCGACCATCGGTTTCCTCCGATCGGTAATGCCCTCCGAGTTTAGTAAAGTCGGTAGTCTAAGTCGATTTGTGCTGGGTAACCCTTGTAGTTAGACAGCGCGAAGCTATCACCCTCTTTCAACATCTCGTCAATGACCTCGGGGTCCGCCCAAAATGAGCCCGCTGGTTGATTCCAACGGATTGGGCCATCCACCCAATTCGGACCCCATGAATTGATGAGAAGACCACCTTGTCGCTTGCTGAGTGTATCGATCCCAGCCAACAACATGCAGTGATACCAAGTTCCTTTGGGAGCGAGAAAGCCCATGTCGTCGCGTATGTCAGTAAATCCCCGACTAGAGCAAACAACAACTGGGTACCCGTTTGCAATAGCGTCTCTGGCCTGTTCCCACCTTGTCACCAATGTGGTTGTTCGGACAGGATGCTCTTTCGCGATTGGCTCTAATTCGTCAGGAACACCACCACCCCATGATGTGCAGGTCCGACATTTATGAGCCCACCTTCTGGCCCTTGCAGCACTGTATTCTGTGAAGTCGTACTTACCTTCAAGGTACGGTTGCCTTAGCAAAACGCCATACTCTCGAAGAGCCTCAGCAGCCCACACACCGTGGCTACCATCACCTTTGATTTGGCCTTCGCCGATTTCCATTCGGCTTAAAATGTAGATCATCTCGGTAGAGGCTTCAGCAACCCATCTCTCTTGTTTGCCGTGGTAGTGTATCTGAACACCTGTCAGAACATCTACACCCCTACCAAACCCTTGCCCAATACAATCGCCGATCCCTTGAGCATGAGGCTGTAGCTTCTTTCCAATTGCTTTTTCAAGGAACTTCCAAAGAAAGACTCTACGCCCTGCACCGGTCCCTCTCAAATGCCGACCTTGCTGATTGAAGAAGGGTCGGTTTGTCTTATCTACCCATCGTTCGATTGCATCCCTGTTTGGAATCCAACCGCTGTAAATGGGCCTGTTTCCTGCGGCCAGAAGGTTTGGTGCTCCTAAAGCGCCTACGATCAGACCACTAGCTTTGAGAAAGTCCCTACGGTCCATGACTCACCTGGGTTACTCGGTCAATTGTTTTGCGTACTCTTTAAGCCCTTCTGACACCGCATCCCAGACTGGGCCATGTGCCATTGGATCGGGCAACATCCCAACATCAGACATTGCCCTAAGTTCATTCATGAGTCCGTCGAGCAACGGTACCCAATATTTGAGGTTACTGCCAAGAGCATCACGATTCGATGTCTTGGTCGCGGACACGATCTCGGCAGCCGTGTTAAACGTGCCGTTATTGATGACCGTAGCAAGCGAAGAAAACGACTGTGCCAACTTCAGTGCGTCGTCGCGCGGCGTTGGTGAGTCAACTGTCTCGCACCAACTCAAAACCTTCTCGACAAGATTCTCGCCTGGATCGGATGGTTTGGCTGGTTCTGGACCGATGACTCGTACCCTATGAGTCTTTACGTCTGATTGACCATTCAATGCACATGATGCGATGAATAGATACTCTGTTGTCTCGTAACCGCTCGCAGTCACAATGACTTTACCGTCATTGAAGACCCGCACTTGTGGCGGTTCAGGAATGATCACCAGATCGAAGCCACCACCAATGCTGTTGCTGAGATCGACAACAATCATGTCACCAACCTTCACGGAGCTTGGCGCTTCGATAACTACTTCGGGTTGGTCGAGTCGTGGTGTGCCGTCTTCTTCACCGCCGAATACGGCTGCCGGTGTATGGGCTTTAGCATACTCCGTGGCACTGATGCCTGGAGATTGTGTCACACAAAGCATGCTGACCAAAAGTAGCGATGTGTATGCAATGATTCGGAGTCCCGATTTCATATTATTCCCTCGGTGTTTCGAGCTTCACTCGAAGAGGTCGTCCATGCCACTTCTGCTGGTCGTCAGCAAAGCAGTCTTCGCAGCGATTCTCATTCGTGAATGCCACATCTGCGCCGCAGTAATCGCACGTCAGGGTCGGTGCGGTCCATGTCCTCTTTGCGACAGTCTTGTGCGGCGCTGAACCATGGCGACCATTGTGGCGGGCGGTCCCATGTGTGAATCTGGGTTCGGTGGTTTGCTGCCGTCTGGAATCATTGGTCTTGATAGACGCTGGACGTTTCTGTCCCCGGTGCCCACGTTGGGAGCGATTACGCTTCCGGGAGGCCCGTTGACTTTTCCGGCTTGCATGTTCATCTGATTTCGGAAACGGTCTCTTTGAGTCTGACCCGTCTGAACTTGGTTCGGAGGAGTTCTCCCCGCGTTGCCGAAAAAGTCTGGTGTCGCGACCATCTTGTTCCCTTTGAATAAAGAGGGCAAGCGGGGCTTTACGCCCCGCTGGCCCCAACCCGCATACGGCGGGAGTTCCGCTTTCGACAGCCTTAGCAGTCAAAGTTGATTTCCCTAATTAGGGCTTCATGCGGCCAGTGTCCGCAGTCGAGCCACTGGGACGTGGAGTCGCGGGCTTGTTGATGGCGTTGGAAGCGATTGATGCCGCTCCGCGCGAAGGTGCTTCCGGTCGGTCACTATATGTACCGCTGGCCCCTTTTGGGCTACCGGCCTTCGCTTCCCGCAACGTCATATCGGCTTTACGGCCAGCAGCCGAAATGCCTGAAGGTGAAGTATCTTGCATTGGGATTCTCCGGTTTAATTAAGCAGGCCAAGTGACCTGTCAGGACAACAATGATTGGTTTACAGAACCTTGACGGGTTCCTTTGTCACCAATCGAAGAACGAGGTTGAGGACGGCCATGCCGGTGGTGAAGTACGCAGCCAGTTCCGGGTTCTGTACAACAAGGTCACTGTTGCTCAAAGCCGTTACCAATGCGATAGCACCGCCGATCAAGTTCGCCCAAACTGTTTTGGATTTGAAAATGGATTTCATGTCAGGTACCTCCGGTGGAATAGGTTGTGGCTGAGGCTCTGGCTGAGGCTCAGGTAGAGGCTTAGGAACCAAGTCGTCATACACATTGTCAGCCACTATCTTGTTCCTTGTTTGAAGCCTCTGCAATAATTCTGCCGATCTCGTCACTGAGTTCGATGATGGTATCTTCCCAGCCGTCGAAGCGGCCTTCAATCTTGTTTGAGATAGCCATCGCGATTCGCTGACCCCACTTGATCAATGCTTCTTTGGAAAGAAGCTCATCTTGTTCGCGCTCAAGCTTAACGAGCGAGGTGGTAATTTTGTCTGCCGTCTGCAAGAGTTGCGAGAGAGTGCCTGAGTTTGCAATCAGGCTACCGGGGTCGACGACGAGTGCGAGGCGTGCAGCAATCAAAGCATTGATAGAGCCAAGGTTTTCCCGGAGTAGCTGGATTTCTTCACCAGCCTGACAATGAATGCGTGTTCGTTTTTCAAACTGTTCCAGCAACCATTGCTTTTTGGCGTCTTCAGTGTCTTCCGTCTTCGTGGCACAGAAGGAACAATACGGGCCTTTTTCGAGCCGCTCATTCCAACACTGCCCACCGTGGCGACCAACACCTTGGCACCGATCGGGGCTATCAGGACTGCTTGCTGTCTTCGACATAATAGGAAAATACCCTTCCACTACTATTATACGCATAATCGGCACTTTTGGCCAGAGAAAATGGAAATTTTCGTCAAAATAGTCATAAAATATGCGTTTTGGCATACAAAGTGCAGAATGTAACTGTTTCTGGACGCGGTATAACTACTCTGAACGCGGTTTAATCGGAAGAAAACGGTCCAGCATCGGATGATTATCGGAAGATTCGAGCGTGATATTCCCGATCGGGCTGGTTGACCATGGTGCTTCTGGATGGTACAATAGAGTTTTACCCCCTTTGTTCAGGAGACCCAACATGAGCATGAGGAAGTGTGTCATCCACACTCGCGTTGTCCAAGGCAACAACACTTTGACAGCGCCAGTGCTGCTCGAACCATTCGTTCATGCGGCGTTGTACAAGATCCCACCAATCAAAGCTGCCTGCAAATTCCTTGCCGACAACGATTTTGCCGAGATGGTAGCCATCCGGATCGACAACCGTTGCTACACAGTCACGGTGATCACTGATAACCAACCTGAGTTGGTAGCGAATGCTTTCGACCTGGATGGGGGCGAACTGTGAAGACTGACGCAGACCAATATTGGAATAGGATAGTCTCCGCAAACAGTGCGCTTGCAAGTCGCAGCACAGTGATTAGACTGGAGTCTAAGGTGTTCGAGAGCCAACTCCGTAAGGCTTTTGCAGCCGGTGAGAAAGTTGGTTTCCGCAAAGGTCATCGCATCGGCAAACTGTCGAAGATGACCGATGCCGAAAAGAATGCAGTAGATGATCTGTTCAATCAACTTGGAGACTAGCGATGGAATTCATTCCGCATTCGGGCGTCGATGCTCATGATCTCAAGATCCTTGCCGACAAACTCATTGGTACACAAGACGATTTGATCAATCACGTCAGTTCGTTGGGTACTGAGATTGATTGCCTCACCACCTTGTACGATGACTTATCATTTCACACATCCATGTGTGATGAGTGTGGTATCTGGTCAGCCGCTGAGGATCTTGAAACTGGACTGTGTTTGATCTGTTACGAAGAACTAACGGAGATTGAAGACATGCTGTTCGATGACGACGACTTCGATGACGACTTCGGTTTTGACGACGGCGATTTCGACGATGACGACATCCTGGACGAGATGTATTCAGACTGCATCTTTGACGAAACAGACGAGGACGAAGACGAGGATGACATCTAAGTGACAAAGGTCTACATGATTTACAATCCAGTCAGTGGGTTGTACCTTCAAAAGCGTTGCTGTACAGCCGTGTGGGTAGCACAAGACCACGCGACTGTCTGTACAACCCAGTCTTGTCTTGAAAGAGCACTCAGTCATCTATCAGAGAAGGTGCTGAAACTCATCGAAATCAAAACCTATCATCTGGAAGAAGAATGATCAAGTGGCATAAAACGGTTCACATTCACAGTCGAGTCCTGGAAGTGCAACCTCCGCACAAGCTTGGCGAATGGGAGGTTTACCATCCATGCGGTGCCGGACAAGGTGTCTTGACGGTTGCGAAGGGAGAAACAGCGTCACCACCTGATCAAATCAAAGCGATGCTCCGCGTCAACGGAATGTGGAGAGTCATTTCTAGCAAAGACGGGTATTTCATCATCACTGTCTGGAGTGAACGTGAGTGGGACAGAATTGAGGCTGAGGTAATCCAAGCTTACGTTGTAGCAGGAGAGAAAGTTGGACAAAACGGAAACAGTTAGCATCGTTGATGGCGTCGAACAGGCTTGGTGGGAATTCGCAGCACCTGTGTATGCCATAAGTGGCGATCAAATCAATGTTACAGTTGATGATCAATACTCTAGATTTGGCATCAGAAACGGTGTACAGAAGATTAGTTGGGAGATAAACCGGTCAATGGTACTGGTCGGTGTTCGTCTTGACGGGTGGCTGATTCAAACAGAAGATGGTGAGCACGTCTCTGTGCTATTTGATTCAGTAACACGATCAGATGAGGAGCGGTAATGCCGGGCTTACGACCAACACCACCTGAGCCTCCCGATGATGATAGCCCTGTCCCACTTAACTTTGGTTATCTGACAATGCGGGCTCAGACTGGCGAAGTGTTCTTCGCCATGACATTCCAGCAGATGATTGCCTTCTTCACAGAAATCATTGACCAACTCGATGAGGATGACGAGTCGGCAATCTATCATCTAAGTAAAATCAACTCCATCCTGAGAAGTTACTTGAAAAATGGAGACTGAACAACTACTCGCGGCCTTGTTGGACGCCCAAAATAGGTGCAACAACCTTATTGGCGCTATGTTCAACGAGATACGTAAGGGTACACAGCCAAAAGCAGCCCAGCAGGGTGCTTTGGCCAACTGGAAATCTGAGAACAAAGAACTGTCTGGACGCTGTGGTGCTGCCATAGAAGTTCTAAACGCGATCTTTGAAGCATACCTAAGATGCATGCTTGACCACATTGACGAGATCGAAGACCCAACCAATGAATTCCAAATTCGTGAATTCCTTGACAAGTACGGGCAAGGTTTTCTTCAACTCAATGGACTGATCCAAACAGTGAATCATCTCTCCCCATGAAAACGCATTTCATCGCCGACCCGCATTTTGATCATGAGAGACTCATGAACATCACTGCGCGCCCATTCCCGGATGTCGAAGTGTGGAATCAACTGCTACTTGACAATATCAATTCGCAAGTTGGGCGGAATGACAGGTTGATTATCCTTGGCGACTTCGGATTCAGCAAGAGAATCGGTCATTTCAAGCAAGCAATCGTCTGTAGACACGTAGAATTAGTTCTCGGCAACCATGATCAAGAGTCAAAGTGTCGAAATCACTTCGGTGGCGCCATCTGGCACCAACGAACCATCAGGTTCTTTGATACCAAACTCTATATGAGCCACTACCCGCACTGCTATTGGGATCAGTCACATCACAATAGCATGCACATCTATGGACACTTGCATAATCAGCGGGAGGCTTATCTGAACACAATCTGGCCTGAGCGTCGTTCCATGGATGTGTCGCCGGACACCGCATTTGAACTGTTTGGTGAGTGGCGACCATTTGCAGATCACGAAATCTATGATATACTTTCCAGTAGGAAAGGTCATGACCAACTGGAATATTACTACGAGTACCAACACAAACTAGCGGAGAAACGGCAATGTTCAAGCGAATAGGGTTGTTTGGTGTCCGAAAACGCATCAATCAGATCATAGAGTACCTCAATGAAGAGGAAACTGTCGACATAGGACCGTTATTGGAAACCATCGGTGCTCGACTGGACAACGCTGTGACGCTTTTCGGAATTGCATTCCGTTCCATATCGAATGTCAACGAACGGCTCGACAAGCTTGAGAAACGCAACACACGACTGGCGGCTCTGTTGACAGTCAGGAAGATGGGCTCAAAGATTGACAGCGAGGCGATTGTACACGCGATAGAGAAAATCGAAGAGCTTGAGGAACGGATTGTTTCACTGGAAAGTGCAATTTCACTACGTAGTGAAACTGAAGGAATCGATGAACAACCAGACCAGGATTAACAAACTCTTCAGCTTCTACGAGCAAGTAGAACTGAATTTGGAGCAGGCCAGAGACGAATTGACCCCGATCGAAGCGTTGTATATCGAAAGGGTCATTGAATATAGGCGTGAGCAGCTTCATTTGCTCGCGGAAATTGAACGGCTAGGCGACTCACCAGCTTCTGAACTCAAAAAGATCATTGCGAAGGGTCTTGGAGCCGCTGCCGCTTGTTACGAACGTCAACTTATGAAAGGCAGAGAATGCAATTCGTAGAAATCACAAACGAAGCCGGTGCAGTAATCGAGATCCCAGTACATCAGGTCAGCTACGCAATGAAGCTCCCGATGGAACGCGAGTATATTTTGGCTCTGCGCGGCGCTGCGATGAAAGTCAACGGCGCCGCGTCACCTTTCGACCCACTCGTGAAAAAGTTGCTCGAAGCCACGGATGTCGATTTCAAAATCTTCCCCATACCTGAAGGCACCGACGCCGTCGTCAATCCGGAAAACATGTTGTTCATGACATCCGTTGAACTGGGAAAAACGGCTCTGATGTACTCTGGAGGGATCAAAATTGTCGTCAATGAAGGAATCAACACCGTTAGAGGCAAATTGACTGGGAAGTCCATCATCCAGGAAAGCTGATCGCTGTGAAATACGTCATTGTCTATGTTCCGGTCCTGTCCAACTCGATCTTGATGATTCGGAAGAAACGTCCCGCTTGGCAAGCTGGTAAACTCAACCTTCCAGGCGGACACATCGAGGAAGGTGAAGAGCCAGCCGACGCCGCGATACGCGAATTGTATGAGGAGACGGGACTTGTCACCAGCAGCGTTGAAGAGGTTGGTAGGATTCATGGTTCAAACGGCGCGCTCGTCCATGTCTTTACAATCTTTGGACGCTCCGGTGAGATTGAACAGAAGACAGATGAATCGCTTGAAGAGATCAAAACTTCACTGCTGGCCCTACGAAGCGACCTTGTTGACTACAATCTTGTGATTATACAGGGCTTGATCGAAGGAAGTATGTTCAACTGGGATATTTACCATGAGGAACACGGCTATCGAGTAGAAATTCCATACAAGTGACTTGCATCACTTGTTTCTGTGTGGTAAGATTGAGTATCTGACTTCTAAACTTTCGGAGACCATTTAATGGCAACTGCAACCAAGACGAAGAAATCCAACGCACGAAAGCTCGTGGCTGGTGATCACTGGTCACGTAACTCATACGGGAAAGTCGTCGCTGTCCATCAAGACGAGGTCATCGTCGAAAACGACCAAGGAACTCGCTGGGCGATCGATCCACCACTCTTTGAGGCCGAGTTCAACACGGCTGATCAGTTCACCGACACACAAAAGATCACTCGCACCGATATGGTGAAGAAGATCGTGTCCTCCGCTCGCGTCGTGATGACCATTTTCTTCCGGAAGAAGCCCGAGCACAAGACTCTGGTCGAAGCAGTCAATCTTCTTCTCAATTCTCCAGGCAAACGCCCTGGACCACGACAACTATCCAAGTTGCTCAAGGAAGCGACCGCTGGCGAAGAGCGGACCATGGTCGGGCGTCACTACGGTACGCAAGACGAGTACGGACGCATCCAGTTCCTCGATGTTGAAGGTTTGGGCTCCGGCACCGGACTGAAGACAGTCGATCCGCGCACCGTCGAGTGGTGCATCATCGAAAACGTCCGCTACGAGATCAAATAAACCTCTCGCGGTTGACCGTTTATTACCATCCTGGGAGAAAGTTGTGACAAACCCCAATTTGACAGAATTCTACTTCGTCATTGACGCCACCGGCTCGATGCGAGGTAAATACGAAGAAGTCATCAGTGGCTTCAATTCGTTTATCGCCGAGCAAGAGATCGAAGAAGGTGACGCTGTCTTGACAGTGGTAACCTTTGAGCGTGGTCGTGGCTGCCAAACCATTGCCAAACGTGTTCCGCTCGACGAATTCCGATTGAACAGGAACAACTACCGTCTCGGCGGCATGACGCCACTCTATGAAGCGTGTATTCGCGGCATCGAAGACCTTGGTACCACACTGTCCAACGAACTTGAGTCTCGTCGACCGGGCAAAATCGTCTTCGTCATCATGACCGATGGTCTGGAGAACGCCAGTGGTCGTGGATACACGAAGGACCGTCTCCAGAAGCTAATCACTCAGCAATCGACTTTGTATGGATGGAACTTCCTGTTCCTTGGCCAAGACATCGATGCTGAGGCTGAGGGGGCCGCTGTTGGTGTAAAGGTCGGCACTACGGCGACTGTTGGCAGTTTTGAGCGTGGTCTCGGAACTACCTCGGCGAAGGTGAAAAGTTACCGTGCCACCGGCAACGCCGAGCGGCTGATCTACACGGACGAAGAGAAGAGGTTGATGAGCTAGACATGG
>Ga0209536_100015211_pt1 | contig 10993 bp, 10 predicted proteins | sample DeeMarSeWOR28_12_FD_187461 | JGI IMG/M metagenome (GOLD analysis project Ga0209536, IMG submission 187461) | Marine sediment microbial communities from White Oak River estuary, North Carolina - WOR-2-8_12 (SPAdes) (version 2) | ecosystem: Environmental > Aquatic > Marine > Intertidal zone >... | reverse complement strand
TCTTTTTATCAAGGAAGTACTTTTCAAGCTCATCTATGTTGACCATGCGGCATATGGTGGTGACGGCAAAACGTCCCATGTGCGAATTAAACATGATGGGCTGGGGATCGGTATCGCTGATAACCCCGATACCACTGTTCCCACTGAATTTGGGAAGGTCGGGCTCGAATTTCGTTCTGAAATAACCATCTTCCAGGCTGTGGATCGATCTTCTGAATCCCTCATTATGGTTATGGAAAACCATTCCTGCCCGCTTGGTACCCAGGTGGGAATGGTAGTCAGTTCCGTAAAACACATCGTAAACACAATCCTGTTTGGAAATTGCTCCAAAAAAGCCGCTCATCCTGATTGGGGTTTTAGGTTAGTAGTTGGCCTAAAACTATGAATTCTCAGCGTGATTGCAAACTAGTTTTAAAGCAGCAGATGTTGTTTTTCCTTCTTTTTCCACCCGGCCTGGGATTCGTATTCCACCACATAGATCTTCAGGTCGGCCTGACTCTCATATTCCACGAAATAGATTTTAAAATCAGCCTGGCTCTCATACTCTACGAAATACCACAGGCCATCTTCATCGGCCTGTGATTCATACTCCACCTTATGGATTTTCAGATCACACTGGGATTCGTACTCCACCACGTAAACCTTCAGGTCGGCCTGACTCTCATACTCCACCACATAGATCTTTTGTGCCAGGGTGGCTGCAGCAGAGGTGACCAGCAATATGGATAGCAGGAGCATATATTTTGATTTCATTTTTTTGGATTCTGGGTTCATGAATAAGAAATCAAAAACCGGTCCAAAAAAAATACCTATCTTTTTATACCTGAATTCAATTGCGTATTCATGAAGTCAATCATTTGTTTTGGTGAGGTCCTGTGGGATGTCCTGCCCGCGGGAAGAAAACTTGGTGGCGCTCCGCTGAATGTTTCCCTAAGGGCACAATCCTTTGGGAACAATGCTGTGATGATCAGCAGTATCGGCAAGGACCTTAAAGGGGAAGAACTGGCCGAAGAGATAAGAGCACATGGGGGAAGCCTGGGGCATATACAGGTGAGCGAAAAATTTGACACTTCCGAGGTGCTGGTTACACTGGATGAACACGGAACGGCTTCCTACGAGATAAAAATGCCCTGCGCCTGGGATGCCATTGAACTGCTGGAAAGGGATATACAGGCCGTAAAAGGATCGGATGCTTTCATTTACGGCAGTCTGGTTGCACGAAACGATACTTCCAGGGAAACACTTTATGCGCTGCTGGATCATGCGGGCTACAAGGTCTTTGATGTGAACCTGCGACCACCCCATTACAACCCGGAAAGAATTATCAGCTTGATGAAACTATCTGACTTTGTGAAGTTCAATGATGATGAATTGTATGAAATCTGCGGGAACCTTGGATTTAAGGACAAAACATTGGAGGCAGCCATTGCCTTTTTGGCTGAACAGACAGCCACGCGCCAGATATGTGTTACCCGCGGGAAGGACGGGGCAGTGCTTTTCTACCATAACAAATTCTACTTCAACCCGGGATACCAGGTGATGGTGGCCGATACCGTGGGAGCCGGGGATTCCTTCCTGGCTTCAGTTATCTCCCGCCTTCTGGATGGAAAAGATCCCCAGGAGGCCATTGATTTTGCCTGTGCTGTCGGTTCCATTGTTGCATCTAAAAACGGAGCCAATCCGGTGGTGGAAGCAGGGGAAATCTCAAGCATGATCGAAAGCAGGAGCACCTAGGGTTTGGCGGGAAGGTTTGATCGTTTGCGATTCCGGAAAGAAGAGGGGATCAGATTAAAGCTTTTTATTCCAAATTTACGAGCCAGCAGTTCCAGTCCCACCAGGGATACCACTCCCCCCGGAAGGATCACCAGGGTGGTAAAAATGGAAAAGCGCCCCACGTCTTTAAGTTGTTCGATGGCAGCTTTTACTTCTTCCTCCGTTGGGGGTACTTTCCTTCCGCTCAGATCAAGTTTTGCTTCCAGCAACTTAAAAAATGACCGGGCCATCTTTTCGGTTTCATCCGCTTCTTCCCCGAGGGCCCGGACACCTTCATCTATGAGGTTCTTGGTCTTGGAGGCATATTTCCGGGCAAACAAATAACTCCTATGATTCTTTACCGGAAACTTCCAGGCAGCATCTTTCAGTTCCTTCAGTTTTTTTACTATGATTGACTCCTTTTGCATGTTCTGTCTATTGTGCTGGAAAATATAAGGGATGTCGGCTATTGTATCTCCGGATAAACTCCGCTATTCTCTTTTTTTTATCCTTGTTCCGCAGGGACTTATATTCTGAGAAAAGAGCCGAATCCCTTTCCAGCATTATTCCCAGGGCTGCCGGATCATACTTCCTCAATGTATTGGATTCAATATCAAACAGACATAGCTCACCCTCCGCGGTAACTGATCTGTAGAAATACTCATCCCGGTAAAACCTGCGGTAGAGATCCTGGGTGGTTGTAAATCGCTTAGCGGTGTCCTCATCAGCATAATAGACTTTCTCATTGGTAGTGGCAGAAGCGATGAAATGGGATATGCTACCCTGCAGGATGATCCTGTGTAACCTGTTCCCAATCATGATATGAAGACGGCCATGAAGAACACAGCCCCATATATCCTCTGTCTTAATGCTTGCCCGTACCCCGGCTTCATCATAAAGGACGATTTCTTCTTTGATAAGCAGCTCGTCCAAAAACTCTTTATCGTAAACAATCCTGTCTGAAACAATCCTGGGAAAGGGAATGGGATCATTGGCCATAAAAGTTTCGATATTGGGATAAATACCATCCTTGAAAACATAATCCGGAGAATACTGGACCATGGGGATCTCTTCTGTCTGCTGTGCTGTCACCAGATGATGCGTGCACTGGAATAACATAAGAATGAGCATAGTCAGCAGGGATTTCATGGCATCGTTTTATTCTGTTTCAGGGTGAATCGCCCGATTGTACCCAGTCAATGGCCTGTTTTAAAAGGGAACGAAAATTTTGATCCTCATAGGCATGATGATCATGTCCCAGTTGCAGGTAAACAATCCGGGATTTTCCATGCTTGTTGGCCCAGGCTATAATTTCGCCGCTTTCGGGGTGTGTGCAAGTTAACAGCGGGGTTACGCCTGGCAGGACCCTGAAATTACCGTAGACCTCATCCCGTATGATAAAGTCATCCAGGCCCCTGGTTACGGGATGATCCTTGCTGACCACATGAACAGGCATGTCCACGTCGTGCCGGTAGGTGGAACCTTCCTGGTCCGATAAGAGGTAACGTCCGCCGATGATGTGTTCAAATTCTTCCCATTCCTGATAGGAAGCCAGGGAATGATGCAGGAAGACCATCCCTTTGCCCAGATCAAGCAGTCTTACCAGGGCTGCTTTTTGCGAATCATCTATCTCCTGCACCATATCGTAAAATACGATGGCATCGGCTTCTTCCGCCAGGAAAGAATCGTAAACCTGATTGGCTTCCGGCTGGATCAGCTCATGGTAGGCAATGCCCGGCATATCACGGAACATGTTGAAAAAGGCATCCCGCTCAAATTCATGTCCGCCCGTTAGAATCAGAACCTCCTGCGATGGCCGGACTTTGTCCAGCCTCCGCCTTCCATAGAGGTCCAGTACCTCCTTTAATTGCCTGTATACTTCCATGGCATCTGCATCCAGTGCCGCGTATTCCAATGGATGCTGCTCCTCATAATCTGCAGGGATATCATAAAACTCCCCGTTATCATAGAGTTTGTAGCGTTGGTTCCTGGCAAATACCCTGGCTTTCTCCGTCTCCCCGTTTCTCGAATACCAGCTGTAGATCCAATCCCGGGGATCGCCTTTCTCTCCGCGAAGTTGCGGCAGGAAGCTCCTTCCATCCAGGTCCAGGGAATCCGTGCCGATTTGTGCCGCCTCACATAAGGTGGGCAGGAAGTCTGTAAAATCAATAAGATCCCTGCTCAGGGAATTGGATTTGATCACCTCCGGCCAGCAGGCAATCAGGGGCACCCTTGTGCCTGCATCGGTGGATTTGCTTTTTGCCCCGGCGATCTGCCGGCCGTTCATCATGGAGACCACAGGCACATCCGTACCATTGTCACCCGTAAATATGATCAGGGTATTGTTCTGAATACCCAGTTCTTCCAGCTTGGCGGTCAGCTTTCCAATCAGGTGATCCATGTAAGTAACCATGTCTTCAAAATATTGTGCTGCCCCCTTGTAGGTCATGGTGGTGCTGTCATCGCTGGCCCATTCCGGGGAAAAGGGAGTTGGACTGAAGGGACAATGGGTGAGAATCATGGGGTAGTATAAGAGAAAAGGATTTCCGCTTGCGTGACTCTTTTCAATAAAATCCAGCCCGTAATCACTTACGATATCCGGTCCGTACTCCGTATCTTCATAGCTAAGGAGCTTCCCGTTGATCTCCAGCACCGGCCTGGAATAACGGGTATCCCTTCCCGTTGAGTCAATACGGCCCTCACCCACCTGCCACAGGCAATGGCTGTCAAAACCGGCATGCTGAGGGCTGTGAGGATCCTTTCCCAGCTGCCATTTTCCTATGACACAGGTCTTATATCCTGCCTGCTGGAAAAGGTGCCCGAAGGTGGTCTGATTCTCTTCCAGCAAGCCGAAACGAACATAATTCCGCACGTTGTAAATGCCGGTCATTAACTGCACACGGGTGGGGGTGCAGAGGGGTTGGGCATAGCAATGTTCAAAGCGCATGCCGCTGGCAGCCAGCTGATCCAGATTAGGGGTATTATAAGAACTGCCCCCGTTGGCCCCTATGGTCTCATAGCCCAGATCATCGGCCATGATCAGAATGATATTGGGACGGGTTTGGATATTTAGTGAACGGTTAGCGGAATTACAGGATACCAAAGCTAACAGTACCGAAACATATATGGCCGAGAAAAACAGAATCCGCTTTATCATGACATTTCTTTGGGTAAGGAATAAAATTACGCAATTCTTTGATATGGTCCCCTGCAGCCCGAGCCGGCTTAAAACTTTTGAAAACGAGACCAATCATTTGTATCTTGGAATAACTATAAAATCCGGGATTGTTATGAAACGGAAATGCAATATCTGGTTGATATTCCCTTTTGTGGTTTCTCTTATGGCACTGGGATGCAAGCCGGAAAGTAACACGGAAATACGAATCATTGTTGCCGGTATCCGGCATGAATCAAATAGCTTCATGCCCTATCTGACCACGGCGGATGATTTCATATTACTACGGGACAGCGCCATAACAATGGATCCTCCATGGGCCAGGTTCCTGATAGATGAAGGTGTTGAAATCATCCCCACCCTGATTGCAGGCAGTGGCCCCTCCGGCATTGTTTCCAAAGCGGCTTATGAATCCTTCAGGGATGAGATCCTTGAAGCTTTCCGGAATGCGGGTCCTGTGGATGGCGTTTTTCTGGATATGCATGGTGCCCTTCATGTGGAAGAGTACCCGGATGCCCAGCTTGATTTCATTCAGGAGATCCGTAAGATTGTGGGTAAAGAAATCCTTGTTGCAGCGAGCTTTGACCTGCACGGGAACATCTCCCCGGGCTTTATGGAGGGTTTGAACATCATATCGGCATACCGGACAGCTCCACACGTGGATGGGGAAGAAACCCAACTGCGTACTGTGAAGCTATTGCTTGAGGCATTAAGGAAGAACTATCAGCCCGTGGTTGCACACTTGAATATTCCAATTCTGATACCGGGTGAAAAAGGAGTAACAAGCGCGGAACCGGTTAAATCCTTTTATAAGAGATTACCCGTGATTTCCGGCATGGAAGGAATCCTGGATGCCAGTATTTTTATCGGAATGCCCTGGACGGATGTATACAGGGCCGGAATGAGTGTGCAGGTCGTGGCACAGGATAAAGAATATTTATCCCTGGCCCGGCAGCAGGCAGAGTCGCTGGCCAATGACATATGGGATCAACGCGGCAATCTTCAGTTTGATGTGAAGGCTGCAAGTATTGACGATGCCATTGAAATGGCCATGGCCTCAAAGGACAGTACGGTGTTTATAACAGATTCGGGCGACAATATAACCGCCGGCGCAGCCGGGGATGGCACCCTGGTCCTGGAACGCCTGCTGGAACACCAGGTATCAGATGCCGTATTGGCCGGGATATATGACCCGGAGGCCGTTGATCAATGTATTAAAGCCGGGGAAGGGGCCCGGCTGCAAGTGGCTGTTGGAGGGAAAATCGACTATGTATACAGCAGGCCGCTTTCCATTACCGGTACTGTAGCGAGTCTGCCGGCTCAAGTTCCGGGCAGTGAAACACCGGATGCCGTTTTAGAGGTGGATGGAGTTACCCTGGTTTTGTTGAGTGATCACCGGGCCTTTACGCACCCCGATCATTTTCAGGCTGTTGGAATTGATCCACTGGCCCATAAGATCGTGGTGGTCAAGGAAGGGTATTTATTTCAGGGCCTGCGTGATATAGCTCCCCGGGCCATCATGGCGCTGACCCCGGGTTTTGCAAATCAAACCCTGGAAAACCTGGAATATCATCAGGTTCGCCGGCCAATATTCCCCCTGGATCCTGATATGACCTGGTCAGTGAATTAACAGGGATCTTCAGGTCTGTTACATATTGTCCTTCATGTCAAATTCATAGTCTCGCTCAACCAGGGCAATTCTGACTTTGAATTCTTTGTACCACTGCTTGCGTCCCATATGCCTTGCCCGTGCATGGTCGGCATGTTTTTTCCATTTCTTTATTGATTCCAGGTCTTTCCAGTAGGACACAGTAATTCCCAGGCCTTCCCGGGCATATTCCACACCAAGGAATCCGGCCTGGTTTTTGGCGAGTTCGATCATCTGTTGTGAAGTCTCTGCATAGCCATGGTCCTCTTTTGTCCGGATGGATGAAAAAATCACGGCATAATACGGAACGTCAGGTGTTTTAGCAATCATCAATTAGAGCACTTAGGGTTCCACCAGTACAGGTTCCCCAAATCCAAGGGTCTTCAGCGGCTCCAGCTGTGTGGCCGCATCTCCAACAATTACATAATACATCTGTTCCGGATTGATGTACTTCTGTGCCAGGCGCTGATGTTCTTCCGAAGTCATGGTTCGTGTTACCTCCTGCTGTCGGGAGACATAGTCAAAGGGGAGACCGTAGCTGCTGATATCTTCCAGCATCCTTTGCAGGGACCATATACTCTCAAACTGGCGGGCATTGGAATTTAAAAGCGCGTCCCTGGTGAAAGAGAGATCTTCTTCGGAAATACCTTCTCGATATTTTTTCATCTCACCTGTGAAGATTTCCATGGACTCCAGGGTTGCATTGGAGCGAACGCTCGAACTGGCCACAAAAGTCCCATAGACCCTGTTCCCGCTGAAATAGGAACGGGCACCATAGGTAAAACCTTTTTCTTCGCGCAGGATCATGTTTAAGCTGCCGCTGAAGGATCCCCCCAGTTTGTAATTCATGGTCTGAATGGCATCGTAATCGGGATGATTTCGGGTGGGAGAAAAGTTGCCGATCTGGATCACGGATTGTTTGGCACCGGGGACATCCACAAAATATATGGCAGGGGAAACCGGATTATCCGGGATGTCAAATTCGGGAATGGCCACCTCTTTCGATTCCCAGCGTGTGCTGATGCCCTTAAATGCTGCTTTAATGTCCTTCACGGGAATATTCCCGACCACATGCAGCGATGCAAGGGTGGGACTGAGGTTTTCTTCATAATAGTTTTTCAGGTCGTCCAGGCTTATGGCCTCAATGATCTCGATGCTTCCGTTAGTGGGAATAGAAAGCAGATGGTCTTCCCCGAATAATAGCTTATCAAAGGTGATGGAAGCCAGGTAATTGGGATTGGCAATGTTCCGTTTATGGCTATTGATAACCCTGCTTTTTGCCAGCTCAAACTGCTCTTCGTCCCAGCGGGGCTCCAGCAGGATCTCCTCCACCAGGGACACGGTTTTCTCAAAGTTTCTGGCCAGGGTGTTTACGCTAACGGTGATGGACTGTTCTCCTCCGTAAACATTGATGTTTGCACCAAGCATTTCAATGGCCTCTTCAAGTTCTTCGGGTGTTTTGCCGGCGGTTCCTTCGGTCATCATCTCTGCCAGTAGATAGGCCGTTCCGGATAGATCCGGCCTGTCAAGAAGATGTCCCCCCTTGATGACAAGGGAATAATTGACCAGCGGAACTTCCTCATAAGTAATGCCGTAAATGTCGATGCCATTGTCCAGTTTGTCACTCCAGATTTCAGGGGGGACCACCACCGGATCGGGACCCATTTCGGGTTCCACGGATCGATCAAAGGAAGAAGGGGTTTTTTCAATAAGTTCTTCTTCCTCAATCACCTCCTGGGAGACTTCGCTGGCATCCATTATGCTTTCTTCAACCACCTCGGCTTTCACGGAGTTTTCTGCGACCAGGTCCAGCTTGCCCTTTGGGACAAAACTGGTGGCAACATAGGGCTTGTCCTTGATATAGGTTTCATAGACCCGCTGAACATCTTCGATGGTGACGGCCTGTATATTGGCTATATCTTCTTCCATGAAAGAGGGTGAACCGGCATATTCATTATAGCGGGCCATTTGAAATCCCTTCCCCAGTATGGAGCTTATACTGTTGTAAAACCCTGTTTCAAGCCCTGCCTTGATCCTTTCAAGGTCGTTTTCACTTATGCCTTCCTCTTCGAACAGCTTCATGGATTCGAATATGGCATCTTCAACCTCGGCGAGACTGACATCCGCATTGGCATTGATCATGACTCTGAAACTGCCCGCCAGCTCCCTGGATCTGTTGTAGGCCCTGGCATTGGAAGTGAGTTTTTTGTCCTTAACCATCACTCTGTACATGGGAGCTTTTTTACCGCTGGAAAGCAATTCTCCAAGAAAGTTCAGCGCATAAGCGTCTTTGGTGTATTGCTGCACGGTGGGCCAGGCCATGGTAAACCTGGGGGTTTTGGCGAAATTGTCCTCGTGGTAGAGCTTTTTAGTTTCGTCCAGGCTAACCGGCATGGGATCCAGGTCCTGCATGGGCTCACCTCCGGGAATCTCTCCAAAGTATTTATCCACCATTGCCTTTGTTTCTTCCAGATCAATATCTCCGGCAACCACCAGAGTGGCATTATTGGGGCCATAGTAAGTGGAGTGAAATTCTTTCACATCCTCCACGGTGGCATTAAAAAGATCTTCCATCTCGCCAATTACCTGCCAGCTGTAGGGATGGCCCTCCGGGTAGAGGTTTTTATCCAGCACCCAGGAGTTATGGCCATATGGCCTGTTATCGACGCCCTGTCTTTTTTCATTTTGAACCACATTCTGCTGGTTGGCAAAGGACGACTGGGTTACGGTGTTAATGAGATACCCCATGCGATCGGACTCCAGCCAGAGTGCCAGCTCAAGAGCGTTTTTCGGCACGATCTCATAGTAAACGGTACCGTCGGAATTGGTACCTCCGTTAAGAGTCCCGCCGGCAGCCTGAATTTTCTTAAAGAATTGATCCTGACCAACATTTTCCGATTGCTGGAACATCATGTGTTCAAATAGATGGGCAAAACCGGTACGCCCGGTCTTTTCCCGGTTGGAACCCACATGATACTGAATGGCAACTGATACAATGGGATCCGAGTAATCAGTATGCAGGATGACCTCCAGACCATTGTCGAGGGTAAACATCTCGTAATCGATGGAGAAATCTGTTTTTTCCCCGGAGCTCGAGCAGGAAGCCAATATCATGAAAAGGATCCCTATGGCAAGAACGCTTAGTTTTTTCATGTCAAGGTTTATTAGGATTTTAGGATTCACAGATGATTAGCAGGCAAATTACTATTAAATCAATTTTGAAGCAAAAGATCTTTCAACAGGCATACCTGGAATATACATACGCCCCATCTGATTAATCTCTTTTTTTCTTTTCAATCAGAGAAATTACAATACTGATTACCAGTAGTACCATGGCTATGATCCCCAGGTAAGTTCCCGAATTATTGGACCAGCTCAGGTCTCCAAAATCAGTTACAGAGATATGCCCAATAATCAGCACAACTGCTACTCCGATAAGAATGAATTTTGCGTTTTTCATGATAACAGGGAATAATGCCTTATTTGGCGATAAGAACCAGTGATGAAAACATTTCCGGCCACAATTTTGCCAGTTGATAATGTATTTTTTTGCCGAGAAACCTTCTACCTATCATTTGATGATGTTTCCTGGTTTCTGCAAAGCCGCAATACCGTATAAGCATTTCGGAAAGCGATTTAAATGTGAAATAGTGGAGATGACCTTCATCATACAGTGTAACCGGTGTATTGTCGTATCTCAGATTGCCTTCGTATTTGGAAGCCGTAGAAGGGAATCGCCCGGTCAGCAGTTTGAACCGGGCACCATAGTCAGCTATATTCGGAGTGTCAATATAAACAAATCCCCCGGGCTTCAACACTTTTTTTATCCTTTTCATGGTTCCCAGAGGATCAATAAGGTGTTCAATAAGCGCGATCATAATCACAGCGTCAACTTTTTCAATGCTTTCGAAATCAAAATCTTCCACATCAATCCTTTTAATGGATAATCGCTGGTCCTTTAAGGATCTTTTTACTCCTTCCAGGCGGTTTTCACTTAAGTCTGAAATAATATATTTGTTGATCTTTTCATTCTGTTTCAGAATACTATTGGCGACGATTCCGCTGCCCGCTCCAAGCTCAAGGACGGTCCCTTCCCTTTGAAAATTGTCAACGAAGTATTTGACACAGGTCTCAAACCTGTTTAAGGGATACTTCATATAGGGAATAAATTCCAGGGATTCAACAGATTTTTCGTCTGCATATTTCTCTTCATAATGTTTTAGCAGGTCACCTTTCATTTTCCGTTCTTTCTAGTGTTTCGGGTTATGGTTTTTCATATCATTTTTATAATTCTTGATCATTTTCCCAAAATCTTTCTCTTTTTTCCTCCTTTCTGCCTGCGTGGATTCAAAATGAGATTTTTCGCGTTCCATTTTTAAATAGTTTTCGTAGGAACCTTGGTCCAACTCTCCTTTTTC
>Ga0209536_100015210_pt1 | contig 10993 bp, 9 predicted proteins | sample DeeMarSeWOR28_12_FD_187461 | JGI IMG/M metagenome (GOLD analysis project Ga0209536, IMG submission 187461) | Marine sediment microbial communities from White Oak River estuary, North Carolina - WOR-2-8_12 (SPAdes) (version 2) | ecosystem: Environmental > Aquatic > Marine > Intertidal zone >... | reverse complement strand
GCCACGAGCGACTCCGGCGATTGAACAGGCGCCGACGCCAGTCGCTCGGCCGCCGATGAATCTTTCCGCGTACCGCCCGCTTGAAGACGAGCCGGAAGACGAGAAGCTTGAGGTACCGCCTGTTACCGCTGCACCCGCAGCCACTCCAATACCAACCTCAACCCCTATGGCGGTACCGGAACTCCGTAGAGAAGCCGCGGCGGCGTCTCAGGCGACGGTAACGGCACCTGCGGGGCGCGCGGAGACGCCGGCGCTCCGTCCCCCGCCTGAAGCGACCCTGCCGGAGGCGCAGATTCCTGCGCAGGCGGAGTCTGAACCGGCGGCTGGAACGGTTCCGCCACCCTCGGTGACGGAGCCCCCGGCGCCACCTGACACCGCCAGGCGCGACAAACTCAGGATCGACGCACGAAGTGCTTTCTGGCGCCATGATTATCAACAGGCGGAAAAGGATTATCAGGCGCTGATTCAACTCGACCCAGACGATCCGGATGCCTATGGGGAGCTCGGCAATGTGTATTTTTCACAAGGGAACTGGAAGGCGGCGGGCGGTGCCTTCTATGAGGCAGCGCTGCGGTTGATCGAGTCGGGACAGGTCGGCCGTGCACGACACCTGTTAACCGTGATCCAGGGACTGGATCCGGAACGTGCAGGGGAGCTGGAACAGCAGCTTGCCACGGCTCAAGGCGGGGCGGGTAACTGACACACCGTGTGGAAAACGCGTGAACAGCGACTGCAGTGCGCGAAAGATAGTGCGGTAACTCTATGACATGTCGGTCTCATGGCATGCCGGGCAGCATGTACGACAGACGAAACAGGTTGTTATGAGGTAGAACGGTATGTCGGATACAGATGCAAACAATGGCGGAAAGATGGGCGGCGGGAAACCTCCCGCAGGCCGGAATTCGGGCGGGGGCTGGGACGGTATGGACGCCGACCATCCCATAGTCGGTATGACGGAAGGCCTGGACAAGTTTACCCAGGCGTTCAGCGCGAGTGCCCGGCGCTGGGAGTTGATTGTCTATCCCAGCCTGTTTGCCTTCATTATTCTCGCATCGTACGGGTTTTATCTGATTTACAAACTGACCACGGATGCCGACAGAATCACGAATCAGATGGACTCTATGGTGCACAGCATGGTCGTTGTCTCAGAACACATGGTGCAGGTCGCCAATAACCTGTCTACGATTACGGGAAGCATGAACACAGTGGCTTTGGAGGTATCCAACCAGGCGCGTTCGATCGACAGCATGAACCTGATCGTCGACAGAATGAATGGTTCGGTTGCTGCCATATCGGGAACCGTGTTTCAGTTGCGCCAGGACATGGGCGTCATGACAAATCAGATGCACAATGTGGCGCGACCGATGAACTTTATGAACAGCATTATGCCTTGGTAATGGGACCGGTTTATCCCGTGTAGCCGCTGTCCACACGGCGAAGCTGAAGCAGGGGGATTGCGCGATGGGTGTCAGTGCGAACGTCAGGCAGAGGTTGAGCAGTCTTGAGGGACATCTGCAGCAGGAAAGCCCCGTGCTGGTCTCGGTTGTCGCGAATTTTCGCGTCCTGGACAAGGTGGGTTACTCGATGGGGCTGCTCGACTCGGATGAGTCGTTTGCAACCCGGATCTCGTGGTGGCCCCTGATCTCGGTGCTGGGCACCTTCTCCTCGGGTAAGTCCACCTTCATTAACCATTTCGTCGGACAGCAGTTACAGAGTACGGGCAATCAGGCTGTTGACGACAAGTTCACGGTCATTTGCTTCAGCGACCACCCGGAGGTACGCCTGTTGCCGGGGCTTGCCCTCGATGCCGATCCGCGCTTTCCGTTCTATCAATTCAGTGAAGAGCTGGAAAAGGTCGTGACCGGCGAGGGTGCCCGCGTCGATGCCTATCTGCAGTTAAAGACGTGCCCGAGTGAACAGCTGCGGGGCCGGATCATTATTGATTCCCCCGGCTTTGATGCCGATGCGCAGCGATCTGCAACACTGCGCATCACCGATCACATCATCGATCTTTCCGACCTGGTACTGGTCTTTTTCGACGCGCGCCACCCCGAGCCTGGCGCGATGGGCGATACGCTCCAGCATCTGGTCAGCGACACGATCAAGCGGCCGGATTCGAACAAGTTTCTCTACATCCTCAATCAACTGGATACGACGGCGCGGGAAGACAATCCGGAAGAGGTTATCGGTGCCTGGCAGCGGGCGCTGGCGCAAGAAGGCCTTACCGCGGGCCGCTTCTATTGCATCTACAGTCCGGATGCCGCGGTGCCTATCGATGATCCGGCCGTGCGAGACCGGTATGAGAGCAAGCGCAACCGGGATCTCAATGAAATTCATGAGCGGGTGAGGCAGATCGGTGTTGAGCGTGCCTACCGCATTATCGGTTCACTGGAAAAGGTGGCGCGAGACATTGAGGAGAAACGTGTACCACAACTTCGGGAACGGATTGCGCAATGGCGGCGCTCTGTCCTGTGGACGGACGCAGTCTGGCTGGTTCTCCTGTCCGGTGCATTGCTGGCCATGTCCGTCGCCATGGGGTACTGGGACGGCTTGCGGTTTGCACCGCCCTGGCTGGATACATTGCGTGCGTCTCCATGGCGTTGGGGCAGTGCCCTTGGGGTTGGTGCCGGGTTGTTGGTGTACCTGCATTATCTCAGCCGCAAACTGGCGGCGGGCCGCATCTTGCGTCGCATCCGCTCGGAGGCCGGCCAGCGGCGCGAGGCGGAGCCGGTGAGTCGCGCCTTTGTCCGAAACACCCGTTTCTGGAGGAGGAGTATCTTTTCGACAGAACCGGCCGGCTGGAACCGCCGCAATCGTAAGCGGCTGCGGGAGGTGATCGCGGCGGCGGATGATTATGTGCAGATTCTCAATAACCAGTTCGCCAATCCATCCGGTGTGGACGAGGCCAGCACAAGGGCTGCGCCAGTTGCGGCACAGTCCGGGGACACCAGAACCCCTGCACCTCAATCTGACAGGCCAGAGGCAGCGCCGGTTCCCGATCGGGAATCTAACTGAGGCAGACAGCCCGGCACGGGCAGTGCCGCCTGAGGTTTGTACATCCGCCCTGGTCTCGCTCTGGTCTTCGATAATCAGAACCGCTTCGCTGGCATAGATGGGCCGGTATCGGCTATTATCTTTCGACTCGTCATGGCTGCGCCTGTTCCGCCGGGGAGTCATTCGCGTGTGGGTACGGGCATCATGGGTTCAGGGTGATTGATGAAGAACTGTAAGTTGTGCCGTTTCAGCAAGACATGTAATGACCTGCCCTATGTCTGCATTCTCCTCCAGTACCTTGCTTTAGCCGCCGTCGTCGGCTTTGTAGGCTATCTCTTCTTTGCCGCCCCATGAGGGGGCGTGTGCAATCGTATCCGGCGCGGCCGGTGATGGCATGACCGGTGAGTCCTGGACGGTCGATGGCTAAGAAGGACAAAAAGCGCAGGCACAGCAAGTCCACAAAAGCTGCGGTCAGGAAACCACGCATGGCCGATTCCGCTGATCGGCATCTGCTCTACGAGCAGTCGGTGCAGGCTACCGACGCGGAATTCGACTTTGTCGATGCGACGTTCCGCTCGCTGCGTCAACGTACAGCGTTCCTGATCCGGGAGGATTTCTGCGGGACGGCCAACATGTGCGTCGAGTGGGTATCCCGCCGCAAACGCAATCATGCGATCGGCGTTGACCTTGACGGGGAGGTTCTCGCCTGGGCAAAACAGCATAATCTTGCAAAACTCTCGCGTGCCGCCAGGCGGCGGGTGACTCTGCTGCAGGATAATGTCCTGACTGTCAGGGCAGCGCCTGTCGATATTGTCCTGGCAATGAATTTCAGCTACCAGATTTTCAAGGACAGGCATTCATTGCGGGGTTATTTCCAGGGTGTCAGGGAGTCCCTGGTCGAAGATGGTGTGCTCTTCATCGATGCGTTCGGGGGCTATGATGCCTATCGCGAAATGCGTGAGCGCACCAAACATGATGGCTTTACCTATATATGGGATCAGGCCCGCTACAACCCGATCAGCGGTGAGATCCTCTGCCATATCCATTTCGCGTTTCCCGATGGGTCCCGCCTGAAGCGGGCCTTCACCTATGACTGGCGGCTGTGGACCCTGCCGGAACTGCAGGAGTTGCTCCATGAGGCGGGTTTTTCTCAGGTGACCGTGTACTGGCAGGGCACTGATGAAGAAACCGGGGAAGGAAACGGCATCTTCGATCCTGCCACAGAAGGCGACGCGGATCCCGGCTGGATCAGCTACCTGACGGCACAAAAATAGACAGAGGAGAGTCACGATGGCGCATATTGTCGTTCTTGGGGCAGGAACCGGAGGTACGCCGGCCGCGTATGAACTTCGCGAGTCGCTCGGCGGAAGTCACAAGATCACCGTGATCAACGCCTCCGAGAAATTCCAGTTTGTCCCATCAAATCCCTGGGTGGCGGTCGGCTGGAGAAAGCCCGATGATGTCTCCTTTGCTATCGCGCCGTTCCTCAACCGGAAGGGCATCGAGTTCATTGGCCAGCCGGTGGTGAAAATCGATCCCGCTGCGGCGCGCCTGACGCTGGCAGATGAATCGGTCGTCGCCTATGACTACCTGGTAATTGCCACCGGACCCAAGCTTGCTTTTGCGGAAGTGCCGGGCGCCGGACCCGAGGGCCATACCCACTCCGTCTGCACCGTTGATCATGCGGCAAGTGCCTATGCTGCCTATCAGGCATTCCTTGAGGATCCGGGCCACATGGTGATCGGTGCCATGCCGTTCGCCAGCTGCTTCGGTCCCGCCTACGAATTTGCCTTTATCCTCGATGCGGATCTGCGCAAACGCAAGATGCGTGACCGGGTTCCCATGACCCTGGTGACCAGTGAACCCTATATCGGGCACCTGGGCCTGGGTGGTGTAGGCGATTCGAAAGGCATGCTCGAATCCGAGTTGCGCCAGCATCACATACGCTGGATTACCAACGCCAAGGTGACACGGGTCGAGGCAGGCAGAATGTTTGTCGACGAATTGAATGATACTGGCGAGGTGGCCAGACAGCATGAGCTCGAGTTCAAGTACTCAATGATGCTGCCGGCATTCACCGGCGTGGAACCCGTGGCCGCGGTGGATGGCCTGTGTAACCCGCGGGGATTTGTGCTTGTCGACGAACACCAGCGCAGTCCGAGGTATCCGAATATCTATTCGGCGGGTGTGTGCGTTGCAATTCCGCCGGTGGAGGCAACGCCGGTCCCGACGGGGGCGCCAAAGACCGGTTACATGATTGAATCCATGGTGACCGCTATCGTTTCGAACATAAAGGCGGAACTGGACGGGCGCGAGCCATCTGCGAAGGGAACCTGGAACGCGATCTGCCTCGCCGATATGGGTGACACGGGCGCCGCCTTCGTAGCGGTGCCGCAGATCCCGCCGCGCAACGTGAGCTGGATAAAGAAGGGCAAGTGGGTCCACTATGCTAAGGTCGCGTTTGAAAAATACTTCATCCGAAAAATGAAGAAAGGCACGCCGGAGCCCATTTATGAAAAGTACGTGCTGGGTGCGCTGGGCATTCACAAGCTCAAGTCATGAGAAATGACGCTGAAGCGCATGATCTGCCTTGCGGAAGGAGGCGCAGGTGGAGCGAAACTACCAGGCGTTGCATTGCGTAAGGGATGATCCCGCTGGCGAGCGACCGGGCAATCCCGCTGCCCTGGAATCCTGACGGCAGTCGAAAGGCGAGGGTGGCGGTCGTGCGCGGGATTGCGCAGGCAAGCTCGTGGCGCGGAAAAATGCGTTCTGTCAGGCCAGATTTGAATCCGCCGCACAGAAAAAATCCTCGCGAACCCTAAAATCATCAACAGCCGCGCGAATCTGCAGGGCGATATGCTGGATATTAGTAATGTAACTGATTGATTGTAATATTTAATGTCCGCATATATAGGTATTACTACGTAAGTGCTCGCCCGGATTCCTTACCGGGATGAAATCGGGATATAAAGGTAACCCCCCCGGTAGCTATCGGCGGATCAGGGACTCGAGGGGCACACATTGGGCCGCCGTATAGCCTGGTTATTCCGGGTAAGTTTTCTAGCTTACAGCAGACAGTAGAAGACTTGCAGGAGACACCACAAAGAGGAGACACCAAAAGAATGGAGGGTATCATGAAGATTATTGCTTCAGATGCTGGTAAGCGCAAAGTGATCACGATTCGTGTCGATGAGCAACTGGACTTCAGCGCCCACCGTGCATTCAGTCATGCGTGCGAGGAGCTGGCAGCTTATCCGGATACAAGAAAGATAATCATCGACCTCAGCAGGACCCGGCGCGTCTTTGATTCCGGTCTGGCCATGCTGTTGATGCTGCGTGATCGGGCCGGGCGGTTGAAGGGCCGGATCATGCTGGCCAACTGCGGTCCGGAAATCAGGGAGCGGCTTTCCACAAGCAAGTTCGGCGCACAGTTCCATATCGCATAACACCGGCAGGGATAGCCGTAATCAATAATCAATTCATAATGCAGCTTGTGTCCGGTCTGCCGGATAGAGTATAAATTCACAATGAGCTGCACCCTACGGGGTGCAGTATAACAACCAGGCTTCACATTCGATCACGCAGGGACGCATGATCATTGCCTCACAACATCCACTCGAATAAGGACCACGACACCGGTCTGATGTGTCTGGTGCTGGTCGCCCGTGTCCTTGGCGTGCCAGCCGAGCCGGATCAGCTTGCGCATCGCTTTATGCCGCGCGGGGGGCGTTTTTCGGCCCCGGAGCTGATCCGCGCGGGGCGCTTTCTCGGGCTGAAGGTCAGGGAGGTCGACAGCTCCTGGTCGCGTCTGCAGAAGACTGCACTGCCGGCGATTGCCCGGAACACCGATGGTCATCACGTTGTCGTTGCGAAGATCGATGCGCAACAGGTGCTCATTCAGGATCCCCTCGAACCCCAGCCCCTCACACTGGCGCGGGAGAGTTTTGAAAACGCCTGGTCGGGGCGGCTCATGCTGCTCACTCGCCGTGCTGCCGCTCTCGGGGAGAATGTCAAGTTTGGCTTCAGCTGGTTTGTCCCGGCTGTCATCAAATATCGCCACCTCTTGAGCGAGGTCCTGGCGGCGTCATTCTTCATACAGGTCTTTGCCCTGATCACGCCGCTGTTCTTCCAGGTCGTGATCGACAAGGTATTGCTCCATAAGGGACTGACAACACTGACCGTGTTGGCCGTCGGGCTGATTATCGTGTCTCTGTTTGATGTGGTTCTCAGCGGCCTGCGTACCTACGTTTTTGCCCACACGACTAACCGCGTCGACGTGCAGTTAGGGGCCAGGCTCTTTCAACACCTGCTCAGCTTGCCACTGAGTTACTTTGAATCCCGGCGGGTCGGCGATTCCGTCGCGCGTGTGCGGGAACTGGAAACGATACGCAACTTTATCACCGGCTCTGCGCTGACACTCGTGATTGACCTGTTTTTCACAGTTGTCTTCCTGGCCGTCATGTATTGCTACAGTCCGCTGCTTACCCACATCGTGTTAGGGGCGATTCCGTTCTATGTCCTGTTGTCGGTGCTTGTGACTCCGGTCTTGCGAGCGCGTGTCCATGACAAGTTCAACCGCGGGGCTGAAAATCAGGCCTTCCTGGTCGAAGCCGTCACCGGGGTGGAAACAATCAAGGCAATGGCCATGGAGCCCCAGATGCAGCGCCGCTGGGAAGAACAACTGTCCGCCTACGTGCACGCGAGCTTCCGGGCAGCCAGTCTCAGTAACATTGCCGGCCAGACGGCGGGTTTCATAAACAAGGTCGTCACGGTACTGATTCTCTGGATCGGCGCGCACGCGGTGATCGGCGGCGAGCTCAGCCTCGGGCAACTCATTGCCTTCAATATGCTGGCCGGCCACGCCAGCGGTCCTGTTCTGCGCCTGGTGCAACTCTGGCAGGATTTCCAGCAGGCCGGCGTGTCGCTGCAGCGCCTCGGCGACATCCTGAATACCGCGGTGGAACCCGGCTACAGGCGCAACCGAACCTCTTTGCCGCGACTGGCAGGGCGTATTACCTTCGATCATGTGACTTTCCGTTACCGCCCCGACAGCCCCGAGGTGCTACGCGATTTTACGCTCGATGTCCCACTCGGGCAGGTTGTGGGGATTGTCGGCCGATCGGGCTCGGGTAAGAGCACACTGGCCAGGCTTGTGCAGCGGATGTACGTACCGGAACGCGGGCGGGTGCTGGTCGACGGTGTTGATCTCGCCATGGTGGATACGGCGTGGTTGCGTCGGCAGATTGGGGTTGTGCTGCAGGAAAACCTCCTGTTCAACCGCTCGGTGCGGGACAACATTGCGCTCAGCAATCCCGGCGTGCCGATGGAGGCCGTAATCAGGGCGGCCAGACTCGCCGGTGCCCATGAGTTCATACTCGAGATGCCGGAAGGTTACGATACGGTGGTGGGCGAACACGGTGCCACCCTCTCGGGAGGGCAGCGACAACGCATCGCGATTGCCCGCGCATTGATCACCAATCCGCGTATCCTGATCCTTGACGAAGCGACCAGCGCCCTCGACTACGAATCCGAGCGTATTGTTCAGACAAACATGCAGGCCATCTGCAAGGGCCGCACGGTAATCCTGATTGCCCATCGCTTATCCACGGTGCGCCAGGCCAACCGAATTGTGGTCCTTGAAAAGGGCATGCTCCTCGAGCAGGGCAATCATGATGAGTTGCTCAGACGCGGTGGGCAGTACGCACGGCTGCATGCCTACCAGTCGGGGCTCGTAGCAGCCTTCGGGACATCGTGACTGGCACGGTCTGTTGCCATGATAAGGAGGCCGATGACATCGGTTACCGCATACGTCCGGCGTGGCAGGCGTCAGCCACGAGGGTCGAGAGACAGCGTGGGCATGGTCGAGCACACACCGGAAATTGACTTCCTGCCGGCCGCACTCGAGATTCAGGAGAGGCCGCCGTCTCCGCTTGGGCGCGCGATACTGTGGCTCATCATGGGTTTCTTCGCCGCCACTGTCGCGTGGGCCTGCATCGGCAAGGTCGACATCGTGGCTACGGCCGAAGGTGCGCTGGTTCCCAGTGGTCGGGTCAAGGTGATTCAACCGCTCGAGATAGGTGTCGTGCGATCCATAGGCGTGACAGAGGGTCAGTATGTCGAAGCGGGTGACGTGCTTATTGAACTCGACCCGACAGTCAGTGAGGCGGAACACGAACGCCTGGCCAGGGAATACCTGGCGAACCGGCTGGTAGGTGCGCGTCTGGAAACCCTGGTACATATCACGGAAGCCGCGGGGGAGGATCGACATGATGGAGACGACATCACAATTCCCGGGGTCGAAGGCGCTAGCGATCAGGCGATCGCCATTCAAAGATCGATATTGCGCGCGCAATGGGCCGAGCACAGGGCGCGAGTGCAGGGGCTGGATAGCGCCGTAGCAAGTCACCAGGCGAAGCTTGCGGCGATACGGGAAAACGTACGAAAGCTCGAGAGCACGCTGCCGCTGATCACGAAGCGTGCCCAGGCGCTGAAAACGCTGGTCGGTAAGCATCTCGCGTCCGAGAATGCGTGGCTGGAACTCGAGCAGGAGCGGCTTGAGCAACAACAGGATCTGGCCGCTTTGACCAAACAGGTTCAGCAGGTGAGCGCCTCGATTGAAGAAACCAGGAAACAGAAGGAGGCGGTTCACGCGGAGTTCAAGCGTAGCGTATTTACCGATCTCGCGGGCGTTCAGCAGCGCATAGAGATCCTGGAGCAGGACCTCATCAAGGCCCGACAACGGACGACGCTGCAGTCACTGACGGCACCCATATCCGGCGTGATCCAGCAGCTTGCGGTTCATACCGTTGGCGGTGTGGTGACGCCGGCGCAGGAACTGATGCGAGTGGTACCGCAGGACGACAGACTCGAGGTCGAGGCCTGGATTCAGAATAAGGATATCGGGTTTGTTGAAGAGGGCGATGCGGTTGAAGTGAAAGTCGATGCCTTCCCCTTTACGAAGTACGGTACCGTGCCTGGCACGCTTGATGAGTTGTCGAATGATGCGATATCCGACAAGGAACTCGGAGCGGTTTATGCTGCTCAGGTGGCTCTTGCCGCAGCTTCCATTCAAGTTGAGGACAAGCACCTTGACCTGTCTGCGGGTATGACGGTGACGGTAGAAGTGAAAACGGGGGAACGCAGGATCATAGAGTATCTGCTCAGCCCTTTATTGAGGTACAGGCAGGAGAGCATCAGGGAACGATAGCGCAGGGCGCAATAGCGAACCCCGGATTGAGGTGGGAGTGACGAGGCAGACGGGCTTGGATAAGGGGATTGATTCCATGCGGCGCAATAGGTGTCGCTATTGCGCCCTGCACGGACTGTGGGATCAAACGGTGAATGTGGAGGGAGTATCGTGATTGGCTTGGCTTATCTGGCGGTGGGAGGGGTTTATCTGGCTTTAACTGTCTGGCTTACGAAGCGGGCAGCACAGGCAGCGAAGCGCCGTGGTATCGCGGGCTGGAAGTGGGGCCTGCCGGTCGTGCTGGCGATGTACCTGCTGGTGTTCTGGGACTGGGTCCCGACGGTCGTTGCGCATAGATACTATTGCGCGAAGTATGCGGGGTTTACGGTGTACAAGACGCTGGAGCAATGGAAGGCGGAAAATCCCGGGGTGGCGGAGACGTTGGTGCCGAAGGAAGGGACCGAATCAGCTGTGGTGGGTAACACAACAACATATGAGTTGAATCAGCGGTTCGCGTGGGACATGGTTCGAGACCCAATGGTGTTGGGCATTAAGAAAACCGATAGCAAGGTGGTTGATAAAGAGACAGGAGAGGTGCTGGCTCAGTATATAGATTTCTCGACTGACATTAGGCCGATAACGGTTGGCGCGCGTTCCTTGCGGGACTACAAGTTTTGGATGGCGAGTGAGTCCTGTGAGTCTGACGTTGCAAGTAGAACCAGGTTTTATGAATTTGAAAGTACATTTGAGAACTTAGGAGGACACGAACAGTGAGAGCAAAGGAACTGCTCAACATGGCCAGACTTGCAGAAT
>Ga0209536_100015209_pt1 | contig 10993 bp, 11 predicted proteins | sample DeeMarSeWOR28_12_FD_187461 | JGI IMG/M metagenome (GOLD analysis project Ga0209536, IMG submission 187461) | Marine sediment microbial communities from White Oak River estuary, North Carolina - WOR-2-8_12 (SPAdes) (version 2) | ecosystem: Environmental > Aquatic > Marine > Intertidal zone >... | reverse complement strand
TGGGCACCGGCTTGAGCGCCTGCTGCCAGGCCCAGTTCATTGCCGCAATACTCACGGCTTCAGTACACAGCCACCCGTTTGCTTATTCGTTGCTGGTACCCTTGATGAGCCCAGCCACTTCCGTAGTCGGATCGTAAATGCGGCAGCCGAGCGGTTCGGCCAGCTGTGTCTGCGAGAGCAGCAGGCCGTAGCGTTCGGTGATTTGATTCTCCAACGTCGCCGTAGGGAGGCTATCTGTGTCTTGCATAATCCGTGATCTCCAAGGGTTGCATGTGGAGACATCAGCTTGCCAGTTTTGTACTGCGTTAATAAAGTCGGAAAGCAGCCATGTAGAACCGGGCTTTCGAACATAATTACTTAGCCAAACCACGCATTGCTCACTAGCCAGACGGTCTGAGCTTTTATGTCGGAAAGCCCCGCTCTGGAGGCCGGCTTTCAACGTTTTTTAAAGAGCAAACTGCAGCTATTATCAGCAGGGTAACCATACGCATGGAATCACCGGGGATTATGTTTTCTACGCGCGTTCTTGCCCTGCATTTGGGGCATACATGAGTAAAGTCGCGACTCGCCATCGCTCCATCACACCACGGCTGATCCGGCTGAGGGACGCGCCCTTCTATCTGGGAATGGACAGGAATCGCTTCAACACCGAGGTCCGACCGGGCCTCGTTGAAATCCGGGTTGGCACACAGGGTATTGCCTTCGACCGCCTTGATCTGGACGCCTGGGTAGATCATTATAAATCCCGCAACGGGCGTCCCGGTTCTTCCAGAGGAGAACCACTATGGGATGCAAAAGACTACCAGGTCTCTATCAACGTAACGGGATCTGGCACATCGACAAGCAGATTCAGGGACAGCGAATTTGTGAAAGTACTGGAACGGGTAACCTCGAAGAGGCAGAAAAATACCTAGCCCGGCGAAGAGAAACGATTCGTCAGGCCAGCGTCTACGGGGTACGACCACAGCGGAGCTTTCGCGAGGCGGCAACCAAATATCTGCTGGATGAGGAAGCGGGCGGCGAACTGCGGAGCCTGGATCGGAATGCCCAGGCCCTGAAGATCGTTGATCCGTATATCGGGGATCTGCCCTTGCGGCAGGTTCATATGGGCACCCTGGAGCAGTTTATCCAGGATCGGCGTGCACTGGGCATCAAGAACGGCACGATAGCCCGGGATTTGGCGGTTGTAAGGCGGGTGTTGAACCTCGCCGCACGACTGTGGCGTGATGAGTATGGGATGTCCTGGCTGGAGGCGGCACCGCTGATCCAGTTGCCCAAGGCATCGAATGCTCGGAAACCTTACCCGATGTCCTGGGAAGAACAGCGCTTACTTTTGGCCCATCTACCGCCACACTTGCAGTTGATGGCGCTGTTTAAGGTGAACACCGGCTGCCGGCAGCGTGAAGTCTGCCAGTTACGCTGGGACATGGAGGTTCGGGTGCCGGAACTGAATACCTCGGTATTCATCATTCCTGCTGACATGGTGAAGAACAAAGAGGACCGACTGGTGGTGTTGAACCGGGTGGCGAGATCAGTGATTGAGAAGCTTCGGCATTCCGCCAGCGAGTACGTCTTCACCTTCAAGGGAAAGCCGGTCGAGCGGCTGTATAACAGCGCATGGAAGCGTGCCAGAGGAAAAGCCGCCAACTGTTATGAACAACGCTCCGGCAAACCCTGTCCGGAAGGATTCCGGAGAATCAGGGTCCATGACCTCAAACATACCTTCGGGCGCCGATTGCGGGCGGCCGGCGTATCGTTTGAGGATCGGCAGGATCTGCTCGGCCACACGTCAGGACGCATAACGACGCATTACTCTGGCGCCGAGCTGGGTAACCTGATCGAGGCAGCGGAACGCGTTTGCGCGGAAAACTCCCGCAAAAGTCCCGCACTGGTGATCCTGCGCCAAGCCTGAGCAGGATGCAGGTGAACGTGAAACATTGATAGGTAAGGAATTTTTTGGTAGCAAGGGGCGGATTCGAACCGCCGACCCCAGCATTATGAGTGCTGTGCTCTAACCAACTGAGCTACCTTGCCAATGTTCGAATGCGGCTCGGCACGGCCGCGCCAAGATGCGGAATTGTAGGGATTCGCCGCCGCTCTGTCCAGTTAGACGTTGAAGCGGAAATGCATGACATCGCCATCCTGCACAACATACTCCTTACCCTCCAGGCGGAGTTTTCCAGCTTCCCTCGCGCCGTGTTCGCCATTGCAGGCGATGAAGTCCGCAAAAGATGTCACTTCCGCGCGAATAAAACCCTTCTCAAAATCGGTGTGGATGACTCCGGCGGCCTGCGGTGCCGTTGCACCGATCGGTACGGTCCAGGCGCGCACTTCCTTGACCCCAGCGGTGAAATAAGTGTGCAAACCGAGCAGCCGATAACCGGCACGGATGACCCGATTTAAACCCGGTTCCTCGAGCCCCAGCTCCTGCAGAAAGGCACGTTGATCTTCCTCGTCCAACTCCACGAGTTCGGCCTCGATGGCTGCGCACACCGGCACAACGACGGCGCCCTCCTTTTCCGCCAGCTCCCGCACGGCATCCAGCTGCGGATTATCGCTAAATTCATCTTCCGAAACGTTGGCGATATACATGGTGGGCTTGATGGTCAGAAGATGAAGCTCATACAAGCCCGCCCTGGCATCATCGTCCAAGGACATGGAGCGGGCCATGTGCCCCTCATCCAGGTGGCTTCTGAGCTGTTCCAGGAGAACCAGTCTGGACCTGGCCACCTTGTCCCCGCTCTTGGCAACTTTACCGACCCGTTGTATAGCTCTGTCGACGGTCTCGAGATCGGCCAGCGCCAGCTCGGTATTGATGACTTCGATATCGGACAATGGGTCTATCTTTCCTTCCACGTGCACCACATTGTCGTCCTCGAAACAGCGCACGACATGGGCGATCGCATCTGTCTCGCGGATGTTCGCCAGAAACTTGTTACCCAGACCCTCGCCCTTTGAGGCACCGGCGACGAGGCCGGCAATGTCCACGAATTCCATAGTAGCGGGAAGCACCTTTTGCGGATTCACGATCGCCGCCAGTTCGGCCAACCTCGGATCGGGAACCGCCACTACACCGACATTGGGATCAATGGTGCAAAACGGATAATTCTCGGCCTGAATCTCTGCCTTGGTGAGAGCATTGAAGAGGGTGGACTTGCCGACATTTGGCAGGCCAACGATTCCGCAGTTAAATCCCATAGTCAATTAATCCAAATAGCGTACAACTCAGAGATAGACTCTGCCCACTTCAAGTTAGAGAGCGCTGGAAGGCAACACCCATCTCAACTTCGGGCATGCAGAGCGTTCATGGCGAGCTCGAACTTCCCTTCCAGCACGTCCGGTATTACGCCCAGCGCCCGATCAAAGGCGTTATCTATTTCACGACGATCGTCTTTCGAAGGTTTTCGAAGCACATAGTCCACGACCTCATCCTTGTGTCCCGGATGACCGATGCCCACGCGCAGGCGGTAGAAATCCTTACTACCCAGATGAGCGATCAGGTCGCGCAAGCCGTTGTGACCGCCATGACCACCGCCCCGCTTCAGCTTGATGGTACCAGGCGGCAGATCGAGTTCATCGTGAACAACCAGGATCTGCTGCAATGGGATCCTAAAAAAACGCGTCAGCGAGCTGACCGCCTGACCACTGCGGTTCATAAAGGTCATGGGTTTCTGCAAACGGCACTCGTTGCCATTCAGCAGGCAACGCGCCACTTCGCTGTGGAACTTCTGTTCGGGCCGAAATCCCTGCTGGCAACTCCGCACCAGTTCGTCTACAAACCAAAACCCGGCGTTATGCCGGGTTGGTTCGTATTGGGGACCCGGATTACCGAGCCCGACGATCAGCTGAATAGCCGGCACAGGCCAGCGCTATCAGCTTTCGCCTTCCGCGGCTTCTTCACCGCCTTCGGCTGCTTCACCTTCTTCGCCTTCACCACCGCCGCGACGCGCATGAATCGACACGACGGGTAAATCGTGTCCTTCGCCGCGCGCCAGCTCTACTAAGCTGCCGGTTTCCGGCAACGGGAGATCCTTCAAGTGTAGCGATTCACCAACGTTGAGTCCGGAAACATCCACTTCGATGAATTCCGGCAAGTGCCTGGGCAACACGTCCAGGGCCACTTCGATCAATTCGTGGGTGATCAAGCCACCAGCCTTGGCGCCCGGCGCCACATCTTCACCGATGAAGTGCAAAGGCACATGCACGCGAATCGGCTTGTTCTCATCGACACGCTGAAAGTCCATGTGCATGATGATCGCCTTGGCCGGGTGGCGCTGCATATCACGCAGTACCGCTTTGTCGGTCTTACCATTAACGTTGACCGAAAGAACATGCGAATAGAAAGCTTCGTGATCGAGACGTTTCAGAATTTCACTGTGTTGCAGCGTAATCGCCTGTGGCTCTTCACCACCGCCGTAAATCACAGCGGGCACTTTGCCGGCTCGACGCAGGCGGCGGCTCGCACCTTTCCCCATGTCGGAGCGTGACTCGGCTTCGAGTTCAAAAATTGACATACCAATTACTCCAGTTTGCACAAACAACTCCTCCGCGACCAGAGGAGACCAACGGATTCAGCGTCCAGACGCCGAACCCAGAAATTAATCCATGAACATGGAACTGACCGATTCTTCGTAACTGATGCGACGAATCGCTTCGGCCAGCATCTCGGCGATACTCAGTTGCCGGATGCGTGGACAGGCCTGAGCATCAGGGCGAAGCGGAATACTATCTGTGACCACCAATTCGTCAAGTTCGGAATCGGCGATGTTCTTGATGGCATTACCCGACAGCACGGGATGCGTACAGTATGCGACGACACGCTCAGCGCCGTGTTCCTTCAGCGCCTTGGCGGCCTGACACAAGGTGCCGGCGGTATCGACCAGATCGTCCACCAGCACACAGCTGCGCCCCTCGACTTCACCGATGATATGCATAACCTTGGCCTCATTCGCCTTCGGGCGGCGCTTGTCGATGATAGCCAGGTCGGCATCGTCCAGGCGTTTGGCCAGTGCTCGTGCCCGAACCACGCCACCGACATCGGGCGACACCACCATGAGATTCGGATATTTCTGGCGCCACACGTCACCGAGAAGAATCGGCGAGGCGTATACGTTGTCGACCGGCACATCGAAAAAGCCCTGAATCTGGTCAGCGTGCAGGTCGACCGTCAGCACGCGGTCGGCGCCCACATTGCCGATCATTTTGGCGACAACCTTGGCGGTTATCGGCACCCGAGCGGAACGCGGCCGCCTGTCCTGGCGCGCATAGCCAAAGTAGGGTATCACCGTGGTGATGCGGGCTGCAGAGGCGCGCCGCAGGGCATCGACCATCACCAGCAGTTCCATGAGGTTATTGTTGGTCGGCGCGCATGTGGGCTGCACCACGAAAATGTCCCGTCCACGAACATTTTCCATGATCTCGACCATGATCTCGCCGTCACTGAACTCGCTGACCACCGCCTTGCCTAAATGCATGCGCAGATGGTTGGCGATAGACTGCGCCAATGGCGGGTTGGCATTGCCCGAAAACACCATCAGGGGATGGTCTGCGTCCGATGGAGGAATGCCTTTCATGCTGTTGCTACCCATAACTGGCCGATCATGGCCGGCTCCACGTTCCACTTTGGCTGGGGCGGCAGGATGATTCAGGGCTTTCGCCCTTCACCCCTGCGGGGTCGGCTTTGCCGTTCAAATCCGCTCCGCGGATTTGTCGAACCTTTAGGTTCGAACCCTGCCGCCGGTATCAGACCCGCTGACCTACCAGCTGCCGTGACACCGCAACCTCGTTCCACTTTGGCTGGGGCGGCAGGATTCGAACCTGCGCATGCTGAGATCAAAACCCAGTGCCTTACCGCTTGGCGACGCCCCAATAAAACTCAGATACGAAACCTTTCCAAGCTATCCAGCAGCGGGGAACGGTTACAGCCTCGAGCCACAAATCCCGTCCAGGGGGCTGGCAATCGTTTCAGAATGGAGTCCGCCTGTCGACGATCTTCACACGCGGCGAAGACGCAGGCACCACTCCCAGTCATACGTGCAGGCTGTTGTTCTGAAAGCCAATCTAGCGCCTTACCCACTTCCGGATACCGCCGAACAACGACCGGTTCGAGAGAATTCGCCCCCGCGCCCGAGAGAAAGGCGGATATTTTGAGGGGAGGGGCGTTGCGTGTCAATTGCGGATCAGAAAAAATCTCAGCGGTTGATACGCTTACCGCGGGGTACACCACCAGGTACCAGGGCTCGGCCAGCTCCGGCAGTGGCGTCAGTTTCTCACCCACACCCTCCGCCCAGGCAGCCGCACCGCGAACAAATACCGGTACATCGGCTCCCAACTGCAGACCGAGCCCGGCCAATTCGTCGACGCTCAGTCCCAGTTGCCACACGGCATTGAGCGCCATCAGGGTTGTGGCGGCGTCCGAGCTGCCGCCTCCGAGCCCGCTACCCAAAGGCAGCCGCTTGGCAAGCCGTATCCGCGCGCCCTGACGGCAACCGCTGTGCTCAGCCAGCTGCCGCGCCGCGCGAGTAACCAGATTCTGATCAGACGGAATATCCGGCAAATCACACTCCAGTTCGATGCCGCCACCGTGGTTGGCCTCAAACCACAGCGAGTCACCGACGTCCAGGAACTGGAACGCCGTCTGTAACTCATGGTAGCCATCTGCGCGACGACCGGTAACGTGCAGGAACAAATTGAGCTTGGCGGGTGCCGGCCAGGCTCTCTCCGAGCCGGTCCCGCTCACGATGTCTGCCAACCATCGAGGATGAACTTGACCTGCAGCGAATCACGCTGCATGCGTAGTTTCTCCGGCAGCTGAAATTGACCCTGTGCCAGGTAGCGGCTGTAACTGATTTCCCAGCCATCCTGCTGGATCTCCAATAAACGACCTCGTTCATCCCAGGCCATCGTCGGCTGCCCACCCGGCACTGGCAAACCACGCAGCCAGGAACTGAGGCCGGCAAGCGGAAGCTGCCAGCCGGTTTCCTGCTCGAGAAGGGCTTCGGGATTGTGCGCAAAGACGGGCGGCTGATCCGCCCGTTTCAGCCAAACCCCCGAACCATTGCCCTGCAATTCGACAGCGCCCTGGCCAAACGGACCACGCACGCGGATCAGGTATTCCTCGCCTCGCTGCTTCCAGTCAAAGTGCGCCGTCCAGCCCTCGGTGTCGGTGCGCACGGCCATGCGGCCCTGCACGCCCCAATGAGTCAGCGCCTGCAATGCGGCGCTGTGAGCCAGCCAGCTTGCTTGCGATACCGCCGGGGGAACCGGCGGCCGTGTGGCGCATGCACTGAGGACCACTACTGCGGCCAGCCAGAGCCAACGAGGGAATACAGCAGACATCATGGGGAACAGGCGCTGGACGAAATCAGGGTGAAAACCGCTGGAGTGTCTCTTGCAAAACCGCGTTGTCGGGCGCATCCCTCTGAGCCTTTTCCCACACTGCACGTGCGGCGTCCTTGTCGCCCATGGTCCACATGACTTCACCCAGGTGTGCGCCAATTTCTCCATCACCCGTCATGTCATAGGCTTTCTGCAGGTGAGCGCGTGCCTCGTCCAAGCGCCCCAGACGATAGAGCACCCAACCCATGCTATCGATGATTGCCGGATCATCGGGCGACTGACTGAAGGCCTTCTGCACGTAGACCAGGGCCTCTTCGTAACGCTCGGTGCGATCGGCGAGCGTATAACCCAGTGCATTCAGCGTTCGTGTATTGTCGGGGTCCTGCTCGAGGACCCGCCGAAAATCGCGCTCGGCGGCATCGAGCCGATCCAGATTTTCAGCGGATAGCGCGCGAGCATAGAGAATCTCGCCATCATCCGGCTGCGTCTCCAGGTACTCGCTGTAAAGAGCGTAGGCCTCCTCGTGACGTCCGAGCTGGGTCAGGATGTCCCCTTCCACCAGAAACAGGCGTTGCGCCTGAGCGGGCTGCGCGAGACGCAGTTTGCGTATGCGCTCGCGCGCACTGTCGACGTCATTCCCCTGTGCCTCTAAGCGGGCTATGCGAATCTGCACCTCCATCCACTGGTCGCCCTCTTCGACCTTCTGATACCAGCGCAAGGCAGCTGATCGGTCTTTCTGCTCTTCGGCAATTGCACCCAGATAGTAATAGGCCTGCTGCGTCTGGTAATCCAGTTTCACCAGCTTCTCGAAAAAAACCTGCGCCTCATCCAGCTGATTGGCTTCCAGGGCCAGAAGGGCCAGCGAATACACAACCTGCCCGTTATCGGGCTGTTGCTCCAGCAACGTACTGTACTCGGCACGTGCACCGTCATAATCATCCAGATCCACCAGCAGGCGCGCATAGGCCAGGCGTAACTCAGCGTCTTCCGGCTTGCGCTGCAGGGCAGCATAGAGCTCCTGGCGAGCCACTTCGCCGCGCCCCTGCTCCACATCAATCTGGGCACGCAGAATCAATGCCTGCGTCCAGTCGGGGCGAAGCTCGAGACAGCGCTCCACCTGCTGCTCGGCGAGCGGCAGCTTCTTGGCGTGCACCGCAAGGCGCGCGTGGGCAAAGCACGCCTCTGCGTCCTGCGGCCGCGAGGCAACCAGCTGCTCCATAACGCCGAGGGCACGCTCCTGATCGGGCTCACGCGCCAACAGAGCCAGCAAGGTTCTATAGGCGTCGCTGTCCTCTCCCTCACTGTGTTGCAGCAGAAACTCGAACTGTTCCAGTGCTTCCTGCTGGTTATCGGTACGCAAAGCGAGCACACCCAGCGACTGGCGCGCTTCCAGGTTATCAGGCGCCAGCTCTACCCAGCGACGCGCCGCCTGCAAAGCGAGTTGCGGTTTCTTGGCATACACCGAAATCTTCAGGGCGCGCTCGGCGATACGGGGGTCGCTGCTCTGTCGGGCCGCCTCCAGATAGCTGGCTCCGGAAACATCCAGCTGACCACGCTGCCCGGCAATCTCTCCGAGTAACACACCGTACAGCAGAGGCGCAGTCAGTTCCTCCTGAGGGCCTGCAACTTGTGCCGGCTCGCGGTAATCGGTCTCAGCTTCCACCGGTGCTGGGACAGCCACCGGCTCGGGAGACTCGCGCTTGACCACCGGCTGGCCGCAGGCGACCAAGGCCAGGCTCACTACCCCAGCCAGAAAAACTCGCAGATTTACGCTGTTACATCTAAAACCAATCATCTCGTCCGGTATTAGGTCCATCTTCTGATATCGACGTCACTATACGGCAAAGTTTTCGTAAGCTACAGTAACTTGGTTGACCGGCTTGTATTCGACACGACCATACCTCAGAATTTCCTGTTTGCGTCTATAAATGTGACTACATGTCCCTGATTGCGCTTGGCATTAATCATCGCACGGCACCCGTCGAATTACGCGAAAAGGTCGCCTTCACCGGCGACCACATCGCCGCTGCGCTGCGCGATCTGGCATCACTGCCCTCCGTAAATGAGGCGGCCATTCTGTCCACCTGCAACCGCACCGAGCTGTATTGCGGGCTGGAGGACGAGCGCGTTGAGGTTGTCAGCGACTGGCTGGCGCGTTTTCACCGGCTTGAACCGGCTCGCATACACCCTCACCTCTACAGTTATCCGGAAGATGACGCCGTTCGTCACCTGCTGCGTGTCGCCGGCGGACTGGATTCGATGATACTCGGTGAACCGCAGATTCTTGGCCAGATGAAAGACGCCTATCAGGCCGCCGGTGACGCCGGCACTCTCGATGCCGTGTTGAGCCGATTGTTTCAACACACCTTCTCAGTTGCCAAACAGATCCGTACTGATACCGCGATCGGTGAAAGTCCGGTGTCCGTGGCCTTCGCCGCCGTCAGCCTGGCTCGACAGATCTTCAGTGGCTTGAGTGAACATACCGCCCTGCTGATCGGTGCCGGTGAAACCATCGAGCTCACGGCACGGCACCTCAGCGATCAGAAACTGGGGCGCCTCATCGTGGCAAACCGCACACAGGAGCGCGCGCACTGTCTGGCCGCCACTTTCAATGGTTACGGCATTGCTCTGGATGAAATCCCCGCCCACCTGGCCGAAGCCGACATAGTGATCTCGGCGACGGCCAGCAACGAACCGGTCCTCAACAAGGAAATGGTGAAGACCGCGCTCAAGCGTCGCAAACACCGGCCGGTGTTTATGGTTGACATCGCTGTTCCGCGCGACATCGAAGCTGCGGTGGCCGAGCTCGAGGACGTCTACCTGTATACGGTAGACGACTTGCAGGAGGTGATTCAGGAAAATCTGAAATCGCGGCAGCAGGCAGCGCTTCAGGCCGAGGACATTATCGACGTCCAGGTCGATCGTTTCATGGCCTGGCTGCGTTCGCAGAACGCTGTCTCCACCATCAGGGATTTTCGCCGAGACGCCGAACGGCAACGCGATGAAGTGCTTAACAAGGCGCGGCAAATGCTGGCGAACGACAAGAGTCCGGGTCAGGTGCTGGAGTATCTGGCCCATACCCTGACCAATAAGCTGATCCATGAACCCAGCGTGCAAATGCGGCAGGCTGGAGAATGCGGAAATTCCGAGCTGCTGCAGGCCGCCCTGCAACTGTTCAACCTGCAGAAAGATTGACGTGAATCCCTCACTGGAACGCAAACTGGAAACGATCGTGGAACGCGCTCAGGAAGTGAGCGCGCTGCTCGCTGATCCCGATGTCATCGCTGACGGCAAGCGCTTTCGCGAACTGTCGGTTGAGTACTCGCAACTCAATCCGGTGGTGAACTGTTTTGAATCCCTGCAACACTCTCGGCAAGACGAACTCTCTGCAAGGGAATTGCTCAATGATCCGGACCCGGAATTGCGCGCGATGGCGAGTGAAGAACTGTCCCAAGCGCAGACGCGCAGGGAGCGCCTGGAACTTGAGCTACAAGGCCATCTGCTGCCCAAGGATCCCAACGATAGCAAGAATGTTTATCTGGAAATCCGCGCCGGCACCGGCGGCGATGAGGCAGCGATATTTGCTGGCGATCTGTTCCGCATGTATTCGCGCTTCGCGGAATCGCAGCGCTGGAACCTGGAGATTCTCAGCCAG
>Ga0209536_100015208_pt1 | contig 10993 bp, 12 predicted proteins | sample DeeMarSeWOR28_12_FD_187461 | JGI IMG/M metagenome (GOLD analysis project Ga0209536, IMG submission 187461) | Marine sediment microbial communities from White Oak River estuary, North Carolina - WOR-2-8_12 (SPAdes) (version 2) | ecosystem: Environmental > Aquatic > Marine > Intertidal zone >... | reverse complement strand
ATCCCCCAGGACCACCATGCGGATCAACCGGTTAGGGGTGACCATGTCCGTATCTTCGGCAACCGGGCACCCTGAAGCGCATCTCTTGCACTGGTAGCACGCTGTGATATTCTGCCCCGAGCGTGCCATGACTTCTCGGGTAAAAATATCCGCTGCCTGCGGGTTGTACTGAAAAGGCTCGCTAACCATTCTCCATATCCTTCATATTCATAAGCTTCATGTCTTTCAGGCTTTGGGGTTGGAGCACTTCGCCTTTCGACCATTTTCCTTTATCGACGACCCTCCCGATCTCTTCCATTGAGTCAACAGGGCCGATAAAAACCACGATGTTCTTGTGCTTTATGCGCTCAGCCGGTATTCCAGGGTCTTCTATGGTCCAGTCACCCATGACATAACTGAAAATGTACATGCTGCCATCTGCCTCAACAAAACCCTTGGCCCGTACAACGGAGGAGGGCAGTCTGTCAGCCATTTCTTTTATCTGGCTAAGATCATCGCCAGTCCATTTGTAGGTTACGGAGGCCAATGCATCTGGTGGCGTTATCTCAAGGTCGGGTTGATCCAAAAGGTCATCGATATATGTATCAAGTTCCGAAGCAGATAGAATCTCAGGAGCAGTTTCTGCTTGGATTGATGCTACACTGCAGCCTTCTTCCTGAGATTCCTTGAAAAAAAACTGCTCAAGTGGAATATCTGAGTAAGTCGTTTCAAAAAATATTGGGTCCGGATGAAATTGTTTCACTATCTGTTTAATTTTTTCAATGGATTCACGGGTTGCAAGATCAACCTTGTTGATAATGAAAACCGTGGATGATGCTATCTGTTTCTCCAGGGAGGCATAAGTTTCAAAGGCATCTTGAAAATGAACTGCATCCAGAATGCAGAACTGTTCCTTGAATTGAAAACGGTTGTTGAAGATAGGCAGCTGCAAGTCCCGTTTCAAATCAGAAGGATTTGCAACTCCGGTTGACTCCATAAGCAGTATGTCCGGTTTGACCTTTATGTTCAACTCATAAAGGGCTTTAATAAAATCTGTTTTTACGCAGACGCAAAAAATTGAACCGCGGCTGATTTCCAGCATATCTATAGCGTCGCCTTCTACCAGTGTACCGTCAATCCCGATTTCGCCAAATTCGTTCATGAGAATGGTGAGTTTCCTGTCACTGGGAAAACATGCAATAATCCGGTTCAGGAATGTTGTTTTGCCGCTTCCCAGGAATCCGGTTATCAGAAATACTTTGGTAATATCTGCCATGGTCATGCTTGATACGTTAAGACTTAATAATGATTCTCACAAGGAGGACCGGACTGAAAAGCTTTCACAGCTTTTCAGTCCGGTCAATGGTAAAAAACTTCGGTTGAATTATCTGATTATTAGGCCAGGCCTGGGCTAAAAATCGCTTAATTCAAAAAACCTCAACCGGCTTTTGTTTTCAGTCCGGCACCTGCTTTTTTAAGGTTTTCCTCTATTTTGGCAAAATTAAAACCTTCGTTCCGCAGTGAATGAAGTCTGTTTTTGATTTCCTCACTGGGAGCGCGTTTTGCCATTTCATCAATGAGTTCCTCGTATTGAGGAATAATACTTTCAAAAACGAGGTCTCCTTCAATAGCGATTGTCGGCAAAACCTTTCCTTTCATTTCAATGAATTTGCCAATACCTTCCTTGTTCTTTATTGACCATTCCGAATATTGGATCATATTCTGAATATCATCCGGCAGAGCCGCGATGGATTCCATCATGTAACCGCATGCAGCACACTGGACACTGTCAAGGGTCAAGACATCAATAGTAATTTTTTCTGCCATTACAGCATCCTCCTTTATAGAAGTTTCTACCAAGATTCAGGATACTTGGCATAATAGGTTTCATACCATTCCTTGGCTTCGAGTACCTGGGTAATATGTTCCGACGGAACATCATAAGGCATGTCTCAGCCAGGTGCAAAGGTATAGCCGATATGGCCGCCTGCGGCTAGGCTGACAATAGCATCCTCACGGGGTGATAACAGTCCCAGGCTAAGGGCAAGTGTCAGTTTCAGGTTGCCGCCGAAACCCTTGCAGTGTTCTTTTGCCAGGTCACGAACGAAGTTCATGTTCAATTGCTCGTCAATTGCAAATCCGTGCGTCTTTAATTCACAGACGTCTTTAAGAACTTTGGTTGCGTCACCGCAGATGAAAAATGTTGATGTTTTTCCGGCTGCGTTTATTGCGTCGATTGCGGCATCAACATTCGGGGTTACAAATTTTTGAAATGTTGCGGACCTGATCTGGGAGGCTACCGGATCAATAATGGCAATAACATCGCAGCCCATCTCTGCATAAAATTGGGCAGAGAGTGCACCGACCTTGCCGGCAAATTCACATACTGCAGCCGCAAATTCCGGGTTTTTAATAACATCGGTAAAGATACGCACACCGGCCAGGTGGGAAGCCAGTGTCAAAGGCCCGCACAACCCGCCTATCAGACCACAATCAAGTTCATCCAACTGTGGTTTGGCAATCCTTGCCGCTTCAAATATGACCGGCCAGCGGCCAGAATCCTTGGTTGGCAACTGCAAACCGGCCTCGGCAGGAGTTTTGTCAGAGCATGGATGGGTGGTCACGGAAGGTACATTATCAGCCCACCATTTCAATTCACAGCCAAGAGAATGGGCTTCGACGGAGAGATCAAAAATCAGAGGAATTCCATCTGCTTTGTATTTTTTGGCTGTCTCTACAAGTCCCTTAGCCAGAAGCTGAGGGTCCTGCAGATACTTATCAGCTGGTTCATTAATAACAAAAGCACAGTGCATCCCTGCATATGGGACCCAGGGAGGCGATGCTGTCCTCATTCCTCTTACAGCGTCAATAAAAGCTTGTTTTGCCATAGAACAACTCCTTAGTTAAGTTTTTACTAACCAAATTTCCAGATTTCTCTAACCCTACTTTTTGGCTACAATCACCTCCTTTGTTATTTTGCTGAAAATTTTACCTCCTGAACATCGTGAAATGATAAGAACACTCACTATTTGATAAAATGAATCACTGATCTGCCACTCACTTTACCTTCATAAACCTTCAACGTACTGTTATTCCAAAAGAATAATTGCGTAATATTTGAAAGTATCCTTCGTTTCCTGTGCTACCGGGGAATGTATACCAAGGTTTTTAAGAGTCCCGATAAGGTCAATGGAAAAGGCTTCAATAGGTGGTCGCCTTTCCTTTGGAAACCGGCAAGCCTTTGGATATGTACACTTCTTGCAAAGAGCACAGGCTCCACTCACCAGACTTATTGACTTGTCATATCCTTCAAGAAAAAGCTTACGCTCGATACCCACTACCTCTTTCCAGGTACGAACTTGCCCTGCCCGCCTTCTGGCATTACTCAGATAGAACTCTTTGCATTGTCTGCTGCCTATTAAAAGCAGGGCCAGAGAATATTCCCGGATGATTGCATTGGTCTTTTCCAGGTCAGGGATTGCCGGTGGGCAGCACCAGTTTGTATCATACTTGCAACAGCCGAACTGGCATTTGAGCCGAACCCATTCGGCCACATCAATTTTGTCAACAGAAAACGGTATGATTTGTTTCAAACCGCTGCTGTTGATTTTTCCCAGCAGGCGCTGCAGTAATTGATCGGAGATGCCTTTATTGCTCCTGAATGTATTGTTTCTTTTCGAGCCTTTGTCAGGAAACATAACAATTTCCCCCTGTTGCACAGACAATACGTTCATTTTGTATCCTTTTTTTCAGCTTGCTTAAAACTGATGCGGACTTTTCGGGGCAGAGCCAATTCCAGAGCCACCTCGGCCGCTTTCAGCACCGCCACCGGAACAGGACAGGTGAGATGACAGCCGGCCTGTTCTGCGGCTTTAAATACCGGGTTTTTTGTCTGGGGAGTAAAAATATCCTGTAATGTCACTTCTGTTATATTCTCGGCCAATCTCTGGACCAATTCGCACTCAGAATTTGTAATCTCGATGATTGCAGAGCGCTTGTTCTGCTGCCAGGCCCGCACTTCACAACAAAATCCGCAAACCCCAGGTTCTATGGCTACAAAGATATTTTCCCTTTTCATTTCATATTTCTCATGACTGCCAAAATAGTTTTACAGTCCTGATCATTCGGGACGCACCGGACCCTTGGGCCCCTGATTCAGGACATGATCCGGCACAATACCTTCAAGATGAGGAAATTTGTCCTTCATGTGAGGCAACTGCATGGCTTCCATGAAATCCTGTTCAAAAGTCGGCTCTACTGTCAGTTCCAGATAATCGATGTTTCGTGAACACCAGTTGGCTTCCACTCTTTTCTGGACATTTAAAAGTGCAGCCCGGCAGCCATCTCCGGCGGCATTACCTACCCCAAAGATATTTTCAATCTTACAGTCGGGGAAAAGCCCCATAACCAAAGCCTTAGTACGGTCAACATGGGTGCCAAAAGCTCCGGCTATTTTCACCTTGTCAACTTTCTCAATGCCCATACGCTTCATCATCAGCTTGCAACCGGCATAGAGTGCACCTTTTGCCAATTGGATCTGCCTGATATCCTTCTGGGTGATAACGATATCCTTGTCGATACTTGATTCATTTTTCCAGGCCAGGACAAATTCGGGCTGCCCGGTATCACCGTTTAAACGGAAGCGCAGATTATCCCCGAGGGCTTTTTTGTTGAAAACACCCGTCTTGGTTATGACTCCCGAGCTGTAAAGCTCAGCTAGCACATCGAGAATACCGGAACCGCAGATTCCCTTGGCCTTCATTTCTTCGGGCTTTGAGTATTTCCGTGTGGCTTCCCGGCCGATGACTTTATAATCAACATCATGAGTTTCCGGGTCGATTTCAATACGTTCTATAGCCCCGGGGGCAGCACGCATGCCAAAACTCAACTGGGCACCCTCCATGGCAGGTCCTGTGGCGCAGGAGGATGAGATCAATTTATGCCTGTTTCCAAGCACCAGTTCCCCATTGGTGCCGATATCAATAATAAGTTGTGTTTCATCGTGTTTATAGGGCTCTTCCGCCAGAAGCACGCCGACATTGTCGCCGCCGACAAATCCCGCCTCGTTTGGCAGGACAAAGACATATGAGGAAGGATTGATGTTTAATTTCAGATCCCGGGCTCTGATGTCAAGGCTATGGTGAATTACAGGGGGGAAAGGGGCAAGGCCAACGTATTCGGGGTTAAGGCCGAGCAGGATATGATTCATGGCGGTGTTAAAGCCGATGGTAATGTCTTCAATATCCTCCTTTCTCAACCGTAGATAAGTTTTTCCTTTTTCCGGCGCTTCAATGTATTCATCAGGGCCCTTTTCACCCTTTTTCTTTTTCGTTTTCTTTTTTGGCGGATGCGTATCAGCGATTGCTTTACCGATCAAGTCATTCAACCCTTCGATAATATCATCGCTCATCCTTTGCAAACCGTCCGGCGTTGTCATGCTGAACGTAATCCGCGCCATGACATCTTCACCGTATTTGCACTGAGGGTTCATGAGCGAAGCAGTGTTAATAACCTCCATGGTCTGCAGGTTGCACAAATATCCGGCACAGGTTGTGGTGCCGACATCAATTGCTATGCCGTAGGCTGCCTCAACACGACCAGGTCTAACCCGGATAATTTCCTTATTGTTCCAAACGCTGACCGTCACAAGCCAGTTTTCCCGGCGCAACACCATGGGTAATTGACGCAGGGTAAGGATGTCGATAGTTAAACCTGTAAGCCCGTACTCTCTTTCCAGGCCGTTGCAAAGGCGTTCAAAATCACCGGTTTTATTTTCAAAAGTAGGTCCGTCAAGCTGCACAGTGTAAAGTTTAACTGCCGGATTATGTTCAATATTTATATCCCGGGCTGCCTTGCTTACGATCTGTTTTCCAGCCCTGGACTCTTCCGGTACGAAAACAAGAATGTCGCCAGTTATCTTGGCAACACAGCCGAGACGGAATCCTTTATTCCTGCGGTCCTCGTTAATGAACTTTGCCTCTTCAACCTGCCAGGGACTCACATGATCCCTGCTGGACTGGATGTTATATTTCTCAAAATGACCTTCTTCAATCCGCACAACGCATTTACCACAGACCTTCTTCTCCCCGCAAAGAGCTTCAATATCCACCCCAAGCAGCCGGGAAGCCTCAATTATATTTACACCTTTCGGCACCTCGCCACGGCGGCCGGAAGGCTGGAATATCACCATAACTTTGTCATCACCCATTTATTTTTTTACTCCTTTAACGTTTCCGTTTTACTTTCTTGTATCCTGCTCCCGGTTGCTGCCGGGATATAAGGTTGCTTGACCATATTGCCGGACACCCCCGTGTTCCGGATACGGGCCACAGTGTCATTTCATGAAGTCCACAGCCTCACCCGACAAAATTGCAAACTAAAGCTCCCGGGATGTCTTCTTATGATTCAAGACATGGCTTACATATCAGTTATCAGAATCTACTCCGGGACATCTCCTTTCTGAAATTTCCTCAGCGAACTGATCATTTTTATACCCTCGGACACGGCATTGCCGGCTGACTCGGCATAACCGTCAGCTCCGAAAAGGTTTGCCACGTCACGAGTCAAGGGCGCCCCGCCCAACATGATAAGGCAGTCCGGATTCTTCTCCTTGACCATGGCAATAACTTTTTTCATGCCGAGCATGGTGGTCGTCATCATGGCGGACATGGCTACCACATCAGAGTTGGTATCCAGCTGTTTCTCTACAAATTGCTCAAGGGGTACATCACGGCCCAGGTCATATACTTCCCAACCGGCAATATCAAACATCATCTTCACCAGGTTTTTGCCGATATCATGCACATCACCTTGGACACTGCCGAGAACTACCGAAGCCCTCGGGCCTTTATCGTCTACTTTGACGTGGGGCCTAAGAATATCGAGTCCTGCATAAAGCGCATCAGCGCACATCAATACTTCGGGGACAAAATATTCATGCGTATCAAAAAGTTCGCCAACCCTTTCCATACCGGCAGCAAGGCCATCCATTACCCCTTCCATGGGAGTTATCACGTCGGGATTATCCAAAACCTTCTGTGCTGCTTCCTTGCAACCATCCTCATCGTATTCAACTACCGCTTCTTTTAATTCCGCCAAAAGTTCTTCTTTAGTTGCCATGTCTGTTTCTCCCTGATATTCGTTAAATTCGTTTTGTGGCAGGTGTCGGCTTCTTGCCGTATTCATGAACAGTCTGTACAAAGGTTTCCATGTTTTCTTTTCTAACGTCCGGCCAGATATCACATCCGGGCCATACTGAGTCAACACCGTTATCAATGCATGTTTTTATGACATCGGCGACTGCAGATGTGTCTTCCTGGGTAGTCAAGGTCCCGTAAGGATCAAAATTACCGAACAGCAGGATACCGTTGCCTAATTTTTTACGGGTTTCGGATACATTGTTTTTCTGATCAACACTGATGGCATCAGCACCGCATTCGTGCATCATCTCTATAATCATATCTGTAGAGCCGCAGATATGATTAACGGATGGAATTGAGATGGCAGCAAATACCTTGGTGAGATTGGGTTGGATGAGCGTTTTCCACATCCGCGGAGAAAGAAGATCGGTCCCTGATCCCATTTCCCTTACTGTGATAAAATCGACCCCGAGACTTTCGTAATGTTTGCATAAATCAATGGTGACCTGTGTCACTTGGCCTAGGAAAGTTTCAATCTGATCCGCTTTCTTTTTTAAGCCTTTCAGAAGAATATCAAGCTCCATTATCTGCCCTGCCAACGTGAAGGGACCAAGGACCCAGGCGCCTATCGCCAGGTCCGGTACATCTTTCTTAAGAATCTCAAAAGCCTTGTCGACCACCGGCATTCTGCCTTTAGTCATAAAATCGCCCGGGATATCGATCTCGTCCAAATCTTTCCATTTATTGGGTACAGTTGGATAAATGATACCCTCGACGTTGTCATACAATGAAACGCCTCGTCCCATGGCTTCAGCCACGGTCGCCATGTCAAAAGGGATTACAACTGCGTCCAAGTCCCACATTCTCGCGGAAGTAAGAGCTGCGCCGGCCATCAACTCAGCGTCATTATGAATTTTCGCAAACTGTGTGCCCATTTTTTCGATGGCCTGCACTGTAACGGCTCCTTGGCCGCTGAAACAGGGCATCCTGTCAATGGGCTCTTTTCTGAACATTTTCACAACTCTTTCTTTACCTGTTAGTTCTGACATAACTCCTCCAATTTAATGAATATTTACTTAGCATGAATGCTGGATTATTTGTTTTCCGGTAAAAAACCTTTCCGGACCAATATGGACCTGATGGTATCCTCAAGTTCATTGGGATGCGGAACACTTGTAAACGCCACCTCACCGTTAATGAGAATGGTCGGCACCGGCAACATCCTGCCGGCCCTGGCACACAAATCGAGGAAACGCTGGGCATTCTTCCTGTCTCCCTGTCTTATCACCGTCTGGATATCAATCAGGTCGCCAAATACATCCACAATCATATCCACGGTATTAATGGCATAATCGTAGAGAACGCAATGAATACGCTCACAGATTATTTCGACTAGAACCGGAGCTTTACCGGAAGCTACCCGGGCTTGAACCGGGTCATACTCAATATTTCCACTGTTGCGTGTTTTACAGCTGCTTTCATCATTTCTAGCCATTACATCTGCTCTCTCCAGGGCTGCTTCCAAGAATTTAAAGTGAAGTTTTCAGTTGCTCCACAAAATCGGGGAACAATTTATAAAGCGGATGGTTCTTATCTTTTGGCAGCCTTCCTGTCTCACTGAAAACAGCAGTTGCCTGAAAAGCATTAGCCATTGCCACTGCCGGCATAACTCGCGAAGCACCGGCCATGGGTCCGGAAAAAATCATGTCATGATAGAAAAAAGAGGCAAGCGACTCCAGGGCGGCATCGGCGGCAGCCCAGCCCTTGAAGCCCCAGTTGTCTCTTGCATGTTTCCACATGTATGAACCATTGCTCGGCGCACTGCCGGTGGGAAAGCCCCATTTTTCCTTAATCAGCTTATTTGCCATGCTGCATAAAGCTGTGGCAGGCCCGTTCATTACTGAAGTATCCACAAAAATACTCTCAAAACTTGCTCCCGCATTCTCAATGGCATCCAGGAGTTTCTGGGTTCCTGTGACCCTGCCTGACGGCATCTGGTCTTCCTGGTCATAGGCCACTAGCAGAACATGCTTGACGCCGATCTGTGCAATTTCGCGTATTTCGGTTTCCAGATCCTGTTCCCAGACCGTAAGACTGTTGTAGAACATGCGATCCAGCAAGCCTTTCTCGGCACAATAGGCAGCACCCTCCAGTTTCGGTTTCATCACCCAGGCGTCAATACAAAAAGGCATGTCACTGACAGACGTAACAAAGTCAATATAGGTTTTGAATTCCTCACCCGTATTGGCAACTATGTCTGCCATACCGGGCACTCCGGTTTCCTGCCAGAGCCTGTCCTGGGTCTGGAGAAGTTCTGCTGCCTTTTTCTCGTCAAACCCCTCTTTGCGCTTGCCGTCAAAAACCTTGTCCCCTTTCTGAAAGATTGACGAACAGGTGACTGTAGGATATTCTCCCGGCTGTCCGCCAAACTTGACACCACCCACTTCGCAAACCTTTTGCTCCGTCGTAAATTGAAACATCCATCCCTCCTTATTCAGCTTTTTCCATGATCCTGAAACCTTAACCCACCATCCAGGTATTGTGACACCAGGCTATACGATCGCCCCAAAAACCTTCGCAGGTAAAAATCAGAAATGGGAACCTGTTGCACATTTCTCCAATTTTATAAGGTCTAACCAAAAGACTTCTTCCTTGTAAATCGTCCAAAGGATGATTTTTGCACAAAAAAAACCCAAGGGAGAAAATCCCTTGGGTTCTGAATACTAAAATATCTTTTAATTTAATCTTAATCACCCTCAGCTATGCTGATAGCTCGGGTCATGAATGGCAGCTGAGTAGGAAAAATTACTTAGTAAAAATCTAACTATTATCTAACAGGATAATTATCTTCTTTAATTATGAAAGAAGCATTTTCAGGTCAGTTTTTTCACCCTGAAAAAAATTTTCAGAAACTCAACCACCTCTGCAGCGTCTTCTGCATAACCGTCTGCCCCAATAATCTCAGCAGCTTTTTGGGCGTTAACCCCTGCACCGCCTACAATTATTTTTACCTGGGACCTTAAACCTGCATCCTTCAATCCCAGTACAACCTTTCTTGCTTCCTCCACGCCTTCATTTGTCATAATTGAAATTGCAATAAAGTCTGCACCTTCCCTGGCGGCCTGCAAAAACTTTTCAACCGGGACTGACTTCCCCAAATCCTTCACATTAAAACCATTTGCCTCTAGGGTCATGTGCACAATGTTTTTGCCAAAATCCTGTATATCGCCGAAGACGACTCCAATTACTCCCCTTACTTCCGGATCTGTTTGCAGGGTAAGGATTTGGTGTTTAACCTTTGCAAGTGCTTCCTGAAAGATAATGGACGCTTTGTACATGTCAGGATACATGTGTTTTTTGTTTTCATAGCGTTTTGCAACTTCGAGAAAACCGGGCAAAAGACCCTGCAGAACAATTTCCTGGGATGTAATATCTTCCAGTATTGCCTGTACTGTGAAGGAAATTGTTTCCTCCCTGTCAAGATGGGCTAAAGACTTTGTAAGTTTTTCTAATATCATTCACGTTTCCTCTTTTTTTTAATATAAGCCTCAAAGCTATATAGGGTTTTTCTACGATTTTCTGCCTTACCCAGGACAGCCAGTCGCATTTTATCGTCCATTTGCTGCCATTGAGCAATTTCTGCAAGCGATCTGAAACATCCGACACAGACATTATCACTATTCAAGCAACACTTCTCTATACAGGGAGATTGAACAGGGTCTTCAGTCTGACTCATAATTTATAGTTGCCTAAAAATTAGAATTATTCATAATTAAGCAGGTATTTTTCAGGAATGGGTGTAACCCTGGCAACCTGCCCTATCGGACTTTCATCAACCTGCATCCGACAGCCGTAACTTTGTTCAAGGAGTTCTG
>Ga0209536_100015207_pt1 | contig 10993 bp, 5 predicted proteins | sample DeeMarSeWOR28_12_FD_187461 | JGI IMG/M metagenome (GOLD analysis project Ga0209536, IMG submission 187461) | Marine sediment microbial communities from White Oak River estuary, North Carolina - WOR-2-8_12 (SPAdes) (version 2) | ecosystem: Environmental > Aquatic > Marine > Intertidal zone >... | reverse complement strand
TATAACAAATCCCACTTCAAGATTTCTATTTGGTCTGTATGAAAAATCTGAAGAGATGTTGTTTTCAGTAATTGTCAGATTTCTTGTCGGGTTGTTTGCCGAAGCATTGTTATTTGTAATATTCACAATGTCTGTTTGATTGCTAAACTCTCTTACCATCCTGAACCTTATTCTCATACTTCGTTCCCGGTTATACCCTCTTTCAATACCTGCATTAAACTCACTCATTTTGTGGTTTTGTAAAAACCTGAACCTGAATGATAGTTCTGAACTATTTTCGTTAATAAACAAATCCTGCTGGATGAAATTAGAACCACGAATTGTTGTTCCTTCAGCCTGAAAATAATTGAAATTGAGAAGATAAATTTTCGAAAAATCTTCCTCTCTGGTAATCTCTTCAATTCTCCAAACCGTTTCGGTTGAGAGTGGTTTTAGGATACTACCCAATAAACTTTTTGTGTCGAAAATATCAGCATATTTAATTTTCCACCGCATATTGGTTCTTAGCTCAATAACCGGGAATAATTCGTCGGTAGGAATTGTTATCAAAATAAAATCACCATCAAAAACGGTTGGAGAAAATTCTTCTTCATCAGCAATACCATTGCCGTTCAAATCACCCAGATAAATATAATTTCCTGTTCCGCTTTCAACAGGTATGAATACTTTTTCCAGGCGTGAAGTATTTTTTGTTGATACTTCGTAAAACAGGTTTCCATTAAGAATGGGATCCCAAAATTTAAACTTTGATGTTGAACGCACAAGAATGGTTTGAATATCTAATGAACCCTGTTGTTTGAACTTCTCAGTAAATTTTCTATCTCTGAATGTAAGATTAAAAACTGTGTTTATTTCTTTAATACCGCCGTAACCTAATTCAAAATATTGTGTTGTTGCGCGTGCTTCTTTTTCCATAATTCCATTCAAAGGAAGATAATCATCACGAAGAGAATATTTTACGCCGATTTTCAAACCTTTAAGATTCACAATCTGCAGATAAGGATTTACTTCAAGATACCTGAGACTACCTAAAGTTAGAGAATCTTTATCGGGCACCTTACTTTCCTTATTTTCTGCAAGAAATTCTATGCCGGGTTTAAACTTCCAGAAAATAAAAAAGCCATTACCCTGCTGCCGCAGCCAGTTTGTTTTACTATTTATATTTTCAGATTCAACATAATCTAAGTTATAATCCACGTTGAAATCATCATTGTTAGAAATTTTCAGGATATTATTAAACCTGTTAGATTTAAAGTTATTTCCTTTTCTTAAAAATCCAGCCGAAGATAACAAACTAACCTGCTGTACGGGTAGGAGACTTAGTCTTACTTCTCTGAGTGATTCATCCTCTCTGCTTGTTGCAGGAGAAATATTATAATCACGCTGGAATTCAACCTGGTTAATTCTTTCCGGTGTAAAGAACCTGCCCTGAATGAAACGATCTTTATAAGACAATCCGATCTTGCCAAGATTTAAAGAGCCCAAACTAACTTCGCTTGGACTAATATTTATAAATACATTTGTAGCATAACCATAATTATCGCCGTCGTCTTTAGTAGATAATTTGTTTCTATCCCAGTAGCTTCCGGCATATTCAATACTAATTTGTGTATTATCGAACGGACTGTAACTAACTGAAAGATTACCCAGTTTATTTTCTTCGGGTATTGGGAGGAAGATGATCGGCAGATAACTTCCTTCACCTATTCCAACAAATTTAAAATTCCCAATCGCTTCTCTAATATAATCACCCAAACCATTGCCAATTAAGCTGAAAGATACGTTATATATTGCTGAGGAATCGCCAGGATTATAAAAGTAGTAGGTAAACGTTTCATTGTTTATAAGGGAATCTACTGCTGCATAAACACCTTTCCTGTTGCCAAGAGAATCTTCGGGAGCTAACGATACACCAGATTTTGTTGCCTCTAACCTGTTATCACCTGCTTCCGAAATAATTTGTTTATCTTCATCAGATAGAGTGATATCTATCGGAGCATTTTCATCATCTCCCTCCTGTAAATACTGGAACTGAATATTTAACTTATCATTAAAAAACTTTGTAGTACCTCCGCCGCTAAAAAAGTTACGGGCAAACTTTCTGTCTGTATATTCAAAATTAACACTAATCCTGCTGGCTGTAGTTATTAATCTTTGTGGAGTAAAGGTTATAGTAGCATTTGCATATTCAATAGTGTAATCGTTATTCTCGCCACGATTCATTAATATACCATCAATAAATACTTGTTCAGTCCCGGCAATAACTATGATATTTTTTTCACCATTAATACCGGCTAAAGCATAAGGGCCCTGCACACCATCCATACCCCTGAAGTCGTTAATATTAAACTTTCCGCGCGAACTTGCAATTGAAAAATATGCAGCGTGCTCATCCATAAAGAATTCTCCCATCAATCCCTGAAGTTTTCTGCTTATGACACCAAACTCGCCAACCCGTTTTGTTAATTGATAATCACCAAAAGTACCAACTGCATTAGGATGTTTTATCTGAATGAAAACCTTATCAAGTTCCTCCAATCGCTCCGTATTACCTTCCGGCTGAATGGGTGTGTTTTCATCCGTTAAAGCAGCAACAATTTCAATGTCATCCGAAAGTTTTCCTGAGATCTGCAAACGCAATCCGCTGTTAAGTGAAAAATCTTTTGTTGTTCCTACCGTAAATCCTCTTATCAATGTTCCACTCTTTTGTATACCCGGCCCAAAAATTGCTTCGGGATTAAGCCCGCTGCCCGTAGTTTCAGATATACGAATTGTATCACCTAATCTGTCATCATACTTCACCACTAGACTTCGCCGTTTATATTCTTTGTTAATTGAGAGTTTTACAGTTTGGTATGTAACAAACAAAGTATCGAAAATAGAATATGGCAGTGAATCGGAAATTGTGAAAGTTGCCGTGGAATAATTAAACTGGTAATCATTAAATCTTTGCAACAATGAATCACGTAAAATTATCTTATCTGTAAAAGGTATTATGGACACACCTGAAAGATTATATTTGTTTTCAAAATTAATAGGTATAGAATCAGTTACAACAACAGTATTGTACTGATTCTGTCCATAAACAGAAGCTACTGCGAACAGAAAGAAAAATATAATTATGATTAATTTATATTCCGGTTTCAAACAAGGAAATTGTATTGTGAGTTTGAAATCTAAATTTATAAGTGGCTTTTATCAAGTCTATATTGAAAACGGGATGGAAAAAACAGGAAATCGGTTTATCATTAAACCATCCGAGGTCTATGTTAGTATTAAGGATAATATCACAAGATTATTTTATAAAATTATTCACGATTGATAAATCTCTAATAAAAAGCTTCAAACACAAATAAATTTAACTTTAGCTTTTAAATAAGAGTGACTTATAATGATGACATTTTGATCGTGTTTAAAATAAAAAAGGGCTGCCTATGCGACAGCCCTTCTTCTCTCAACAAATTTAGAAGGTCCCCTTTTTTCGCCCAGAGGCGAAACTCTTAATCATTACTTGAGTAATAGCATCTTCTTAACTTGATTGAATGCACCAGCATTTAATCTGTAGAAATAAATACCGGATGCATAATTGGAAGCGTTCCAGTTTATGCTATGAGTTCCGGCAGATTTGTTTCCACTGAATAACACTTCGAGTTGATTACCAAGTGCATCGTAAATTGTTACGCTAACATCTGACTGCTCAGGTAAATAATATTCAATTGTTGTAGAAGGATTGAACGGATTAGGATAATTCTGTAACAATTGATATTCCTGGGGTCCTTCATTTTCAGGATAATCAAAAACTGATGAAACGCCCATATCCTCAAGAGCAGCTTTTAACATGCTTACTGTGAATGCCGGATTGTGGATACCAAAACTTCTGTCTTCTTCAACCAAGAAATATGCATAACCTGCTCTCATTATTTCCAGAGTAAGGTTGGTTGAATCGCCCACTATGGAGACTTCCGGTTCCCCTACTGGTGGCAGCAATAAAGCTAGTTGTTCCATCAGACCATGAACTTCTATCTGAAGACCATCGGCTGTTCCGTTTCCGTCCAGATCAGCATTACCATTTATATAATATTTTTTATCTTTGAACGAACTGCCAATATTGCCATGGCAGGGAGCGCATGCTTCAACATGATCATTTCCTTCTACGTCATTCATATTCCAGGAGTGTCCGCCAACAACAGTAACATTTCCTTCCGGATCAGTAAGTTCACCAGCCATATGACAATCAACACAAGCATTTTCTGTGGCAACACTATGAGGTGAGCTTGGCAATAATACTCCAAAATCAGGAGCATTAGCGCCTATCAGCATATCACCTTGTGGCCCATGGTGAGGTCCAAATCGTGAACCTGCATTATCAAAATCAGATGTATATTCTACGGCATAACGACGGCTTCTATGACATTCCATACATTGAGATCCGGTGCCGTACAGTTCATAAGTAATTGGGGTACCATCTCCGAGCTGAGTATCCTCAAATCTTAATTGATGGATATTTGAAGCATCATGAGGATCATGACATGTTGCACATGTATGGAGTGTTGGAGTAGGTGGATCGGTAATTGATGCTGGCAATCCAATGTCATTCACAGGTCTTCCATCATAATTCCATTTAACGTATCCGGAACCACTATGGCATGGGGCACAACTTCCACTACCCCCGCGAGCAATCCAGGTTCCTTTTGCATGTCCGCCGTCAAAACCACGTCCATCAAACTCTGTTGCATCTTCACCTGAATAATCCCATTGTTCCGGGAAAACATGACGTGGTCCTTCATCATGGCACCAGGCACAATTATCTGTACTAATTGATGTGCTTATCTTTGAATTCGAAATTACTCCTAAATGCTCACTTCCTGGACCATGACAACTTTCACATTGAATGTTAGCTCTTGCCATTGCATCAGGATACGCTGCCAGCATTAAATCATACTGTCCAGGGAATAATGAGTCTGGAAATACAAATGGAAAGTCATCAAAGCCGTCATTAGCAGCATCCGGATCAAATCCGGTTGTGTGACAGTGAATACAACCTTCGCCATAATGACTGCTCAAAGTTCCATTCAGCCCACGAACCAACATATCCGAGTGACCTGTTTCCTGCCATTTGTCATATTTGAAATCCCATTGTGCATTATTGTGACATCCCACACAACTTACTGTTCCACCTTCAACACCCAGATAAGTTCCGGCATTAATAACCAAAGTATCTGAGAACATTCCATCTGTAAAAGCAACCTTATAGGTACCTTTAACATCAGGAATGAGTGAGTTAAGCTGGGTGGAGGCATCAACATCTTTTGTTCCTCCAAAATCAGCTGTAGAACCAACCGGTTTTATAAAAAGTGTCCATACGGGTGAGAGTAATGTAGAGTCCGCAAAATGACCTTTGAAGAACATTTTGGTTTCTGTACCAACGTTTAGCAATCCATTATATGCTCTGTCGAAATACATATCGATACTGTCTTTTTCAACATCTCGTGGAGAGACTCCATACGATGTTAATGTAAGTTCCTGAGCAAAAGATAAGGAACTGAGAACCGTTAGTACAATAACTACGAGAAACAAATTTTTCATACTGTTATTCTCCTTAAAGTTTAGGTTAATTAATCTGTTTTGATTTATTGTTTAATAATGAATCGAGTAATTCTTTAATTTCACTCTCTTCTATTGGTTTAATAGCATAATAGTATATACCCAACTGGCTAATCTTCTTTCCCAATTCCAAGCTTGAGTCGGAACTTGCAAAAATTATTTTCATATTTTTATTAACATTTCGAATGGATTCTAAAATTTCAACTGAGTTAGGTTGTAAATAATCATCATCAACTATTAATACCGATGGCTTAGTGGATAAAAAGTTGGATAGAACTTTTATTGGTTTGGGATCAGCATAGTATACGCTTGTAGAAGCCTGGGTATTTTCCCCAAAATTCTTAACTATTGACTGTAACAAACTATCTTCAGATATTAATAATATTCTCATGTGAATATTCCATGGCAAGCAAGATGCCAAACAGCAACAATTTGCAAATATTAAATAGGATTAAAAAAAACGCTTAAATTTTCAATTTTTTACAACTTTATCACTCATTTTAGTTAATACGAGGATTTATATTGCAACAACAATAATAAATAATTGAGGCGAACATGTCCCACCGGGACATTTATTAGACAATCTACAATAAAAAAGTAATAGAAAGTTTTGATTAGATTTGGGATTATAATTATTTCATTAATCAAACATTCTTTAAAACTACAATGTTCAAAACCATCAAAAGCAAATTTATCTTTTTCTCAGTTTTCCTGATATTATTAACTACTGTAATACCAATGTATTTTCTTGTAACACAGTTAAGGGCTAATTTTGAAGATCGGTCTATAGTAATGTTGGACACATCTTTGGAGGTAGTTCGTTACGGTCTTAAATACGCGATGATGAGTGGTAAACAGGCTGACCTGCAAAACGTGATTAATGATATTTCGCAAAAGGAGGGAGTTTATAATATTAGAATATTTGATCGTGAAGGCACGATAAGATTTGCAAGCATTCCGGAAGAAATTAATAAGAATATTCAAGTAGTTGCTCCACATCACTACGACTTTAAAGAACCAGAGAAAAAATTAAAAGTTATTTCACTCGAATCCGGCAAGAAAATATATTCGAATACTGAGCCAATAATTAATGAGGGATTATGCCAGTCATGTCATAAAGAGGAAGGTATAATTGCTTACCTGGATATCGACACAGATTTAACAAGTTCAGAGGTTAAATTCTACACAGGATCTGTACATATGATATTCTTAGGCTGGGCTGTACTTCTGGTTCTTATGGTTGGTCTATATTTCATTTTTAACCGATTCATAAATGCTCCATTACAACAACTAATGGCAGCACTCAACAGAGTTGAAGGAGGAGATATAAATGTTAGTCTTAATGTTAACCACAATGATGAGATTGGTACCGTAAATAAACACTTTAATGCTATGATGCACAGACTTAGATCCTCAAAGGAAGAAATTGAACAATTGCATCTTGAAGAGTTACAAAGAGTAAACAGGCTGAAAACACTTGGTGAACTAACCTCGGAAACTGCACATGAGGTAAATAATCACATTGCGATAATTATGTCCCGTACTGATTATTTGAACCTTGAATTCCAGAAATATCCGGAACTGATAGAATATTCTGAGGACCTCGAAGTTCTGCTTGACCAGAGTGCGAAGATATCTGAAATAAATGGGAACATTTTAAAATACAGCAAGAAAAGTAAAACTACCTTTGATGCTGTTGATCTGAAAGAGGTAGTGAATGAGTTCGTAAAAATTTATGAGCCACTGCTTTCAAAGAAAAACATCCGGTTACGCAGCAATATTGATCTTGATGATGCCACTATTAATGGCAACTCATTACAAATAAATCAAATATTAACTAATTTAGTTACAAATGCTGCAGATGAATTGGCAGAGAATGGAGAGATTTCTATTTCCCTTTCGAGCAATAATGAAAATACAATAGTTTTGGAAGTGAAAGATAATGGACCCGGAATTGGAGAAAGCATTTTAGAGGAAATCTTCTCACCCTTTTTTACAACTAAAACCAAAAAAAATAATACGGGGTTAGGATTGTATATAGTTAAGAAAATTTGCGAACAGCATAAGGCTGTTATTGTATGTGAGAGCAAAATAAACAGCGGAACTTCATTTATAATTACGTTCAATAAAAAATAGTTCTAACGATGAAAAAAATACTAGTTGTTGATGATGAAATAGAAATGTTAAATAGCCTGGAGAAAATTCTCTCACAGAGAGAGGATTTCGATTTATTCTTTTTGGAGAATTCATTTGCTGCAAGAGAATTAGTTCAAACAAAAAAGTTTGATCTGATTATTACAGATTTGAAAATGAAAGAGGTCCAGGGAACGGAGATATTAAAGCAAACTATCTTAAAATATCCGGGGACACCCGTTGTTATGATTTCGGGTTATGGAACTATAGAAGCAAGTGTAGAAGCGATGCGCAAAGGCGCATTTGATTTTATTGAAAAACCATTTACTTCCAAAAAATTATTTGAGTGTATTGACCGGGCATTACAAACTAAAGCTCCGGGTAAAACAGAATCTGCCGATAAGGATGATTTCAAAAAATCATTTCCTGGTGTAATCTATAAAAGCAATGCTATGAAACAGGTACTTCAGATGATTGAAAAAATTGCCCCGAGTAATATGAATGTTCTGGTTACTGGTGAGAGCGGGACAGGAAAGGAATTGGTTGCACGGGCAATTCACCGTTTAAGTAGAAGCAAGGGTGATCCATTCGTTCCGGTAAACTGTGGTGCCCTGCCAGAAAATTTGTTTGAAAGCGAATTATTTGGTTATGAACGCGGTGCATTTACCGGAGCTTTAAAGACCAAGCCCGGGTTACTGGAGTTTGCAAACCAGGGTACATTCTTTCTGGATGAAGTAAGTGAAATTAGTCAATCACTCCAGGTAAAACTGCTTAGAATGCTTGAAGAAAAAAAAATACGCAGAGTCGGCGGGCAAAATGAAATAGATATTGATGTAAGGATTATATCTGCATCGAATAGGGATTTGAACAAAGCTATTGAAGATAAACTATTTCGGGAAGATTTATTTTATCGATTGAGTACCCTGACTATAGAATTGCCCCCATTACGGAGCAGGCAAGATGATATTATTCCTCTGGCAAATCATTTTATTGATGAAATTTGTAGAAAGGAAGATGTCACAGGCAGAATATTTTCACCTGAAGTTGAAGAATTACTGATTTCATATCCATGGCCGGGCAATGTTAGAGAGTTGCAAAATGTAATTGGAAGAACTTTTTATCTCTGTTCCGATAGAGTTATTCAGGTAAAAGATCTTCCACTTCCGATTTCGAATGCCGTAAATAAAATCGATTCCAAATTTTTAGATATCTCCTATAAGGAAGCAAAAAGTCAGGTGCTGGAAAATTTTGAAGTTGAATATTTAACATATCACCTTAAAAAAAATGAGGGGAATATTTCACGCACTGCAGAATTGTGTGGAATAGACCGAAGAACCATTCACAGACTTATCAATGAATATAATATTTTATATAAAGATGGTGACAAATAAGCACTTCCGTGTATTCTTAATTCCTGCCTCGAAGATTAAAAAATGCCATATCAGTTGATATGGCATATTACATGTTCGATTGAAAGATTTGTAATTATTTTTATTATTCAGCCGGTTTAATATTCTGGTTAACCCTGAAAAAATTATTGGGATCGTATTTATTTTTAATTTTTACCAACCTATCATAATTATCCTTATATGATGCTTTAATACGATCCTGTCCTTCATCCATCAGAAAGTTTATGTATGCACCACCAGCAGAATATGGATGAATCGCATCGTAATAATCCTTCGTCCACTCAGTTATTTTTTCGTTGTTTGCTGGATCAGGATCAACACCAACCATTACCTGCGCCCAGTTAGCATCGCGGTATGCCCAGGGAGTATCATTCTTACCAACATTTTGCGCTGCACCATCAATTGGATACAAATGCATGGTTGAATGAGGAGTTGGAAGCGATTCGCCAAATTTAGCATGCTCTGCAACAGCTTTGTCCGGAATATCTTTTATAAAATCTGCTCTCCAGTACCATTGCAATCCTGCAGGATAAAATACATCAAACATACTATTCAGTGTTGGATGTGGGATTGGTCCCACATGATCAAAATCAGGTTTAAGATCACGGGCTGATTTCAATACTTCATCTGCTTTCTCATGAGGTCCTAAATAATTCCAAACGACACCGCACATTTTTTTACCGTGCAATACTTCAGGAAATGGCGGACCGGGAACAGTTAATGTTGCAAAGAAACCATATAGATCTTCATGGGCATTTACCATGAAATCTCTGTACCATTTTAAAATTTGTTCTGTTTTATCGATATGCCAAAGTGTAGGACCGCCAAAGCTTGTATGTACGGGATGTCCCTGGAATAAAAAGGATGTTACTATTCCGAAATTTCCTCCTCCTCCGCGTATTGCCCAGAAAAGATCTTCATTTTCTTTAGCACTCGCTCTAACAACTGAACCATCAGCAAGAACCATTTCAACTTCAAGAATGCTATCAATTGTCAGTCCATACTTACGACTTAAATAACCAACACCGCCGCCAAGAGAAAGTCCTCCTACACCGGTGGTTGAAATTATTCCTGCAGGAACTGCGAGTCCGAAAGCGTGACCAGCATGATCAACGTCTCCCCACTGGCAGCCACCACCAACGCGTATGGTTTTAGTTTTTGGATCAACGTGTGTGTATCTTATTTGTGAAAGATCAATTACCAATCCATCATCGCAGATGCCCAAGCCGCCTGCATTGTGTCCGCCCCCGCGTACAGATACAAGCATATTATTTTCCCGCCCGAAATTGACTGCTGTTATAACATCAGCAACATCAAAGCACTTCGTAATCAATGCCGGCTTTTTATCAATCATACCATTATATACCTTACGTGCTTCGTCATAACCTGCATCTCCCTTTACTATTAGTTCTCCCCGTAAACTTTCCCCAAATTGTTGAACTGCTTGTTTATCAACCATATAATATTCCTTTTTTAATTAATAAATTTAGATATTAAATTGATAATAAGTAATTATTGCTAATTGTACAATAATGTTTACCCACATAAAATATTAACACAGAGGATAGTTTCAAAAGGAAACTACATATTATTACGAAGAGGAATGATTCTAAAACGAAATTTATGGGGTAATTGCCTAAAAAAAAGCTGCCAAAATTTTCAGATCTTTGTTAAACTAATAATGCATACAGATTAGATTTCCGGAGAAAAAATTTTCAGGGATGATATTGTTTTTTATTTTAAAATTTAGTCGGATCTTCCTGGTAGGTACTGGTAACAATCAAATAATCATTACTTAAGTAAATTTCATTCATACCTGCAGTTATCTTACATCTTTGTATTTACTC
>Ga0209536_100015206_pt1 | contig 10994 bp, 28 predicted proteins | sample DeeMarSeWOR28_12_FD_187461 | JGI IMG/M metagenome (GOLD analysis project Ga0209536, IMG submission 187461) | Marine sediment microbial communities from White Oak River estuary, North Carolina - WOR-2-8_12 (SPAdes) (version 2) | ecosystem: Environmental > Aquatic > Marine > Intertidal zone >... | reverse complement strand
GGCTCCCGCGCACGTCCCTTTTCGTTCTTTACCAGCGCAGGAACCAGATGCAGCAGCAGCGCATTCTCGCGATCGATGCCGAGTCTTTTCAGATAGGAATCGCGGAAGGTTTCTCCAGCCGGTCCGCAGAATGCTTTTCCGCGTATGGCGTCGATCTTGTTCGGACTTGCACCGACAAACGCCACGGCAGCATTGTCTGGTCCGGAAGCTGGCACCATCACCACCAGCGGATCACTCTTCATTGCTTCCCCCTGCTTCGATTTGCCTGCGGCGTGAATGCACGCATAGATCGCCTCTTCCTCCGAACCACCATCCGCGAGTACTGCGTTCGCTGCCGCGACGCACTTACTCTTCTGTTCCGTCGTCCAGTTCTTCGCCACCGACGGCGGGTTGCTCACCGACCAAGGCACTGGCTCGCTCCATCTTGAGTTCTTCAGCCTCTACTGCATTTTCCGGCATATTCGCCACTGACCGCAGGTAGTTTTGCGTGTCGTAGTCCAACAACGATACCGATGCGCCAGTGATGTTCTTGATGTACTCACCCAACTGCTCGAGATCCGGCTCCTCGACTGTCCCGTGTACCAGCATTGGCAGACGATCCACGGGCATTCCGTTGATTTTGAAGAGCCTTGGAATTGCGTGCCGGTTGATTACCTGCTGAATCATATCCAGCAGCCCATCCATCGCGACGGCAAACAAGTGGATTTTGCTTTTCGACATCGCGAATGACCCGACATTCTTGTGGCCGAGCAGGATGAAGTCACCGAGGATGCTCATTGCCACACGGTGATCCCAGCGAGAGATGATCGCATCGGTATCAAACTGTCGCCGCCCACCAGTGGTTAAAAGTTTGAAGTCATATAGCGGGTTGTTGTTCTCATCGTAGACGGCGGCAAGCATTATGCCTTCCTGCTCGTCACGCCGGACGTTCGTGACGATATCGAGCATCTCCTGCTTTACCGCTCGGGCGTTGTCGTCGGCGTCGGCATCGAGAATTTCCGGCGGCACAAGCATCATCGGCAATCCGGCAAGATCGCGCTCAATTCCGATGCCCTCGATCTCTTCGATTTTCTTCTTGAGATACCAGGCGCGATACGCACGGCGCAGCAAAGACTCACCCTCTGGGTTGTTCTTGTTCGACCGCGTCCGAAACAGGAGGGACTTTTCGATCGGGATGAATACTTCGGTCGCGTTGAGCTCAGAGGCATTCGCGGGAGCCTGCCACAAACCGCGCACGCCACCGTTCTCGTCGAACTCCCAGCGATCCAAGGTGGACTGCGGCCTGGGTGCCCATTTGCGCCAGCCGATTCTGCCGTCGCTGTACTGACTCCGGTATTGCGGATCGCTTTGATCCGGCCCGAGTCTGATTTTCAGCACCTCTTCGAAATAGGACCAGCCGTAGACGAGGAAGGAAAGGCACTCTGAAAGAAAGTCGTCGAACGTGTGCGACATATCGTGCAAGCACTCGTCCGTGAATGTGGCCTTATCGACATCCGTTTGCTCTTCTGAATATGGTCGAAGTTCCCAGTTGGCCTGGCGGACCATCATCTCGACCATAAAAAGCAGGGCACCAATCGTCGCATCGTTGGAGGACATTTCACGATAGACGCGAATAGCCTTGGTGCCCTGCAAGTCGGAGAGGAACTCTTCTTGTACGTAGCCGCGTGTACGACGCAGGCCACTGTTCCCTATCTCCCTAAACGGATACCGCGATTCTGGCTCGGGCATATCAGTAGCGCTTCCAGTAGGATGCACGCTTCAAATTCTCGAATTGCAGATTTCCCGAGAACACACGTGCGTTGGACTTAGCCATTACAGCAAGTGCCAAGGCGACCACACAGTCGTCGTGCAGGCCGGGTGGGGCCGAGTAACGAACGCTACCGTTGCGGTATTCGTATTCAAACGATTCCAGCTCCGACGTGATCACCCCATCCGGGAAACTGATCTCTTGGTTCTGGATGGCAACGGCCAGCCTTTCCATCAACTGCTGTTTCGACGCTGGCGTGAACTTGAAGCCGCGAAAATTCCTACCACCATCGCGGCGCAGACGCTCGACAATAGGATCGCCAACGCCGGTTGAGTCGACGATGGCAAGTAGCTTCTTGGTTTTGTGGAGGACCGTTTGGAAGGTGAATTCCCAATCGGATTGAAATCGGTGGAACCGAGAAACAGCTCCGTCTCGATCGAGGGCAATTCCGACCGTCCAATCTTGGCTCTTCGCAAGGTCCCAACCCCATCCGACCGGCTTGTCATCCGACATTGCCTCCACGGTGCATTCACGGATCGCCTGGATCCCGAATGGATTCCCTTCATCGTCCCCCGGTTCCGCTAGATAGAGTTCGCGGAAGATATGATCCGGGAGCTGACGTTTCGCATCCTCAACCTCTGCCAATGGCAGAATTCCAGCGTCCACGGCATCGTAGGCGTTGATCTTGGCGTAGTGATGATCCGGCTCGCCGCTTTCAGCCTTTCGCGCCAGGCGGTATGCCCAGTTCTTTCGGCCCTTGATGTTGCCGATAATGCGGACCGGGGCTTGGGTGGCCGTCACGGTGGAGCGGATTGCCCACCAACTCTGTTCACGAACGCGCGTCGCCTCGTCGATTACGGCAGCATAAACATCCTCACCGTAGAGACTGTCGGGTTTTTCTGCGGATTTGAACCAGATCATTGCACCGTTGGCCAACCGCAGGAACATCTTGGAATCGTTTGGCTTGTAGACCCAGCTTGGGAGAAACAGTTTCATCCTGCGGTAAGCGATTTCGGCCTGTGGGAAGACCGGAGCCACCCACCAGAAGTTCTGTCCTTCTGACCCATTCCAAGCCTTTTCCACGATCCAGATGATACAGCCAACGGTCTTACCGCTCTTTGTCGAAGCCTCGCAAAGCCCATACCGTTCCTCGCAGAAGATCGCATCCAACTGCTTCGGATACAGCCAAGGCCGGTTGAACTTCGGGAGAGCGTCAGCCATCAGTGCCTGTGATGTCTATGGGTTCACGCTCCGGGGCTGGCAGCTGGCGCGGCTCTCTATTGACTAACTCACTCGTATCAACTGCCCCCTGGATTTCCATCGTCCATTCGTGCGGCATCGCCTGACCTTCGTGCCGCGTGACCGTTCGTTTGCCGTAGACTTCCGGAATCATCCTCTCGAGCCACCAAGCGGCGGCAGTCCATCCATCCTTGGCTTCACCAGCTTTGCGAATGATATCAACGCGCGTCATTTCGAAACGAGCTCGCGCGTGCTCACACCGATGCAGAAACTCGGCGAACTCTGGAGTCTTTCCTTCAGCACCCCATTTCAACCACTGCCGCAGAGTGTCCCGGTCAATTCCGGCACTCATAGCAGCAATCGCCAGCGAATAACCGTTGCTTAAAGCCTCTTCTACGCGCCGGAAACGATCCTCGCACGCCTTTGTGTTCGGGGCATCGAGGATAAGCTCCTTGTCAGGATTCGTCGTCTGCTGCATCCTCTTCCTCGACTTCTGGTGAATCTTCCGAGCCAAGATCGACCAAGCCCATCTTGCCGCAACCCAAGCGATACCCGGTTACCCGGATTGTATCGTTATCGCGGTAGATGTTGAGGCGAGCACTAAAGTGCTGACAATCACACGTATCACACGGGATCGCAGCTTTGAGAATTTTCTCCGCCTGCCTAAGCGTGGGGTACTTCATTGTTCGCAATCTCCAGTGTGATAGTGGCGAGGCCATCGCAGAACCAGCACATCTCGGCCTGGTACAACTGATCGTCACCGCCGACGTATATGAGGCCTGAGCCACCACACACGCCGCATTCAATACTGCGCCGAGTGATAACGCGCGGGGGATGAGCTGTCTGGATAGCTTCTCGAGTCTGTTCCATTTCTGTACCGAACAGATCGAGGAGAGAGAGGTCGCAGTGGGTTGTTTTACACTAGATAGGCTGTGTAGCCAAATTGCGCAAGCTCTTGGGTAATTATCGGGTCGGCGTCATCTGGCGTTGCCCGCGTGCCATACTGGCCGGATTGACTCCCCAGAGACCATCCGGAGAAGGTTTCATATAGTCCTCTTCTCGTATGACCCGGGCGGTGCCCTCGTATCTAAAATTCCATTTCTCGCTTGATGCTACTATGACAAATGCCACGTCTACCATCACTTCACTGAACACCTTCGCCGTGTGCAGTACCGTACACTCGATATGCTCGTAGTCGATGGGCACGACGATGCGCATCGCGTTGGCGATTGCGCCCGGGATATCGGATGTGTGTACGTTGAGCCACGTGATCTGGGTCGCCTCGGCGGCAGCTGCGTAATCCCGATCACGGAAACTTGCGACCAGAAAAGCCTCCAGCGCGTCGTGTGCGCCAGTAACGTCAAGCTGGTCGGTCACCGCCCATCTCGATCTGCTCGAATTCGCCTTCCGCCTGGAGCGCGATCGGCACGAGCTGGAGGTTTACGCTCGTCTCCTGTCCGGGAACAACGAGAATCTGAATCCCGGCAACCAGAGAACTGAAATCGTGATCGTCAATGATGATCGTTCCCTCACCATCCGCGTCAAGATCAAGCTGGATCTTCGGCAAACTGCCTCCTCAATTCGATAGCGATATGCTCAAGGCTTCTGGCCTGGTTCTGGATCCCATCGGCGAGCGCGTGGGCTGCTTCGGTGGTCGGAAGCCGTTCCCCGTTTCGATACTTGCGGAGTGCTCCGACGGACAAACCGGTGATTCTGGACAGATCGTCCATACTGAGCCGCGGCAGATCGACCGCCTCTCGAATCAACCGCTGTTTCTCGAAATCGGTCATTGGTAAACGGCCCGGAGTTGCCCCCGGGCCTTCCGCTCGGCTTCGCTACCCCAAGAAGTGACAAGGGTGGGCCAGCGCCGGGTGCCGACACTCGCTTGGGCTAACCGCGCTGATGAAGGCTTCGACTAAACCAAACGAGGCCTGCCTAATCCAACGCTGTAACCCACCCTGTCACGATAGCGGGGGCAGGATTCGAACCTGCGACCTTCGGGATATGAGCCCGACGAGCTGCCGCTGCTCCACCCCGCCACGGGGCGCAGCGGGCAGGTTGACCCAGTTCACCGTCCTCCCGGAAAGGAGGGTGCTGAACGTCCTTGCGGATAGTTCCAACCTGCCACGCCGCACCAGGCGGTAGGTGGGACGATTGGGGTGGAGCCGCCAACCGTCCACCTACCTATGTCGACCGCATCTGAGGTTCGCTACACCGTCACGACACGGAGCGTGAACGCGATCGACGAGCCTATTCTACGTTGGTCTAAAGGCGGGGTCAAGACTTGCCCCCACCCCGTTCGTGTAGTATGATCAGTGCGCACACACAATTCGTCGCACGGAGGTATTATGCCGAACGCGCAATCCGACGATTGGAAGCCCACCTGGGAGGACCCGCCCGCACGCCACGCCGAAAAGATGCTGTGGGAAAAGCGACTTACGGCGCTCGTGAAACGACCGGGCCAGTGGTGCCTACTTGCCGACTATCCGGACGAAGAGAAAGCGCGGGCACACCAACTGCGCAGTGCCCTGCACAGACGGCGCTATGCCGTACCGCGTTCGGACGAGGATTGGGAGTTTACCACACGCAACGGTAAGGTGTACGGGCGCTATGTCGGAGACGCCGAAGCCTAAGATCGAGTCTCCCATCGATCGGGCCATTGCCGAAGCACGACTTCTCAATAGCGGCACAGTCCTAGTACACGTGCCACATATGCTTGTACGCGTCGACGGCGAATTACGCTGCCCCGCGTGCGGGCACGTCATCGAGCCGATGGAGGAGTAGAATGGCACAGGGACACTGGAGTGGCGATCCGCTGCATTGGGGCGACCATCTTCCCACCGTCCACTCACCAAAGCGACCGGCCCGCGAAGTGCTTGAAGAATTGGGCTACCGGTACGAAGGACTGCTCGATCAATATGTTCTGCCTCATCCGGATGCACCGGGCTGGTCTGGTGTCCATTGGGCAGTGGCGGATGCCGAGGCTATCGATAGAATGCAGCCGGAAGATCGCGAGCTCGTATTGATCAGATACGCCAAACACGCTGCTCAGTGTGCGCAGTACGAGGGAATGATAAAGGAGAGGGGCAGGCGTGAATCGCGCAGTGACTAGGATCGCTCAATGTACGTCTCTCACAAACTCCGACTGATCTATCTGGCAGTGCCGCGTACCGGTTCGCGGTCGGTCGCCAACTGCCTAAAAGAACACTACGGGGCTGGACAGGTAGGGAAGGATCCTCCTCGCGGCGGGCATCACGCAATCGAACCGAAGACCTTGGCGCGGTTGACCACGATGCGCTATCGGGTGATAGCCTGCGTCCGTAATCCGTGGGACATTCTGGTTTCTTGGTATCATCACAACAAGAACTGGTTCGGTCCAAAGTTCACCGAATTCCCGGATTTCATTCGCCGCTTCCCGGTCGACAGGAAGAACGTGTACTTGGAGAACGGGCGAATGTTTGAGATGTACACCAAGCACGCGAGCCACATCATCCACTTCGAATCGCAGCGGCAAGACCTGGCGCGGATCCTACACGTGCCAATTCCCCTGCCGCATATCGGAGCATCAGACCGACGGCCATATCAATCCTACTATGATGAGTCGTCCAGGGAGTTCGTCGCCGAGCGATTCTCGTATGAGATCGAGCGTTACGGATACAGATTCGAGGGGGAGTAATTGTACGTCTGTCATAATCTGCGTCTCGTCTATCTCGCGGTTCCACGGACAGCATCGAGATCGATCGCCCAGTATCTGACCGAACGACATAACGCAGTGCCAGAGGGCAAGAACCATATGCCCGGTGGCCACCACGGCATCAACGTACCGGTCCTCGAGCAATGCCAGGCCGATGGATACCGGGTCGTCTCCGTCGTCCGTAACCCGTGGGACTATATGGTCAGCTGGTGGCACCACGGACAGCATTGGCTCAAGACGAATGGGTGGTCTGAATACCTCAGAGTGTGGCCGGTCTCCGAGAAGAATCGATACCACCTCAATGGCCGGCCATTCTTACGCTGGACGCAAGTCTCGACGGACATCATTCGGTACGAAGAACTGTTACCGGGTCTCGAAGAGATCTTGGGCGAGGTTGTACAGTTGCCGCGAAAGGGCATCAGCGACGACCGCAAACCGTACCATACGTACTATAACGAGGAGGACCGACAGTTCATCGCCGATTGGTATGCACCAGAGATTGAGGAATACGGCTACCGCTTTGAGGGGGAGGTCGACCAATGAAGGCGTGGGATCTAATTCCTACGTTGGCGATCATCGCGGCCATAACCTTGGTCGCGTGGATTCTGTACCACGTCTATAGCGATCTCGTGATCGCGGCCCAGCGTTTTCTGCCGTGACTGAGGAAAGGCGAATATATGGCTTGAATCGCGTGGAGCTCCAAGCACTCCGCAAGAAATGCGACAGATTGATGGAAGAACGTCTGTCAGCTGGAGAGGTCAATGAGAAGGTCGCCCGGTATCTCCAGCGAAAGACACGTGCAACGGCCCGTCAGATTTCGATCGCTATCAGTGTTCGGTTGCCGGATATCAGACAATCGCTCGCACGGCTGATCGACCTCGGGGTCGTGGAACGCGATGGCGATCTCTGGGAGGACTCCGTCGTTAGTGGTCAACGGGAGGCAGCTGCCTACAAATGGATCGGCGAACAGTAGTCACAGAAGACGGCAAGACGCTCTGGCAGGAAGCACACGATTCTGCCCGGATGCTCGGCTGCGCGATCTTTTCAACGATGTGCGTCATCATCGGGATTGCCATAGCCGCAGTCGTACTTCTTCTGATGGAGTAGGACAATGCGTAACAAGTATCGGCTGGTGACGGTGGACCCCAAGGGCGAGGTCGTTTTCCAGAGCGACTTTCCGAGACGCTGGGGGGCAGAACGGATCTTCGAACGGGCTCCACTCAAACGCGGTCATACGATGCGACTCTATCGCCGCCGCCGGCACGGCAAGGCGGACCGACTATTGGCTGAACGCGGGCGTGGCCCCAGGATCGGTGAGCAATGAGTGGCGGCAGTTACGACTACGCATTCCGGCACGTGCAGGATATGGCGGCGAATCTTCGTTGTGGACGTAATGGACACGACCCGCTACGCGTCGCATTCGCCGAGCATCTTGAGAAGGTGGCCAAGGCGATGCACGACGTGGAATGGGTCGACTCCTGCGATTATGGCAAGGGGCAGGAGGCAGAAGCCATCCGGGCCGTCATTGCCCCGGGCGCGGAACTCGACGCAGCTATCGATCTTGCCGAACTGGCGCGTCGAAAGTTGGATGACAGCATCCAGATGGGACGACTTTTGCTAAGGGAGCAGCGACGATGAGCATCAAGCGCTGGCGACTGTTTCGTTTCGTCAATCGGGCAGGCACGGGCGATGCCAAGATGGAGGCGGATCCGGACGGTGCCTACGTCCGACACGAGGACACGATCGCCGATCCGCGTGAGATCGCACCGGACGCCACATCGATCTGTGTAGTCTTCTGGTCGGACGAGAACGGAGTGTGGATCGCCCGTTCCGGCTATCACGATATGGCCGGCTTAATGGCGCACGGTGACACACCACAGGAGGCAATCTCGCAATGGTGGATCGCGCACGTCGCTTACGTGGAAAGTCTCCTGCATCAAGAGTAACGGCCCGCAGGGATGAACTGGACTATACCAAACCCTGCCCCCGGTGCGCTGCGACAGGAGTGTTGTGGGGCGGAAAGGATGGTCTGGTCCCCACTGCTATCTGCCCGCGCTGTGGCGGTTGGGGCTGGCCCTTGAAACCGGAGGGACAGAATGACCTTCGATAGGCTGCGTTTGGAGAAGATGGATGGCATCGGACGGTTCCGCGTCTTTCTGAACGAGCAGGAGCTGAACTGCGTTCTGGCTGTCGATATCAGTATGCGTGCGAACGAATTCGCCACGGCAACGCTCAGTCTCGGACTCGACACCTTCGAATGCGACGAAGAGTTCTTGCTCTATCTGCAGGCCCAACTCGAGAAGGCGGGAGAATGATGGCTATGCTCTGCCCGCTCTGCGGCCAATATCACGATACGACTGCTTGTCCGAGGTCCCTCCTAGTTGCGGACACCGCGCCCGAATATGCGACCCCATCCTGGTGGGACGGTAAGACACTCACGCTGAACCGAGATGGTACAATCACGGTCGATGGCGTGCGATATCGGCTGGTCGAGCAATGAACTATGCAGAACGGGAGGCCCGGGCGCTCGAGCGAATCGGCAGGCACTGGGAATGCGACGTTCGCCCGTTCGCACAGAACGACATCCTCGATTTCTGGTGCATTCGGGACGGCCAGATGGCAGCTGTGGGTGAGTACAAGTACCGGCAGTACTACATTGACGACTTCGAGACGACCTGGCTTCGCCTAACGAAGTGGCAGCATCTCGTCGTTCATTCAACGGCACTCGACCTACCCGCCTTCTATGTCGTCGAGTTTCTGGGCGATGTGCTTTGTTTCGTCAACGTCATTCAGCTCACGTGTCCTCCCTGCAGGCTGGAGGTGGGCGGCAGGACAGACCGACCGGAGCGCGGGAACTGGGACAAGTTCCAGCCGATGATTGGGGTCCCGGTTTCATTGCTGACAAGGATCGAATGATGACCTATGTGCGATACGATTTCACGCCGGAAGGCAGGCCGATAATCACGATCGCCGCGCCCAGCGTTGCATTGGTAATCGAACTGTTGCTACGCGAAACGACGCGAGACGTATCTTGGGATTGGGCCTAAGAATGACGGACGAGCAGTACATCGCCTGCGAGCTCGTCGAAACCGAACTGGACGTTGCTGATTGGCTCGTTAGAGTCTCGAGAGCGTACCTGCGAGGCGACTTCCATCTGTGGAAGAAGCAGCGTGAGCTCATCACCGAGGGGGAGTGATGGACGACGCACCGGAACGGATATGGGTAGACGACTGGAACGATGTGTGTCGTAAGCCGAGCGTGTGCGGCGTTGAGTACGTCCGCGCCGACCTGTACGCCGCGCTGGAACAGGAGCGGGCCATCTTTCAGGATACGGTTAAGAAGCTCGTCGCGCTGGAACAGGAACGGGACGACTTCAAGCTCGGATTCGTAGACTGCCTCAAGGGTCGATCTCACGAGCTTCGCCGGTTGCAGGGGATCGTGGAAATGGCGTGGAAGGGGTACGGCTACGATCAGGAGTGGGACTGCGATTGTCCGGTGTGTGCCGCGATTCGTACCCGTACACCGCACGACACCGAGGGGGAGTGATGTGGTACGCAATAATCGCCGTATGGCTAGTATCTGTCTTGTTGGTACTCGGTCTATGCCGTGCCGCACAGGAGGGTGATCGCAAGCTGGCTCAGTGGCACCGCGACACCAAGGGGGAGTGATGAGAAGTAAGCCACGCGAGGGGTACGGCCCGTGGCGCAAGCGGTGGGCGATTCTTGGCCGTCTGTGCATATCGTGCGAAATGGTCATCAGCTTTGAGCGTGGTCGAGAGCGGTACAGGTATTGGGAGGGCTTGAGGTATAGGCAGTTCCAGTGCCGGAAATGCGCCGAGGAGGAGAAATGAGCGTCATTTACAAGCTGATCGAGGGGACATTTCTGGAGCGGTGGTGCATAACGGTCATTGATTGGCTAAACCGCATACTGACCCGCCGCGACACCGAGGGGGAGTGATGATGATCTACGAGGTTGTCTGGGTCCGTTGGATCACGAACAACTATTATGCCGACGGTCCGTGGGGCAAATGGCACGCGGTGCGTAACGAACGCGTACCGCGAACAGACAGACCGGCGCACCCAGACAGAACGCTATGCGGCGGCGGGTTGGTGGTTGAGTTCGAGCACGAGCGGGTACTGGAGAGGCCCAGAACGCCGGAAGGTGTCTGGCCACCCGTGACCTGTGCTCGTTGCGAGAGCACACTAGGCCATCTGCTTGAGGCGGGCGAAGTATTCTATAACACTGTAGAGCCCTCTCTGTACGAGTAGGATGCAGGCTGTCTGTGTGGAGTGTGGCGGCGCGGTACGGATCGAG
>Ga0209536_100015205_pt1 | contig 10995 bp, 9 predicted proteins | sample DeeMarSeWOR28_12_FD_187461 | JGI IMG/M metagenome (GOLD analysis project Ga0209536, IMG submission 187461) | Marine sediment microbial communities from White Oak River estuary, North Carolina - WOR-2-8_12 (SPAdes) (version 2) | ecosystem: Environmental > Aquatic > Marine > Intertidal zone >... | reverse complement strand
TACGCCCGAGCCGCCGTACTCCATATCACCCAGCAAATCGCCATTCGAACTAACATATTGAATCACCGTGGTACCTGACAAATCGGCCTCGGTCGATCCGTCGGCGGCGCCGCTGCCCTGGCCCAGCGTTACCATGCCAAAATCGCCTTTGAACCAGACGTTCGCGTTGCGGTTCGAAAAATTGTCGCCACCGCCAAGGTTGCCGCCTACACCATCCGAGTTGAGGCTGTCCACGTCAATTTGATCGGTCGGATTGCTTTGTAACTGGTATTCGTAGTAGATCCCGGCAGAAATACCATTGCCGATATCGCCGTTGCCCTTGATGCGCAAGCGGGTGCCACTGACACTGTTGTCGGCATTCACCGTGCCTTTTTTATCGCCATTGTCGACATTCATAATCAGGCGATTCACCTGTCCCGAAAAAGTAAATTCGAAGGCATTGGCGACCGTGGGAAGCAGGATGGCCGCAGAAGTTGCCAGTAGCGCCAGTACGCTAGATTTTCTTGTTGAATTTCTCATTACTACAAACCCTCTCTGGTTGATTAATTTTTCGCTGATTTACTTACCTGGTCACAATTATTTTTTATCGAAAGATTAACGGCAGACCCCCCGGCCGCTAAAGCAGCATAATAGTTTCTGCCATGAGATGGAATAGAGTCAGCCGGTGATCGACTATGGCCGGTTGCGAGAAAATCGCAAAAATTGCGTTTCCCTGAGTTTGTCCGGATAACGCTTCAGGCCCGTTTCTTTCCCTCCGGGTTGCAAAAACCTGCCAGCTTTCGATCGCGTCTGTCCGCAGACTTCTTACCAACCCGGGAATCATGATTTTGCAACAGGGCACCTCGACCGCGCTCGTCAGGTCAAAAAATTCCCGGTCCAGATTCAGGCAAGCGCCTGTTCCAGGGATGGCATTAGTCGTCGCTTCGAGTTCTTCGCACCCCTCGACTTTAAACAACCGCGTGTTTATTCTTCATCGCACTCCTCTCCCCAAACGGAGCCGAATCTTGGAATCTGTGAAACTGCTTTTTGCAAGCTCCCCTATACTGGCTCTTTTCCTGTGCGTCGCGCTCGGCTACGCCATCGGCAAAATACGCTTCGGGACCTTCCAGCTTGGCGGCATCGTGGGGACGCTGTTCGCGGCCATCCTGGTCGGCCAGATCGGCGTTCCGGTAGACGCTCAGATCAAGACCATGGCGTTTGCCATGTTTATCTATTCACTAGGCTACGTGAGCGGTCCGCAGTTTTTTAGCAGTCTCGGGCGTTCCACCCTGAACCAGGTCCACCTCGCCGCCTTCAGCGCCGCAGCCGTTTTCCTCACCGTGTGGGCGCTGGCCGTGATCTTCGACCTGGACAAGGGCACCGCGGCCGGGCTGCTGGCCGGCGCGACGACCGAGTCGGCATCGATCGGAACGGCCAGCGAAGCGCTCGGGGCCATGGGGCTGGATGACGCGACCTTGAAACAGCTGCGCGGCAATATCGGCGTCACCTATGCCGTGACCTACCTGTTCGGATTCACCCTGGTCGTTTTTTTCGTCAGCACGGTGGCGCCCCGAATGATGGGTGTCGACCTGAAAGACACCGCAAAAGCGTACGAGCAAGAACTGGGCGAGGTCGGGGAAACGCTCGTGACCGGTCAGGAGGAAGCCCTGCGCAAGATCGTTACCCGGGTTTACGAGGTCCAGAGTGAAAGCGCCGCTGGCATGACCGTCGCGGATTTCGAGGAAAATCATCGCCATGACATCGTGGTCCAGCAGGTGGTGCGCGGGCGGCGCGAGCTATCGGTGGCGCCAGATCTGAAATTGGCGACGGGGGACCGGGTCGCACTGCTCGGTAAGGTGGAGATGATGGTTGCAGCCGGTAATTTTCTCGGCGAGGAAACCGCAAACACGCGCGGCATAGGGTTCGTCGGCGAGACCCGTGATGTGGTGGTTACCAACAAGAAGCTGTTCGGCGCCACGGTCCAGGAGGCGAGGGAGCTCATCGATGAATCGAAACGGCACGGCGTTTACGCCACCAGGCTGAACCGGGTTGGCATGGATATCGAGATGCGGCCCCGCACCCGGGTCCAGGCCGGCGATATCGTCACCCTGTACGGCCCGGCCGATATGATCGAGTCCGCCGCCAGGGAAATCGGCTATTCCATGGACCGCAGCGACGCGGTCGATTATGTCTATCTCGGGCTCGGGATCATCGTCGGCATCCTGGTCGGCATGATCACCGTGCCCATCGCCGGCGCACCGGTGGCGTTGCATACCGGCGGCGGATGCCTGATTTCCGGACTCGTGTTCGGCTGGCTGCGCTCCAGGAAACCCACCTTCGGCAGCCTGCCACCGGCCACGGCGCTGCACATGAAGGATTTCGGACTCGCCGTTTTCATCGCCAGCGTTGGGCTCGAGGTAGGGCCGCAGGCGCTGGAACTGCTCGCGGACAAGGGATTGCTGTTGCCGTTTCTGGCGGCCGTGGTGGTGCTGGTTCCGCTGATCAGCTCCATGTACTACGCCAGGTACGTGCTGAAAATGAACCCCGCGGTGATTTGCGGCGCGCTGGCGGGTCTGCTGACCTGTACCGCGGGCCTGAATGCCGCGGTCGCCGCCGCCGACAGTGAAACGCCGGTCCTCGGCTATACGATTCCCTATGCCATCGCCAATGTGACCCTGACCCTGCTCGGGCCGGTGATCGTGCTAGTCGCCTGACGCAACGGTTGCAAATCCAGCCAATGGCGATTGGATACTTGATCTGGATGACGATTACAGCCCTGCTGGCGGAAGCCACATGGTCGAAAGTGCAACGGCCATTGGCGCACCCGTGATGTTACTGGCGCTTGCCGCTGCGTGAATACCAAGGTGATCGGTGTCTGTTCCTGTCGACCCGGTCACGCGGAGGCATGGCCACGGCCCGAACAGCGGTCAAACCGACTGCTTCGCCAATGCCTCCTTGAGCAGCTTGATGCGCGGGCGCGCATCCTGGGCATTGGGTTTGATTTCCAACAGTTTCTCAAAGGCATAAATGGCGCGCTGATAATCCTGTTGCAGACCCAGAATCATGCCGAGCCCCCAGAGCGCGCCGAAATGTCGGGGTTCGAGCTTCAGCGTCTGCTCGATGTCGGCCATCGAACCATCGTAATCCTGCATATAAAAACGTATCGTGGCGCGCCGATTCCAGCCCTCGGAAAAGTTCGGCGCCAGCTCGATGATGTTTGCGTACAGGTTCTCGGCTGCCACCAGGTCGCCGGCAGCCGCCAGTTCGCTGGCTTCGAGCATCATGCTATCGATATTTTCATCACCGCTGTCGTACCAGATCTCCCAGATGGCGGCCTCGACTTCGTTCAATTGGGCGCCATCGTCACTGGTCTGCAGGGTATCGAACAGGTCATCGAGACGTTGGTCAGTTTGATCGGCAAGACCGACTGCGGAAGCACAGACCAGCAGAATCGCGGTCAGCCACGCTGTTCGCCATAACGATTTCATCACCTACCTCCCGATTTATCTGGTGGGATCGGGCAATGCTACCAGTGTTTGCGGCAAGCTTCTAATCCGTTTGCTGCAATCAGTCGCGGCATACTAATGCTAAAAACGGCAGCTCCGCGTCATTGCCGCTAGTATAATGAGATTACTTTTGCCACCGCGAGAATTGCATGTTGCCGTTGAACCTGTCCGCCAATGAATGTCGTGTGCTCGGTTGCCTGATGGAAAAATCCGTCGCCACGCCGGAACAATACCCGCTGACGCTGAACGCATTGACCAACGCCTGCAATCAAAAATCGGCGCGCACGCCGGTGATGTCGCTGACCCAGGGCGCCGTACAGCACACGGTGCGCGGGCTGGAACAACGCCACCTGCTGCGGGTTGAGGAAAATTTCAAACGTGGCGTCGAAAAATACACCCAACGCCTGTGCAATTCTTCCTACAGCGAACTGCAATTCGACAGCGCCCAGTTCGCCGTCGTCTGCCTGCTGCTGTTGCGCGGACCGCAAACGCCGGGCGAGCTGCGCGCGCGCAGCGGACGCCTGCACGAGTTTGCCGATAACGAGGCTGTCGTGGATACGCTGAACAGCCTGATCGAACATCCCGGTGAAGCGCTGGTGGTCAAGCTGCCGCGCTCACCGGGGCGCAAGGATTCGGAGTACATGCACTTGCTGAGTGGAGCAGTCGACCTCGAAGCCTACGCGCAGCAGGCGGCGCAGGCACAGCCCGAGCGGGAGACGGCGAAGTCGACCGTGGCGCAACTGGAAGAGCGCCTGAGCGCGCTCGAGGCCGAGGTCGCCGAACTCCGGTCGAGACTAGACTAGTCTTATTCGCGGGCGACGAACTGCAGGGATTGATGCGCCGTGCGCCGCGCCTGGCGGCGCTTGATCGGCGATTCGAAAAAGCGCGTCAGCGCGGCCACCAGCAGGCGCGCCTCGTCACGCCCGAGTTCGGCGATTTCCGTGCGCACGGAGAGTGTGGTCTTCAGCAGGTGCACCGAAACGATGTGTTCCGCCTCGCCGTGATCGAGCACCCGCTCCAGCAGGGCTTCCAACTGCTCGCCCGCCTCCCCCGGACACCAGCGATCGACATCGACTTCGTCGGTGGTAAAGCCCGCATTGCGGCCATTGAAACAGGCCATTTGCAGCAGACCCTGCGGCCACAGTTGCGGGAAGCGCGAGCATTGTTGCCTGACCGCCTGGGCAAAGGTCAGGCCGTGGGTGAAATCGAGCCAGCCGACGTTGCCGGAAACCGGCACGCGCACTTTCTCCTGCTGGCGGATATCGAAGCTCAACAGGTTGACCGCGTTGGCCAGCAATAGCGCGCGGTAAATTTCCTCGGCTGGCTGACCGCTGCAGGCCACGGTCGCCTGCAATGACTTGTTGACGCTCTTGTGGCGCCACAGCGCCGCTTCAGCCGCCTGCTGCTTGTGTTTTCCCCACCTGCCGAGCTGTGCGGCATAGGCGCGAAACTCGGGGATGCGGTCTTCGCGCGATGCATAGACGAAGCCGCGCACCAGCGACAGCAGCAACGGCTCCATCACCGATGGCCCCAGCTGTTCGATCAGCGTGGCGGCCTTGGTGACGTAGATCAGCGAATGGCCGAAATCGTTGTAGTGCAGCAGCGCGGCGCGCGTCAGGGCCGGTTCGAAATCCGCGAAGCCGAGCCCGGCGCGAATGCCCCCGCGAATCGCCGCCACCGCCGCCGCCTCGTCTTCGTTGTCGATGTGTTCGACGAAGCTGGATTCGTCGAATTCGGCGACGGCCTCGCTGAACGGGTAGTCCCGTTCGCGCAGCACGTCGTAGGCGACGTGGGAGACGCTCTCGACCAGGCACACCAGGCCGAGTTCGCGGTTTTTTGCGTGTTCGCGGTATAGGGTTATCCAGTCGGCCATGCCGGCATAGGCATGAGTCCAGCCGAATTCGAGCTTGCGCCAGGACCATTCGATGGACAGGCGCAGCACGTCCAGCGGGTCGGCACCGAGCTTGATCAGGCGCGCCGTCTCGCGCGCGATACGGTCGTAGCTGTAATCCTCGAAGGCGTCATGCAAGCTGTCGCGAATGGTCGCATAACGCTCCGCATAAGGCGGCTCGGTCAGGTCCACCCAGATGTCATCCCCGCGAATTTCGACCGGGTAGGTGCGCAACCGATCGCCGCCGAACAGGTTTTCGCCGGTATCCAGGTTGAATTTCCAGTTGTGCCAGTTGCAGGTCAGGATGCAATCCTTCGACAGGCTGCCCTGCGATAGCGGATAACCCTCGTGCGGACAACGATTATCGCAGGCCCTGATGCCGTCATCGGTGCGAAACAGGGCGATTTGCCGACCTTCGATGCGCAGCATCCTCACCGCCTGCGGCGTAAGCTCGGCCAACGGCAGCAGGCACCGCCAGTCGCGCCGGTCGTCGTCGGTCCGGTTGATCACGGACGCCATGGACCTATCCTCTTGCGAAAAAAGTCTACGCAGTATAAGAGTTCAACTTAACTTTAAGTCAAGCCCATTTTTCACGAGGTTACCTACAGATGGAATCAGCCGGCAACAATAACGGTGACCTGCTCAGCATCGGCGAAACCGCGCGCCCAGCGAGTAGCAACATATATAAAATAAAAGCTCGCGTTTTACTTCGATTCGGTGACTACGAGCGGTACCGACTTGCGCAACACCTTGCCGCTGAACAGCGTCAGGCTGGTCAATAGCGCAAGTATCGACAGCGACATGTCGATTCCATAGAGATCGGCCAGGCTGCCGAATACCACGGGGCCAAACACCGCGGACAGTCCCGACAGGCTGTACATGATCGCGTAACCGCGCGACTGTCGCTGGCGATGTACGAAATCCGACAGCGCGCCATAGGTGACGGTCGTCGACCCCTGCACGGCGATGCCGATCAGCGGCAGCAACAGCAGTATCGGCAACACCGGCAGCATTACCAGGGCGACTATTCCGCAAACCGTCAACAGCTGCAGGATGCGGAAGGCGCCACGATCGCCGTAGCGCACGGCCAGGAATCCGCTGACGAACTTACCCACCATTCCCCCGCACAGCGCGAGCACTACCGACAGCGACGCCATCGCCTCGCTGCCGCCCTTCTCCAGTAACAGGAAGGCGATAAAGGTCAGGAAGACGGACTGGGCCAGCGTATCGACAAAAATCGTCAGGCATAGCCAGCTGAATCTGCGCGGATGCTTGATTCCCCATTTACTATGGTCACCGGTTTGATTATCGGTGGAATGATCGCCTGTAAATGGTAGCGGCTGACGACGCAGCAGTAACAGCAAAAAGCCGGCAAAAGCCAGGGTCAACAGGCACAGCGCGGTTACGATCAGGTTCCAGGCAAAACCGAGGCCGATGGCAAGGCTGAAAGCCCCGGTAAAAGCCAGCTTGCCGGCATCGCCGAAGGCGTTGTAAACACCCAGCGAGCGCCGCCGCGAGGCATCGCCAAAAGACCTCGAAATCAGTGCCGAGGCCAGCGAATGCTGAAACGCGGCGCCACAGCCGGCAACCAGGAAGCCGATAACGATCAGATAAAAATTGGCGGCAAAGGCCACCCCGAGATACCCGCATCCGGCGCAGAACAGGCCGAATATCAGCAGGCGAATTTCACCGCAGCGCTCCGCCAGCACCCCGGCAGGTATTTCCAGCAGCGTCATCGCGCTGGTGCTCACCGCACGCAGCAAGCCGACCTGGGTGTAATTCAGTGCGAACACCTGGGCGAGTATCGGCAGCAACACATACTGCAATGCAACCAGTCCGTCCTGGATCAGGTGCGCGCCGCAACTGGCGAGCAGCACCCGCTGACCACGCAGGTCAGCCAAGCGCCAGTCCGTTTAGTCTAATCACGAAACGAGGGATCTTTGTTATCGAGCAGGCGCAGCACGGCATCCCAGGTCAGGTACACGTAATCATCCGCCGCGAGGCTGTTCTGTTTACCGTGATAAGCCAGCTCATCCACCACCCCGGGATCGGGTGTGACATACCCCTGCTGGCAGGCCAGCACATCGACTTGCACCTTGCAGGCGCTTTCCACCGTGTACAGGTAGTAAAAGGCTTCGGCGACGCTGCGCCCGATGGTCAGCAAGCCGTGATTGCGCATGATCATGATCCAGTTGTCGGCCATGTCGGCGCCGAGCCGGTCGCACTCTTCGCTATGCGTGCGCGCGATGCCGTAATCGTGGTAACACAGCAGATCCCGAATTTCGTTGGACTGCTGGGTGAGTGGCAACAACCCGCAATCCATGCACGAAACCGCCATGCCGGCGCGGGTGTGGGAATGCAGCGCCACGTTGATGTCGGGGCGTGCTTTCAGCATCGCGCTGTGTATCGCGTGTCCCGCTTCGTTGTAGGGAAAATCACCGGCGACGACGTTGCCGTCGAAGTCGACCTTGATCAGGTTGCTGGCGCAGACCTCGTCAAACATCAGGCCATAGGGATTGATCAGGTAATGCTGCGGCTCGCCCGGAACGCGCGCGCTGAGGTGGGTGAAAATCGAATCGGTCCAGCCGTAGTGGACAAAAGCGCGGTAGCAGGCCGCGAGTTGCACGCGCATCTCCCGCTCCGCGTCGCTGCAGTGCGCAGACGGTATCTGGGTGCCGGGTTTACTCATGGTTGCGATCACCTGCGTTGCAACTGGATAGCGATTCAGACCGGGATATCATCCCCCGGGAGCAGATTCCGATAGTACTCCCGCGAAGCCAGCCTGCCAAGGCCGGGCCGAACGATTCCCGAATCACTACCGAGACCAGGTTTTTAACTACATGAAATTTCTGCGAAATCCGGAAAATCGCCTATATTCAGTCAGGTTAGCCGGGGAAACCGGCTCAAACGAAGAGGAATTATTATGAGTGCAACAGGAACCATGGACGCAAATCCGTATAGCGCACCGGATGCCGAGTTGGGCGGCGGGAGCAACGACGTTTACATGCCGAGCATCTTTTCTTTTAACGGTCGCATCGGCCGTCTGCGCTATCTTGCCTATGGCATGGGCACGATGTTCCTGCTGATGCTGGCAATGATCCCGTTGGCCGGAGTCTCGGCATTGACGGGCAACGCAGAAGGCATTTCGATGGTCAGCATGCTGGCGATGATTGTGCTCTATCTCGGTATGATTGTTTTAATGGTGATGTTTGCCAAGCGCCGCCTCAACGACCTCGGTCGCAGCGGCTGGTGGCTGTTACTGAACTTCGTGCCGATCGCAAACCTGCTGCTCTCACTCTACCTGTTATTTTTCCCGGGTAGCGAAGGCAGCAACAACTGGGGCCCCGCGCCAGGGCCAAATTCGCTGGGCGTGCAAATCCTGGGCTGGTCGATGCCGGTGCTTATGCTGCTGGGTATTGCTGCCGCGGTCATATTACCGATGGTGGCCGGAGTTCCGGCACAGTAACAACCGCGTCGAGAGCGCAGCTCAGGCAGCCCGCATTCTCCCGACAACACTCGTTAAAAACCGTGGCAAGCCAAAAGGCTTGCCACGGTGCGTTTTGCGGCGTCCTTACGCCGAATCCTGGTGAGATATGCAGGCTAGCTGAAAGCCGGCATGACTTCCTGGCAAAACAGTTCGAGCGAACGCTTCTGCTCCTTTTGCCCCAGCCCCATGCTGGCGTAGTAGATGAATTCATCGACACCGAGAGCCTCGTACTGTTTCAACTTGCTGATCACCTGTTCGGGTGATCCGAACATCAGGTTCTCTTCCAGCATGTCGGCGTTGTACTGGTCGCGATCGGTCAACTCTTCCAGCGGAATCTGTTTCGGAAAGCCATTGTTGACATCGCCCAGGTTGCGGAACAGGTTTTCGAACTGACCCAGCACCGTCTGAATCGCGCGAATTGCCGCATCACGCCCCGCGGCATCCTCGTACAGGGCGGTGTGGCGCATCATCGCGAAGGTCGGCCGGCTGTGCCCCGGGTTCGCGGCAATCGCCTCGTCCAGCTGCGACTTGTAGAGTTCCGCCTCGGCAAACGGGCGGGTCAGTGGCCACGACATCACGTGGCAATCGTTCTTGATCGCATAGTCGAAAGTGATGGGCGAGCGCGCCGCGACCCAGATCGGCGGATGCGGCTTTTGCACCGGTTTCGGCACCGAGGTCGAGGTCGGGAAGGTCCAGAACTCGCCATTGTGTTCGTAGTCGCCCGCCCACAGAGCCTTCAGCGCCGGCAGCATTTCCTGCATGTGCTTGTAGGCATCCGACTGTTTCAGCCCGTGATGCATGCGGTCGAACTCGCGCTGGTAGGCGCCGGAGCCGATGCCGAATTCGAGTCGGCCACCGCTGATCAGATCGAGGAATGCAGCTTCGCCGGCGAGATTGATCGGATGCCAGTAAGCGGCGACCGCGACCGCGGTGCCGAGGCGAATATTGTCGGTGTGATTGGCCCACCAGGTCAGAATCTGGAAAGGATTCGGCGCGATGGTCATTTCCAGCGCGTGGTGTTCGGCTGCCCAGACGACGCTGAACCCGGCCCGATCGGCCATCTGCACCATCTCCAGGGTATGGCGCGCGACATCCTTCATGTCGATCTTGTCGTTCATGCGTTCCAGGTTGATCGCTAACTGAAATTTCATTTGCTTGCTTCCTCTTTGTCCAGGGTTTTACCCGTCTTGGCGGTTGTACGAAGTTGCCTTATGTTAATCCACGAATCGGGGCCTTGTCTGTAGAGACCTGCATATTCATCGTCGCCCTCACCCACCGCGGTGCTTGAAGGAATCACGGCGGAAGCTGTACAGCGCCGCCGGGTCGACGGCAATGTCGATCACCGCCGGCCTGGCGCAGTCGAGAGCCGCCTGCACGGCGTCGCCGACTTCTTCGAGGCGTTCCACCCTGAAGCCCGCCGCACCGTAGAGTTCCGCCAGCCTGTCGAACGGCGGACTGCTGACGTTGGCGGTGATCAGTCCGTTCCGTTACATCGTACCGGCGTACGCGCGCCCCGCTTTACTGGCTGAAACAGACCTGCCGCTTGATGTCCAGCAAGTCAATTGGGACGTCAACGGACAGATGCGCCTGTTAGGCTATCGGCTAGAGCGCAAGTCCGTTCACCCGGCCGAGACGCTACCAGTAACATTGTACTGGGAGGCATTGGCGCCGATGATGACCGACTACAGTGTCTTTGTCCACCTGCTGGGGCGCGATAGGACTGTGATTGGTCAAGTGAACACGTATCCTGGCTTGGGGGGATGGCCCACCACCCTTCTGAAGCCTGGTGATGTTCTGGCCGATACCTATTATGTGCCCATTGACCCGGAGGCAGAGGCACCCAGTCTGTTGCGTGTACACGCCGGCTTGTATCGCTTCGATGAACCAGGGCGTCCAGGGCTACCAACGGTCAACGAGCGTAGAGAGCCAGTTGAACCATGGCTGGCGACTTCCAAGCTGACGCCGTGGGATTGGCCACAGGTAACACCCTCCACTTCGCTACAGGTGCGATTTGGTGAGACTATCTCACTGATTGGCTATGATTTGAACCGCGATCTGACGCTTTACTGGCAGGCGGCTGGCCGACCGCCCATTGATTATACAGTTTTCATTCAGGTGTGGGATGGAGATCA
>Ga0209536_100015204_pt1 | contig 10995 bp, 4 predicted proteins | sample DeeMarSeWOR28_12_FD_187461 | JGI IMG/M metagenome (GOLD analysis project Ga0209536, IMG submission 187461) | Marine sediment microbial communities from White Oak River estuary, North Carolina - WOR-2-8_12 (SPAdes) (version 2) | ecosystem: Environmental > Aquatic > Marine > Intertidal zone >... | reverse complement strand
CGGCGCCCTCCGCGCCTCCCTGGCCTTCCGCAGGACAGGCTGCGGTGCAAAAACAGGTTGTCATCTTCGACAACACTTAACCGGGGCACCACCCCCTTGACAGATTAGAGTAAATGGCCGCCCCCCTGCACAAGGACGCTGATCTACAGGCAGGCTATCAGGAGGTGCGCAACGGGGTTACGCCGGTTTCGCAAATATCTACTCGACTGTGGAAGCGTGGCGCAGGATGTATAGACCAGCCGCGCCAGCACCGGCGTAGACATAGCCATTGGCCAGCGTTATCCCATCAAACTGGGTTGGATTGGGCAGCTCGTAGAAATCCACCAGGATGGGGGTCGTCGGGTCCGAGACGTCTACAGCCCGCAGGCCACTGCTGTTTTCATCCAGAACGTAGGCAAGGGAACCGGCCACCGCTACCTCTATCGCATCCGTGGGTGGCGTGTAAAAGCCAGCCTCGACCGGCGCGGCCGGGTTCGAGATGTCTATGACCCTCAGGTCGTTGGGGTGAATCGCGCCAAGATACGCATAGTTATCTGCCACTGCCACACTAAAAATCCCGTCCGCGGCGTAGGAGCCAACCAGAGCCGGGGCAGTCGGCTCCGAAACGTCCACCACCTGCAAGCCGGTACCGTCGACAACATAGGCGTGATTGTCCACCACGGCTATGTCATAGCCGGACAGCAGGCTATGGAAGCCAAGCTCAACCGGATCGGTGGGGTCCGAAACATCTACAACCCATAGCTTGAAGGTGTTGCCCTCGCTGTCGACCACATAAGCGTAGTCACCTGCCACATCCATACTCCAGACCTCTACCAGGTTATTATTCCTCACCGGCTCCCTGGCACCCACCTGTACCGGCCTGGCCGGGTCCGAGACATCTATCACCTGTAAAGCTACGCCTGATCCACCGGCATAAACATAGTCTCCCTGGACAGCCAGGCTCTCTAAGTACCCCGGTGCTGGCAGGTTACCAACCTCAGAAGGGGCAGCGGGATCAGAAATATCCAACACTCGCAGTCCGTTGTTGGGGTCAGCCACATAAGCATAGTTACCTGCTACAGCGATATCACGCGGCCAGCCCAGTACCTGGTAAAGACCAACTTCTTTGGGCTTAGCCAAGTTTGAGATATCTATGATGTGCAAGCTGGCTGGACCCATAGCGTACGCATAGCCGTTCATAACGAACCCCACAGAGCCAGCAACGGCATCTGAGGAACTAACCAAGGTAGGCAGCGCGGGATCGGAAATGTCCAAGACCAGGTTGGCACAACCGTCAACGTACGCATAGCTCCCCTCTACAACCACCGACCTGGTTATACAGCCTGGCCCCATGCCTGCGTAAATCATATTCATATACTCAGAGGTGGCATAAAAGCTGATCTCGGCCGGAAGTGTAGGGTCCGAAATATCGATCACACGCACAGCAGCTGCATCAACGGCATAGGCATAGCTGCCCGCCACGGCCACATCGCCAATAGGTTCTGGTGCGTCATACAGGCCAACTTCAACCGGGGCGGTCGGGTCCGAGACATCCACGACCGCCAGGCCGATGTTGTTGGGGACATACAGGTAGTCTCCAGCCGCCACCACCCCCCGGGCAGACCAGCCCGGGTCATAAAAAAGAAGTTCGGTTGGAGTCGTCGGCTCTGAAACGTCAAATACTCCCAGGCCTGATTTGCGATCAGCAACATAGGCTGTACTACCAAGCACGGCCACCCCCCTGGCGTCCCCCGGCACGTCGACTGCGCTCACCTTAACCGGACTGGCTGGATTGGAGACATCCACCACGTTCAAGCCAGCCTCACCATTGGTGACGTAGGCATAGTCGCCGACGACGTAGATATCGGTCGCCAAGTCAGGTAGCACCACGTAGCCAACACGCCAGGGATCAGTTGGGTCCGAGACATCCAGGATGGCCAGCTCTGCGCCGATGCCAAGATAGAGATACCTGCCTTGACCGAAGACAGCCGTAGCCTGGCCCCCGAGGTGTCCCACAAGCTCCAGGGTTGTGGCAGTAGCCGGAGGGTGGGTGGAGGTAGGCGTGGTCTGGGGCGAGGCTGGTATAGGGGGCTGAGTTAGTGTCGGAGTCTTTGTTGGCATTGAGGTAGACGTTGGAGACGGGGTAGATGTTGGGTGAGCGGTGAATGTTGGCACGCCAGTCACGGCCACAAGACGGCTATCACATCCACTCAGGATCAGCATCAGTGCCCAGAGAAACGCAAAACCCGCAGAATTTACTTTGTTCATTTTGATGTCCTCTTACCAAACCCATCGTTCTGGCAGCCCTGTTTGGTTTCCTCCTATCTCCGCGGCTGCCTCAGTTAACCCCGAAACATACGTTTATGACCGAATCTCAGAAATACTTCGTTGAAGGAGGGGGGCAAATGTGATACAATTAGCACATAAGTATGCTATCCTTCATTTGCTCCCGCAAATGAACGCCCCAGGCGCGAGCCTGACGCGGGGGTCGTCAAGGAAACGTCGCACAAGCAGCTCTCGCAGAGGCTGTCTGATGGCTTCCCCAGCATCCACGTCAGCCCTCCCCATCCGAAAGGAGGCCAAGGGATGGACTGGACCGAACTCCCCAAAGTTGAACTGCACCTTCACCTGGATTGCTCGCTCAGTTATGAGGTCGTCTCACAAATCGACCCGTCGATCACGCTTGAGGACTATCGTACGAACTTCATTGCCCCTGCTAAGTCAGATCTCACGGAATACCTCAAGCGTGCCCCCAGCAGTTATCCACTCATGCAGACAGAAGAGCAGCTTCGCCTGGTGACGTTGGACCTGTTTGAGCAACTCCGCAGGGACAACATGCTGTATGTCGAGATCCGGTTTGCCCCCCTGCTACATACCAAAAAAGGGCTTTCAGCCCGCCAAGTCGTCGCCAGTGTGGAAGCGGCAACTGCTGAGGCTGTGCGTGACACGGGAGTCGAAGCACGGATCATTCTTTGCACGTTGCGCTATCATTCAGGTGCGCAAAGTCTTGAAACCGTGCGTTTGGTCGAAGACTTCCGCGGCACGTATGTAGCCGGGTTCGACATTGCGGCCGACAAACCAGGGGATGTGTTTAGTGACCACATCGCTGCATTTCAGTATGCGCGCGACAAGGGTATACCCTACACGGCACACGCCGGAGAAACACGCGGACCAGACAATGTGTGGGATACCGTGCAGCACTTCGCCCCGTCACGCCTCGGCCACGGCGTGCCGTGTCTGGAACGCCCCGCGCTGGTTGAACACATGCGGCAACACCAGATCCATCTCGAGGTGTGCCCGACCTCTAACATCCAAACAAATACCTTTGACACCTATGCCGATCATCCCATCGACAAGTTATATCGCATGGGAATGTCGGTGGGTGTGAACACCGATACGCGTACCATCTCGAATATCACGCTAAGTGAGGAGTACGCCAAGTTACACGAAACGTTTGGATGGCATGCCCAAGACTTCTTCCAGTGTAATAAGAACGCCCTGAACGCAGCATTTGTTCCAGACGATGTGCGAAACAAGCTTCTGGCACAACTGGCTGACGGCTATCAAGCTGTTGCTTGACCATGACCATAGTGTCTCTACGCAAAATGGTGAGGTGTAACGCCATTTGTGGCGCATGTCATCCTGCCCGCCCCCTGGACTGCCTTCAGGGCAGGCTGGCAGCGAGCCAGGGAGCTTTGCCAAGACGCCTCGGCGTCACTCATTGTGCAAGAAACATGTCATTCCCTGGCCCGCGGGCTAGGGAATGACCTAACCTCTCTTGGCAGCCTGAATTGCACATCTACCCCACCAACCTGCGTAGACCCACCATAGTGACCTGAGTTCGGAGTTTGTAGGGGAAATCATGCTGAGTAGCCGTCAAGGCGTACACCCGCACTGCACAGGTGCAAGTGTCGAAGGGTGATTTCCCGCAACCCGCACCCCTAGATACGGCTCTGCGAGCCTACTCGGGATGCTGGTCGACCTAATCCCAAACTCAGGTTAGTGAGGGGAAATAGCCCGGTCCAACCAGGCGCGTCCCACGACAGTAGGACCATTATAATCGCCGCCCACAACGTACGTCAAATAGCTTTTTCCACCGCCTGGCGCTGCGCCAAACGCCCCTACGCGGCGAGAACTTCTGATTATGTCAAGTTTCTCGCACGGCGAGCGGGGTGCTGGCTTCCTTCACTACCGGACACTTTTGCAGTTGAGCGAGTGGAGGCATCCTGAGCCCGTCGCCCGTGCCATCCGGCAGGGTGGTAAAGGAGCCTCCGCGAGCGTCCTTCGACGGGCTCAGGATGCTCGCTTCGGCTCAGCCAGGCCCACAATGCCGCCCATTTCCAGAAAGTGTCCGGTGGCAAATGGCTTCCTAGGACAGTGGAGGAGGCGAACCATGAACCGATTACTGGTCATCGGTGGAGCGTCATTCGATGTGCTGCATTTAGAAGATCGAACTGTCGATAGTGTGGGCGGCGCAGGCATGTATACGGCCATGGCCGCACGTCGCTGTGGTGCCCAAGCGGCTTTACTGGCGTTTCGCCCTGACCCACACCCAGAAAGTTTCGAGCCTGTGGCCAGGCGTTTAACGGAGTGGCTCGGTCCGGCTGTCTCCCCCGAGGAACTGCCGCAGTATGAGATTTCCTATCGGGGCGGGAAAACCGAGTATCTCAAAGCGTCGATGGGCGCCGAGGGGATGCTGTCACCCACCATGCTCCCAGCCGACCTATCCAAGTATGATCTGGTTCACGTGACTCCTTTAGGCGACGCGGTAAGGCAGTTGTCTTTTGTTCGAGCCTGCCGGGAGCGCGGCGCGCAACAGATCTCTGCTGGAATGCATCACCCGGATGCGTTCCAGCAGCCGGGGGCTGTGCGCGCTGTTTTGGAACAGAGCGATTACTTCTTCATGAATGATCTGGAAGCCAGGGCTGTGTTTAGGTCCCTGGAAGCTGCCAAGACCGAACCGGGCAGAGTTCTCTATGTGACTATGGGCGACCGGGGGGCTTGCATCATTCAGGGTGATACGTCCACCTTGATCCCAGCCGTTTCAGCCAGCGTACTGGATCCAACCGGGGCGGGCGACACCTTTTGCGGTGCCACGCTGGCCTATCTGCTGCAAAACAAACATCCTATCATGGCAGCCCGCCGCGCCGTCCCGCTGGCGGCAGAGATGATCACCCAGGTGGGTCCGGCCGCGCTATTGTCTGAGGATCCGCCCCCCGAGGCGCCTCTGGACGCGCGTGTGCAGGTCAATGAGGGGCAGGTGCGCAGAGTGGCCGAGAAAATCTCAACGGTCCCTGAAGCGTCTCCGTTTCCATATGTCGGCCCGGTACTTCCCCCCGTCGGACATCGCCAGGCGCTGGACTATTTCTTCGCCGCCACGCTGCAGCAGTTTGGCTTTTGGTCCACGCGCGATAACCACTATGACCGGCCGCTGATTGCCAGCATCGGCGGCCTCGAACTCAAGGGCTCGGACTATCTGTGGGAGGCGTACAGGCGCCGGGTCGAGGCTGATCCGGATTTCTGTTCTCCCGAGCGGCAGGCGACTTTGAGTCGAGAGGATTTGCTGGAGGTCTTTCGAGCAGACAACGGCGACGATCCCATGCCCGCCCTGGATTTGCACCTGGAGCAGGCGCGGGATTATGGCCGGGATATGCTGGCGCTAGACCTCACGCCGCGGGCTGTGGTGGACAAAGCCCTGGCATCGGCTCAACCCTTGGAGACTTTCCTGGTAGCCCTGGATCACACTGGCGGCTACAAGGAAGATCCCCTGCGCAAGAAAAGCAGCTTGTTGGCCATGATCCTCAGCGATCGCCCCGAACACTTTTTACCGTTACGCGACGATGAAGAGCTACCGCCCATAGTTGACTATCATTTGCTGCGATCCTGTTTGCGGGTGGGGCTGATTGACGTGATAGATGAGACACTGAAAAGCAACTTGCGCAACAGACAAATCGTTTCGCCCGCCGAGGAGTGGGCAGTTCGCTATGCGACATATCGCGCCACGGAAGGGGTTGTAGCGCTGTCAGGCAAGACCACCGGCGCCGTGGACTGGTATTTCTTTGACGCGCGCAAACGCTGCCCCGAAATGACGGAACCGGAATGCCAGCTGTGCCAGCTGGATCCGGTGTGCGCCCATCGGGTAGAGCTGTTTCAACCCGTCTTGCGGACGAGTTTCTATTAGGTTGCAGATGCCGTGGAGGAGAACGAAGAATGAGCGAGCGCTCTGGCACTCAAGCCAAGATATGCGGTCATTGCCTTAATGTGTGCCCCTGGTCTATGGGGAGAGTGGGCAAATGACAGTTGATCGCCAAATGCTTACAGAGCTAGACCCGGATCTCTTGTCAACTCCGTTCAGGGTCCAGACCAACTGGCATGTGATAACGGGTGGGGCCTGCTGTGGCAAGACAACCCTGATTGATCAACTGGCCGACAAAGGGTTCCAGACGGTTCCAGAGGTTGCGCGACAGTACGTTGAGCGAGAGTTGTCCAGAGGGCGAACGCTGGAGGAGATTTTTGACAATATGGCTGCCCTAGAACCGGTCCTGGCAGACACGCAAATGAGAATTGAGCATGGATTGCGAGCGACCGATATCGTCTTTCTCGACCGGGCCTTGCCAGATTGCCTCTACTTCTACCGAATCTATGGACTGGACCCAAACGAGCTCCTGGCAGAATGCTTCCACCATCGTTATGCTTCCGTATTCATACTCGACCTGCTCCCTCTTCAGTTGGACGGCGCCAGGCTCGAAGATGAGGCTTATACCGTTCTATTCGATGAGTGGCTGGTCCGCGATTACACTGCCCTGGGCTATCGCGTGGTGAGGGTACCCGTATTGCCGCCTGAAGAGCGACTCGCGTTTGTCCTTGAATCGCTCTCTGAGCTGGGGTTGATATAACATACCCGCCCAGTAGTCGAGCTTACGGCACATCCGGGCACTGTTCGGTGTGCAAATACTTCTGGCATTCTTCGAGCGTGATCGAACGCGTCAAGCGCGACCTGGCCAGAGCCAGTAGACCCTCAGGCTGCAACACGTAGACCCGTGTCGTTCCACCAAAGCCTGCGCTGGCCAGGTAGCCCCCATCAGGGCTGCAGGCAATTCCGCCGGCCGGATCGGCGTGACCGCCTAGAGAGAGCAGGGGAAGACCGGATTCTGGGTCCCATAAGGTGATGGTCCCACCCCCACTGCTGGTTGCGAGTTGAGTCCCCTCGGAGCAAAAGGCCACCGAGAACCCACTCGGCGGGCCAGTTAGCTTGGCCAGCACCTCTCCGCTGGCAACGTCCCAAATCCTGCCAACTCCCCAGAAGTCGACTGTTGCCACGCGGTTCCCCTCGTACCCCGTAGGGGGTACGTTGGGGCTGAAGGCGAGGTCCCAAACCCATCCGGCGTGACCAGGCAGGGTGTTGACGATCTCACCCGAAGCCACCTCCAAGACCATTGCCGCTCCAATCGTATCCACGGGATCACCTGTGTTGCCAATTGCCAGCAGCTTTCCATCCGGGCTGAACGCAACACTCTTGAGTCCACCGATCGCATCCTGGTAGTCGAACAGCCTCTGGCCAGTGAGGGCATCCCAGACGATCAACTGCCCATCCAAGCCAACGGTTGCCAGGGGACACTGCCCGGCCGTCGCACCGGAGGTATCGACACACCGTGGGCTGAAAGCGGCCGCCATGACACCCCTAAACATGGGGATTGCGCCTGGTCTATCGTCGACATGGCCGGTCAGGGTTCTCACTTTCTTGCCCGAGGCGGTTTCCCACAGGATCACGCTTCGATCGGCACCGGTCGTTGCCAGCAGCCGGCCATCAGGGCTGAAGGCAACGCCGTTGACAACATCGGCATGGTCACTCAAGACATGTAGTGGGTCGCCCGAGTCGGCCGCCCAGATAATCGCGTTTCCATCTCTGCCGGCCGTGGCCAGCAATCTGCCATCGGGGCTAAAGGCCACGTCATAGACCATCCCGTCGTGGGCTGCCCGGGCAAAGATCTCGTGATCCAGGGTGAGATCCCACACTTTTGCTGTGCCATCGTAACTGGCCGTGATCAACCGCGTTCCGTCATTGTTGAAGGCAAGCCGCGTAATACCTTGCGTGTGACCGCGCAGCGCGAACAGCTCCTGGCCCGTAGTCGAGTCAAACACGATGCCAGCGACTACCAAACGTGTTCCATCTGGGCTGTAAGCTATGGTCTCAACCTGAGGGGCAACCGTTCCAGCCTCGAGTGCCAGAAGGGCCTGTCCGGTCTCAAGATCCCAGACTTGGGCAACCGGGTTGCGACCCCCTGCTGCAAGCTGGCTTCCATCAGGACTGAAGGCGAAGCTTATGACATCGTAGTCGTGCTCGAGAGAGAGCCTTGGGCGACCGGAGGGGATTTCTCTGACTTCTACAACCTGAAAGTCGGCAAGCGTGGCAACCTTTGTCCCGTCGGCGCTGAATACGCCCATATCGGTCTCACTGGCAGAGGCGGGCAGCTCGAGAAGCCTTTTAGCCGACTCGGCTTCCCAGATGATCTGCTCGTTGACGCCGTAGGTGGCCAGCCGGCCTCCATCCGAGCTGTACGCTGCGCCGAGTACCTCATCGCCGTGTCCAGAGAGGGTGCGCCATTCTTGACCCGAAGCCATCTCCCAGATCTTTGCCGTATTATCATCGCCGGGAATGACGATGAATGCGCCGTCCGGGCTGATGGCAATGTCTGTGGATGGTCCAACGTGACCAGGCAGCGTGAGCAATGCCTGATTGGCCTCAGGATCCCAGACCGTCACCGTGCCCCCTTGACGATTGCCAGTGACCACGAGGGGCCGGTCATCCTCCGGGTCAAAGCCAACGTAAAGGATATCCTCGCCACCAGCCGACCAGGTCAGTCGCGCACGGGCGGACTGTACGGCCTGGTGCAAGGTATCCTGCAGATCGTATGGGATCGGCTCGCCGAGTGAGGACCATATCTTGGCTGACTCGAGCGCCAGCAGGATGCTGCGCTCCGGGTCTATGCCGAGGTTGCTGAACGCAGCCAGCGCCAATTCCCTTGCGCTGGCGACCTGGGCTCTCTGGCGCGCCTGGCGGCCAAAGCCCACGGCGACGATGCCCAGCACCAAGGCGAGGATCACGGCTGCAGCCAAGAAGGCCGCCCGCCGGCGCAGACGCCGGGCCGTGTGTGTTTGCTCTTCGGCCCGCTTGCTTTCTGCCTCGGCCAGCTTTTGCGCCGCCTCCAGCTCGCGTTGCCGCTGGGCCTCCCGTTCTTCGGCTGCCTGCTCAGCGCGCGCCTGTGAGGCGTCCAGGAATGCCAGCTCCAGTTGGTTCAGGTCAGATGCGTGACTCCTGGCCCACTCCACCGCCTGGGCCAGGCGCAGCCCGCGATACAGCGCACCTGGATCGCGATCCAACCTATTCCACTCCCGCGCGGCCTGGCTGATACGGCGCTGCAGCCGCAAGCCTTCGCGGTTCTCGTTCAACCACTCACGCAACCTGGGCCACTCGCGGATCAAGGCTTCGTGCGCAACCTCAACGCATCCCTCGTCCGTCGTGATCAAGCGGGCATCCGCCAGCGTCTTGAGCACTTCTTCCACGGCTGGCGCCTCCTCGGGACGCGGGACCAGCTCGGAGAGTGTGGCCCGGCGACGGGTGTCCTGCGTGTCTTCACCCAGTTCGGTCAGCCGCAGGAAGATGCTGCGAGCGATAGCCTGTTCACCGCAGTCCAGATGCTGGTAGGTGGTCTCGGCGGTCCTGGCGATGGCGCCACGGACGCCCCCGGACTCCGTGTAGCTGGCAAAGGAAAGCGTGCGGCCACGCCGCTGCCGCCACGTCTCGAGCAAGGCGTGGGAAAGCAGCGGCAGCGCGCCGGGTTCGTCACCCACATCATCAAGGATCAGATCCACCAGGCCTGGCTCAAAGATCCATCCCCCGTTTCTGGCCGGCTCTTCGATGGCCCGACGCAGTTCACTTGAGCTCATGGGACCCATGTAGACCTGGTATTGGGCGAGCATCTCGCGCAGGGGGGCAAACTGAGAGCAGTGGGCGTAAAAGTCAGCCCGTAGGGCGACGACCACGACCAGCCGCCCGGCCGTTTCCTCGGCGACGGCCGTGCATAGGTTGGCCACAAAGGCCTCGCGCTCGACGCTATCGCGGCAGAGGGTAAACAATTCCTCGAATTGATCCACCACGAGCAAGAGGCAACCGTGTTCATCCCCAGCGGCGGAGTCACTCAGGAGCCGGCGCGCATACAGAGCCAAGGCGCGCGGATCGCGGGTCAAGTCATCCACCAGCGTGGCTGCTGCGGTCACCGACTCCACATCGCGGGTCAGGCTGGTGGCAAGCGCGGCAAGCGGATGCTGCGTGGGAGTCATGAGATGTACTCGCCAGGAGCCCCCGCGTGGTGATGGCTCAAAGCCGCCGGCCAGGGGCTCGGCGCGCTGGATAGTCGGGATCAGGCCGGCGCGCACAACAGATGACTTGCCACTGCCCGAAGCACCGAGCACAGCCAGGAAGCGATGTTGGCGCAGATGTTCAACCAGTTGGCCGGTCAATTCCTCGCGCCCGAAGAACAGATTGGCATCGGCAATGTCGAAATGCTGCAAGCCTTTGAAGGGCGCTTCGCCGGGAGCCGGCGCTTCCTCGGGGGCCATAGTGACCGGGGCGGCAGGTAGCAGCGTCCCATCTCGGATGCTCTCATAGAGGGCAACCGTCTCCCGTGCCGGCTCAACGCCCAGTTCATCGGCCAGCACCCGACTGCAGGATTGATACTGGGCCAGGGCCGCACTGCGCTGCCCGCCGAGGGCCAGCACGCGCATCAGTTGCTGGTGCGCCTCCTCGTTCCAGGGCTCGAGTTGCACCTGCTGCCGGGCATAAGCTTGGGCTCGCTCGTATTCGCCCTGCCCTTCGTAGATAGCTGCCAGGCTATGCAGCGTCTCCAGAACCTGCCAGCTGAGTTGTTCCCTTTTGAGCAGCGCCCATTCCTCGAAGGGGGCGGCATCGCCGACCGAGAAACCCTCCAGGAAACCCCCGCGGTACAGGGCAACGGC
>Ga0209536_100015203_pt1 | contig 10996 bp, 10 predicted proteins | sample DeeMarSeWOR28_12_FD_187461 | JGI IMG/M metagenome (GOLD analysis project Ga0209536, IMG submission 187461) | Marine sediment microbial communities from White Oak River estuary, North Carolina - WOR-2-8_12 (SPAdes) (version 2) | ecosystem: Environmental > Aquatic > Marine > Intertidal zone >... | reverse complement strand
GGACTGTCCCCCGTCACCGGATGTGCTCGAGGATCCCGTCGAGCTCGTCGAGGCTGTGGTAGCTGATCACCACCCGGCCGCGGCCGCTCGCACTGTGCCTGAGCTCGACTTTCGCGCCGAGCCGCTCGGCGAGGTCACTCTCGAGCCGGGCGATGTCGGGGTCCTTGCGCGGCGCTGCGCGCTCTCCACCCTCGGCAGGCTTCGCCAACAGGCGCTTTACCAGCGCCTCCGTCTCGCGGACGGACAGGCCCTTCTTGGCCACCAGCGCGCCAACCTCCGCCTGCTGGCGCCGGCCCTGCAGGCCGAGCAGCGCCCGGGCATGACCCATCTCCAGTTCCCGGTGCTCGACCAGCGTCTTGACCTCGTCGGGCAGCTCGAGCAGCCGCAGCAGGTTGCTGACCGCCGCCCTGGACCGGCCGACCGCCTCGGCCGCCTGCTGGTGCGTCAGTTCGAACTCCTTGATCAGCCGGTCCAGTGCCCGGGCCTCCTCCAGTGGGTTCAGGTTCTCCCGCTGGATGTTCTCGATCAGGGACATGGCCACAGCGGCCTCGTCCGGCACGCGGCGAATGACGGCCGGCACGTCGGCGAGCCCCGCCATCTGGGCGGCGCGCCAACGACGTTCGCCCGCGATGATCTCGTAGCGCTGCGAGGCGCCCGCCGCCGGCGGGGCCAGCGGGCGCACCACGATCGGCTGCACCACGCCCTGGGCGCGTATGGAATCGGCGAGTTCCGCCAGCGACTCCTCGCGCATGTCGAGGCGGGGCTGGTACTTGCCCCGCTCCAGCAGGTCGACCGGCAGGCGGGCCAGCTCGTCGCCCCCGGGTCGTGCCGGCTTGTCTCCGGACTCCCCGGCCGGCGACGGAGCGCGCGCTTGCGCCTGGCCGAGCAGCGCCTCGAGGCCGCGCCCCAATCCCCTCTTCTTGTCAGCCATGCCCGCTCCAGGTCCCCGCTAGGCAGGAAGTGTAGCCACCGGCTGCGGGAAAAATCACGCCGGCAGGGACAGCCGGGCGATGCACCCGCTGCGGTCCTCGCGGTTTTCCAGGGTCAGGCTGCCGCCGTGGCCGTCGGCGACCTGCCGGGCCAGCACGAGCCCGATGCCGCTGCCCCCGGGCTTGGTCGAGAAGAAGGGCACGAAGAGATTGTCGGGATTGGCCACGCCTCCGCCGGTGTCGAGCACCTCGAACTCGATCCTCCCGCCCCGGCGGCCCGCCGACAGCTGCACTGGCTCGCCGCCCTCGCCCGTCGCCTCGATCGCGTTGCGGACCAGGTTGATGAGCGCCTGCTCGAGCTGGTCGGGGTCGCCACGCAGGCGCAGGCCCGGCGAGGCGCTGATGCGCAGCGTCGCCCCGGGATGGACCGCCGCGACTCGCTGCAGCAGCTCGATCGCGTCGCAGTCCCGCAGTCTCGGGTCGGGCAGCCGGGCGAGCTCGCTGTAGCGCGACAGGAAGCGGCGCAGCGCCTCGGAGCGCTCGGCGACGAGCGCCAAACTCTGCGCGAGCTCGTGGCGCTCCTCCGGGTCGGGCGCGCCGGCCGCGAGCGCGTCGCGCGTCGTCTCGATCACCGACTTGATCGGCGCGAGCGAGTTGTTGAGCTCGTGCCAGATCACGCGTATCAGCCTGCGCCAGGCGCGGCGCTCTTCCTCGCGCAGCGCCGCGCTGAGGTCGGTGACGACGAGCAGCCGGAACAGCCGGCCACCTTCGCGGAAGGTCTCGCGCATCACCTGCCAGCGTCCGGAACGGGCCGGGAAGGCGTGCGCCTCGGAAGCCGCCGCGGGACCTTCGAGGATCTGCGCCAGGCCCGCCTCCTCGGCGGTCAGCCCGGTCAGCGCCTGCGGGCTGCGGCCCATGAGCTCGCCAGCGGCACGATTTGCGAGCCTGAGCTTGTCCTCGCCGTCGACCGCGAACACCGCGACGTCGATCTCGGCCAGGACCTTGTCGAGCAGGGCGGACGCCTCGATGGCCTCGAAGCGCTGCGCGCGCAGCGTCGCGCCGAGGCGGTTCGCCTCGAGCACCACGTCGCCCAGCGCGTCGCCCCGGCGAGGATGGCGGCCGCGGATGGCGAAGTCGCCGGCCCGAAGCGACTCGAGCACGTTCGCGATCGACTTGAGCGGCTCGATCGTGGCCCGGTACAGCGCGAGCGCGAAGCCGAGCCACGACGCCAGCACGACGACCCCCAGGAGGACGCGGACAGAGCCCGGCACGGCGAGCCCCGGCAGCAGCACCAGCCCGAGCACGACGGCCGGCAGCCCGCCGGCAAGGGCCAGCAGGACCACGCGGCGCTGGAAGGACAGCCGCCACCGACCGGTCACCGGCCGCGAACGAAGGGGCGTGCGCTGCAAGGGCAGGTCCGTCATGGCGCCTTCCGAGTGTGCTCGTTCGCGTCGCCGCGTGGAAGCGCCGTCAACCCTCCTCCGGCCTGAGCCCGAGCTTCTCGAGGCGACGGTACATGGCGCTGCGGGAGAGGCCGAGCGCCTCTGCGGCGGCAGGAACGCTGCCGTCGTGACGCCGTAGCGCGGAACGGATCAGCGCACGCTCGGCATCCTCGAGGCTCATGTCCTCGAGCGAGGGCGGCGCCTGCCGTCCGGCCGACAGCCGCAGGTCGGCGAGCGTGACGAGCGACCCCGAGGCGAGCAGCACGGCCCGCTCGACCACGCTGTTGAGCTCGCGAACGTTGCCGGGCCAGGCGTACTGGGTCATGGCGGCGAGCGCGGCGGGCTCGAATCCCCCGAGGCCGCGGCCGTACTGCGCGGCCTTCCGCCCGAGGGCCGCCGTGGCGAGCGGCGCAATGTCATCGCGCCGCTCCCGGAGCGGCGGAAGACGGATTTCCACGGTGTTGATCCGGAACAGCAGGTCCTCGCGAAACGATCCCTTCGCCACCAGTTCCTGCAGGTCCGCATTCGTGGCCGAGACGATGCGCACGTCGGAGTGCTGCGTGCGCGACGAGCCGACCCGCTCGAACTCGCCGGTCTCGAGCGCGCGCAGCAGGCGCGCCTGCTGCGCCGGAGGCACGTTGCCGATCTCGTCGAGGAACAACGTCCCGCCGTCGGCGAGCTCGAACCGGCCGGCGCGGTCGGCCCGCGCGTCGGTGAAGGCACCCTTCACGTGGCCGAACATCTCGCTCTCGAACACCGTCTCGGGGAGGCCGCCGACGTTGACCGAGATGAGCGGGGCCTCGGCGCGGTCCGACCAGCCGTGGATCATCCGCGCGAGCAGGCTCTTGCCGGTGCCGGGCTCGCCCGTCACGAGCACGCTGGCCGTCGACGGGGCTACCTGCCGCGCCATCGTCAGCACGTCCTGCATCGCAGGCGACGCCGCGATCATCTCCTCCGCCGCGCCGCGAAGCAGGGCGTTCTCGTCGGCGAGCCGTCGCCCCTGGCGCCGCGCCTTGGCGAGCGCGAGCTGGTTGCGCAGCACGCTCAGCAGGCGCTGGTTCTCCCAGGGCTTCTCGATGAAGTCGTTGGCACCGTGATGCATGGCCGTCACCGCCACGTCGACCGTGGCCCAGGCGGTCATCACGACGACGGGGAGGTCGGGATCACGCTCGCGCAGCCGGTCGAGCAGCTCGAGGCCCTCGGCGCCCGAGGTCGTGTCGCGGGCGTAGTTGAGGTCGATCAGCGCGACGTCGACCGGCTCGCGGCCGACGATGTCGAGCACGCCGGCCGGCGAGCTGGCGGCGGCGACGTCGATGCCCTCGCGCTTGAGCAGCAGCCTGAGCGCGGCAAGGATGTCCGGCTGGTCGTCGGCAATCAGGATCCGCGGACGCATGAGGCGGGATCGTGACGCGACCTCACTCGTAGCGCAACGCCGCCGCAGGCTCGATCCTGAGCGCCCTCCGCGTGGGTGCCAGGGTGGCCAGCGCGGCCACCACGACCATCGCCGTCATCACGCCCGCGTAGATGCCCGGGTGATAGGGGCTCATGTCAAGCAGCATGACGCCGAGGCCGCGGCCCAGGAAGGGCAGCAGGGCCATGCCGATCGCCACTCCAACGAGCACCTGGCTGCCGCTCGCCCTCATCACGAGTCCCAGGATTCGCCGGTTGTCCGCGCCGAGCGCACGGCGCACGCCGATCTCTCGCGTGCGCTGGCCGACGTGAAAGGCCAGCACGCCGAAGAGCCCCGCGGCGGCGAGCACCAGCGCGATGACGGCGAAGACGACGAACATGGTGCCGATGATCCGGAAGCCGGCCGTCTTGAGGAGCATGGCCTCGTCCAGCGTGCGCACCCAGTACAGCGCCAGGTCGGGATCCGTCTCGAGCAGCGCCGCGCGCATGGCCGGAGCGAGGTCGCGCGGGTCCCCCGGGCCGCGCACGGCGAGGCTCATGAACCGCGTCGGCTTCTGGGTGACCGGCACGTAGAACGCCGCGATTACCTGGCCATCGTCGTCGTGCACGACGTCCGGCACCACACCGACGACCGTCTGCCAGGGCGCGTCGGGATCGTCGGAACCGGGCCGGATCCGCGCGCCGATGGGCGAGCCCTGCGGCCAGACCAGGCGGGCGAGGGACTCGTTGACTACCGCCACAGGGAGCGTGTCGGCGCGATCACTGCCCTCGAGCAGCCTGCCCTGGAGCGGGCGCAGCCGGAAGGTATCGAAGAACTGGTGGCTGACCGCCACGTTGAATGCCACCGGCCTCGTCTTCGGATCCCCGTAGTCGCGGCCTTCGACCTCGAGCCAGCCCATCCAGTTGCCACCGTGCCTCGGCAGCCCGGCGGTCGCGGTCGCGGCCTCGATCCCGGGCTGGCGCTCGAGGTTCCCGACGAGACTCTCCCAGAACCGGATCTGGTCGGCCTCCTCCCTGTACGCGCTGTCGAGCGGCAGGCCGGCCCGGGCGGTCATGATCTCCGGCGTGCTCACGCCGACGTCGCTGGAGGTGACCTCCAGCACGCTGCGGGTCATCAGCGCGGCGCCGCCGAGCAGGACGCAGGCGAGTGCCACCTCCAAGACCACGAGCACCCAGGTGACCCGCCCGATGGCGAGACTCGTGCCGGTGCGGCCGCCGTCGCGCAGCACAGCCTCGAGCGACGGCCGCGACGCGCGCAATGCGGCAGGCAGGCCGGCCAGCAGCGTCGACAGCAGCGCGAGCCCGACCGCCATCGCCACCACCCGCGCGTCCATCTCGAACGCCCACCAGGACGGCGCATTCTCGATCAGCCGCGCGACCGCGAGGCGCATCGCGTCGAGCGACAGCGAGGCGAGCAGCAGGCCGACGAGCGTCGCCAGCAGGCTGATGAAGAGCCCTTCGGCCAGCACGTGCATCACGAGCCTCGCGCGGTTCGCCCCGAGCGCGGCCCGGACCGAGGTCTCCCGCACGCGGTAGGCTGACCGTGCCAGCAGCAGGTTCGAGACGTTGGCGCAGGCGATCAGCAGCACGAAGCCCACCGCCGCCAGCATGGCGCCGAAGATCTGGTTGCCCTCGTGACCGATCCAGGCGGCCGCCACCGGCCGCAGCTCGAACTGCCCGCTCCACAGCCCGTGCGTGTCGGCCGCGGCCAGCTTCGCGGCCACGGGCGCAAGCTCCTGCTGGGCCTCGTCCGGCGTCGCGTCCGGGCGCAGCCGCCCGATGACCTGCACCGCGACGGAATCGGCCCGGTTGGCCGGATCCGGATCGATCCGGGCCGGGATCCAGAGCTGGTTCTGCAGCGGAAAGGCGTAGCCCTCGGGCATGACGCCGATGACCTCCGTCTCGAGACCGTTCAGACGCACGGTACTGCCGACGACGTCGGGATCCGCGTCGAAGCGGGTCCGCCACAGGTCGTGGCCGAGCACGACGACGGGCGCCGCCCCCTCGACGTCGTCGCGGGGCTCGATCACGCGCCCCAGCATCGGTCGCGTCGCCGCCACGTCGAAGAGCTCCGCCGACACGAAGCCGCCGTCGTAGCGCTCGGCCTGGCCGTCACCGGTGAGGTACACGGTGCCGGTGTACCCGGCGCCCAGGGCCTCGAACTTCGTCTGCACGTCACGCACCTCGACGTAGTCCTGAGGCGCCATGCTGTCCTTGTACCTGTCGATCTTCGGGTCGTTGAGCTCGATCGCGTAGATCCGCTCGGCCTGGGGATACGGCGGCGGCTTCCACAGCATGGTGTCGACGACGCCGAACATGCCGATCACGGAGCCGAGCCCCAGGCCCAGGACGACGACCGCGAGGGCCGTGAAGACCGGCGCGCGGGACAGTCCCCTCGCGGCGGCGGCGAATTCATCCAGCAACGCGTGCATGTGCTCTCCTCAGCCCGCCGCGGCGCGCCGCTCGGACAGGTCGATCAGCATGTCCTCGTCGACCACGCGGCCGTCGAACAGCCGCACCTGGCGCCCCGCATAGTCGGCGTAGCGCGGATCGTGGGTGACCATGCAGATGGTGGTGCCCGCCCGGTGCAGTTCCCGCAGCAGGTTCATCACGGCCTCGCCGTTGTGTGAGTCGAGGTTGCCGGTCGGCTCGTCGGCGAGCAGGATACGCGGTGCCCCGGCGAGCGCCCGCGCCACGGCCACTCGTTGCTGCTGACCGCCCGAGAGCTGCGCCGGATGGTGGTTCAGGCGGTGCGCCATGCCGACGCGCTCGAGAGCCGCCAGGGCCATCTTCCGCCGCGCCGCAGTGTCGATTCCCCTGCGGTAGGTCAGCGGCAGTTCGACGTTGTCGAGCACGGTGATGTCGCCGATGAGGTTGAAGGCCTGGAAGATGAAGCCGATGCGCTCGTTGCGGACCTGCGCCCGCTCCGTGCCGGGCAGGCGCGATACGTCGTCGCCGTCGAGCAGGTAGCGGCCCTCGGTCGGCGTGTCCAGCAGCCCGAGCAGCGCGAGCAGGGTCGACTTGCCGCAGCCGGACGGACCGGAGATCGAGACGAACTCGCCTTCGGCCACGTCGAGGTGCACGCCGTCGAGCGCGTGCGTCTCCAGCTCCTCCGTCAGGAACACCTTGGTCACGGCCTCGAGCCTGATGAGCGGGGGGTGATTCTGCATGCCTTCCTCCGGGTCGCTTCAGTCGATGACCAGGCGGTCCCTGCCCGCCCACTGGGTCGTGTCCGCAAGTGCGATGACGTCGCCGGGCTCGAGCCCGTCGAGCACCACGATCTGGTTGACCGATGCCTTGCCGAGACGGACGCTGACGCGCTCCGCCACGTTGCTGCCCGGCCGCACGCGAAATACGGTCGTGGTTGCTTCCGACTGGGCGCCGACCGGCCGGCCCACGTACCGCACACCCGGCAGCGTCTCCACCGCGATGACGCCGTCAACGCTCAGGTCGGCGCGCGCGGAATCCGGCAACGGCTCGTCGAAGTCCACCTCGACGCGCACCGCGCCGTCAACCACACCCGGGTCGACGCGCACGACCCGGCCACGCAGCTTGCGATCGCGCAGGTCGACGACGGCCGGCAGTCCCGGCGCCAGGTCGCGTGCGTCGAGCTCGGGAATGCGCAGCTCGGCGAACAGCAGGTCGGGGCGGGCGACCCGCGCGACGCTCGCTCCCGGAGCGAGCTGCTGGCCCTCCTGGACGGCCACGCTCTGCACGATGCCCGCGAGCCCCGCGCGCACCTGCAGCGAGTCGGCAGCCAGCCGGCGCTCCTCGTAGGCGCGCTCGAGCTGCCGGAGCCTCGCAGTGCGCGCCTCGAGCTGTGCAGCAAGCGCGTCGTCGAGCGCGTCGAGACGCTGCTCCTCGATGGCGACGCGCTCGACGAGCTGGGCGGCGAGGATCTTCGATCGCGAGTACTGCAGCTGCGATACGGCATTCAGCTGGTAGGCGCGCTCCTCCGCGATGGCCTGCAGCCGTGCTGATTCGGCCTCGGCGCGAGCGCCGGCCAGCGCGGCCCTGCGGTCGAGGCGCTGGCTCTGGAAGTCGAGTCGGGCGGCCGCGAGTTCGGCGCGGGCGGCAGCCACCTCGAGGGCGGCCGCATCGGCCGAGCGCTCGACCTCCGGGTTCGACAGCTCGACGATGACCGTCTCGGGGAGGACGGCCTCGCCGGGATGCACGACGATCCGCTCGACGCGCGCCTCGATGCGCGTTGCGAGCCAGCGTGCCTCGCGCGGCTGGAGGACGCCGGCGCCACGCACCTTCCTCTCGAGGGTGCCCTCCCGCACCTCGTCGAGATAGAGCTGCCCCCGCGCGACGCTGGGCGCACCCGGCTCGAGCCGCGCGATGCCCCAGGCGACGCCCGTGAGTGCCAGCAGCCCTCCGACGAGCGCGGCAGGCAGCCAGCGTGCTCTCCGGTTCCGGGCGCGGGGACGGTCCATGGTGCGCGTCAACGACCGGCCGGACCCGCGTCCAGCCGCGGCGCGGCGCCCGGCGGCGTCAGCACAGGTCCCGGCACCAGCACGCAGGCGGCCGCCGCGACGAACTCGATCACGGGGCGTAGCTCGGAGGGAATGCCGAGGCCCTGCCCGGCGCGCAGGCCGCCGGAGATCAGCAGCAGCCCGACGACTATGCCTGCCGCGGAACGTGTCCACTGGCTGTCCATGAGGAATGGCATGGGTCTCATCGTCCGGTTCCCGTCAGAGGATCGGTCGCCGGTCGCGGTCACGAGCCGCGTCACCCGCGCGGCCCCTGAGCGCCCGTCGAGGGGTCGCCCGCGAGCAACCGCTCGCGGGTGCCGACGATCTCGATTTCCGGCAGTGTGACGGCAACCTGCTGCTCGCGGCTGCCGACCACCTCGATGCCGGGCAGGGTCACGATCGCGAGCCGCTCGAGGCCCACCGGCGTCAGCTCTCCGACCTCGATCACGCCGGCGGGCAGCGCGCCCTCGTGCCCGTGATTGAACACGAGCCCGGCGAAGGCGACGACGAGGACGGCCGCCACCGTGCTGGCGGCGCGCTGGCGGGTGTAGGGGCTGCTGGTGCTGGTGAACATGGCCTTCTCCTCGACTTGTCCGTGTCCGGGCGAATTGACTTCGCCCCCTTGACCAGGAGAAAAGCAAGCACCGTGCCAACCGCCGGAATCGGCTTGATACTGTTATTAAATCAATGGGTTGTAGACAATCGCCGGGGCGGCCGTTGGGTAGGGTCTCGAAGAGTTGTCCCGAATGCGGGACGGCATCGAAGAAAGAAATCCCGGAATCGGGACGAGGAGGGCCGGTTGCCTCAGTCAGGCGCGACCATGGTCTCCTCGGCGCGGCGCGTGAGTTCGCCGGCGAGCGCGAGGTAGGCCAGTGCACCCCGCGATTCCTTGTCGTGGAACAGGGCCGGCACGCCGAAGCTCGGCGCCTCCGCGAGGCGCACGTTGCGCGGGATGATGGTGCGAAAGACCTTGTCGCTGAAGTGCTCTATCAGCTGCGCGGATACGTCGTTGGCGAGGTTGTTCCGCGGGTCGAACATGGTCCGCAGGATGCCTTCGATCTCGAGGCGCGGGTTCACGCTGTCGCGCACCTGCTCGATGGTCGAGACCAGCCCCGAGAGGCCTTCGAGCGCGTAGTACTCGCACTGCATGGGGATCAGCACGGAGTCCGCTGCGGTGAGCCCGTTGAGCGTGAGGATGTTGAGCGCCGGAGGGCAATCGATGACCACGAATTCGTAGCGCTCGCGAACGGGCTCCAGCGCCTGCTCGAGGCGGTGCTCGCGGCCGGCCGGCGCGTTCAAGAGCTGGACCTCGGCTGCCGTCAGGTCCTGGTTGCCGGGCAGCAGGTCGAAGCCGCCGGGATCGATGCCGAGGATCGCGTCCGCCGCCTGTGCCTCACCGAGGATCACCTCGCAGATGGAGCGTTCGAGCGCGCGCTTGTCGACGCCGCAGCCGTTGGTGGCATTACCCTGCGGGTCGAGGTCGACGAGCAGCACACGACGTCGCATCGCGGCGAGCGACGCGGCGAGATTGACCGCGGTCGTGGTCTTGCCGACCCCGCCCTTCTGGTTGGCGACTGCGATGATGCGGGTCATGGGGAGGCGCAGATTGCAGCAAAGCGCCCCGGAAGGCAAAAGCGCACGGGATGTTCCTATTTTCCTGTTGGGCGATTGTCAGCCGCCGCCAAGGACTTACGCCCGAAAGGAAAATAGGAATGTCCCCTATGTCCTGGCCAGCTCGACGATGTGGCGCTCGGCCTCGAGCCCCGGCACGGCGACGGGATGTATGGCCACCGCACGCCACCCGCGCGGCAGGTCCTCGAGCTCCTCCCGCGGATACTGTCCCTTCATCGCGATCAGGCGACCGCCCGGCGCACACAGGTGGCCGGCAAAGCGCACGAAGTCCGCCAGCTTGCCGACCGCTCGACACACGACACTGTCGAACGGCAGTCGCGGATCGAAGGCCTCGGCCCGCGCATTGACGACCTCGACGTTGGCCAGCCCGAGGCGTGACGCCGCATACTCGACGAACCGGGCCTTTTTGCCGGTCGACTCGATCAGCGCGAACTGGCGCCCTGGGTTGACCACGGCGAGCGGCAGGCCCGGGAAGCCGGCCCCGGTTCCTACGTCGGCGACGCGCCGGCCCTGCAGCCACGGCTGGACGGTCAGGGAGTCCAGCAGGTGCTTGCGGACCACCTCCAGCGGATCGCGGATCGCCGTCAGGTTGAAGCGCTCGTTCCACTGCGCGAGTTCGCCGACCAGCGTCATCAGCTGGCCGACCTGGCGCTCGTCGAGCGGCACGCCGAGATCGGTCGAGCCGGCGCGCAGCGCAGCCTCAGGCTCGACGGCCGAAATTTCAGGACCCGACATCGCGGCTCTCCGCTTCCCGGCCGACATCCTGCCTGCCGGCGCGGCGGCGTCAAGCCGCGATGTACCCGGACGGACCCTCAGCCGAAGGCCGCCAGGATCGGGGTGAGCGCCGCCGCGATGCGGCCGCGCTGCGCCTCGCTCGTCAGCTCGCCGAGCACTCGCTGGAAGTGCGGATGCTGCACTCCCGTCACGATGTACTGCCAGCGGTACGCCTTCAGCACCTGCGCCCGCACGCGCCCTGCCTGCGCGGGCGAGAACGGCTTGCGGCACATGCCCATGAAGTACTCCGCATCCGCCGCCGACTGCGCCTGCAGGATGCCGTCCACGGCGCCGACCAGCTCGATCAGCTCGTCGACCGCGCAGTCCCGCTGCT
>Ga0209536_100015202_pt1 | contig 10996 bp, 10 predicted proteins | sample DeeMarSeWOR28_12_FD_187461 | JGI IMG/M metagenome (GOLD analysis project Ga0209536, IMG submission 187461) | Marine sediment microbial communities from White Oak River estuary, North Carolina - WOR-2-8_12 (SPAdes) (version 2) | ecosystem: Environmental > Aquatic > Marine > Intertidal zone >... | reverse complement strand
CATTAGGACCGCTGAGAGGAGGATTCGCCCAGACCTTGTAAGGAATAGAATCATCGTTCCGATTCATACCCAGACGGATATTGATGCACCGTGTTAGGTTAAATATATAATCTGACAGATCGAGAAGCTGTTCAAGTGACAGCTGATTACCGGTCACATACCCATAGAAGTTCTCATAATGCCTTTCATTTAAACCGAGTTCAATCCAAGGTAAACGACAGACTCCAAGCATGTCAAAAAGTGGACGCAACTTCTGGTGATAAATCACAATATCAATTTTATCTTCATCCGACCAATTCTTTCCCTCTTCCATTTCTTTGGCGATTGTCCATGCTCGTGAGTGGTGGGCACCTATATCTGAGGTAGCATAAGCCAAGGCCATAGAGCCGCCAGGGCGACTATCATAAGCAGATTGCTCGAGTCCTTTTACCTGAAGAAGAATCTTGTCCATTTCGGGCCATTTCTTAATGACGTGGTTGGCTCCCTCGGCTATAATGTTGCCAATACCTTTTCTATAGGCTATTTTTGAAATTAATTCCAGAATGGCATCCTCATTCCCCCAACTTATATCACTACCGTCGAGATCAGAGAGAGATAGAATTCCCTTTTCATACCCCTCTATTACAGCTCCAATAATATTGCCGGTTGAAATAGTATCGATGCCTAGTTCATCACATAGTCGATTTGCCGAAAGTATGGCTGCAAAATTATCAATTCCAAGATTGGAACCTAGCATAGCGCATGATTCATATTCTGGTCCTTCAACCACTGTCCCCATGTATTTGCCACTTTTCACAAGGCAGATGTTACCACAGCACATGGAGCAGGAGAAGCAAGCACTGTCACCTATTTTGTAATTCGCGAGCATTACCTCGCCATTAATCTGCTTGTGCCTAGCAAAAACAGTATCCTTAAAGTTATAAGCTGGCAGAATACCCTTTTCATTGGCATACTCGACAACATTCATCAGTCCTTCCTGTTGCCACATCCTAAAATATTTATGCTCTTTAAGATATTTATAGGCCCTATTAGCCTCCGCCATCAATCCATCTATATCATAAACCGGGAGGTCCTGGTGTCCTCTTACGACAATCGCCTTAAGTTTCTTGGATCCCATTATTGCACCGAATCCTGTTCTGCCAGCCTGACGACCCCAGTCGGCGTTGATACAGGCAAACCTCACCATATTCTCGCCAGCTGGGCCGATTAATGCTATATGGGCAGAGGTAGTATTCAAATGCTCTCTTATCACGCCCTCAGCCTCTAGGCAGCTTTTACCTTCAAGTTCAGGCATGGGGACAATCTCTACCTTGCCATTATCAATGAAAACAACCGATAATTCAGGTGCTTTCCCTGTAATGGATAGAACATCAACTCCCGTTTGTCGCAATTCAATACCGAAACCGCCTCCAATAGAAGAATCACCATAAAGACCAGTAGCCGGTGATATGGCAACAAAGGAATTTTTACCCGATGAAGGTAGATAAATACCAGTCAACGGACCAGGCGCCACAACCATGAGATTTTCCGGTCCAAGGGGATTTATCTTAAAATCGTGCTTTTTAAGATTATCCCAAACCAGTTTGGCGCCGAAGCCACGCCCCCCAACGTATTTTTCGATAAAGCCATCAGAAATACTCCAAGTGTCAGCGCTGCCTTTACCAAGGTCTATATGCAGTCCTTTTCTAAAATAACCACTACTTATACTCATAGCTCTTCCTTACCTATTTCGGCGTAATGAATGATTTTCTTTTCGCCTTTCTCATAGAACTCAATTTCCTTCATCTGGGTATAGCTCAAAATATTATTGATACGTTTGGACTCACCTATTGTATCCTCTGGAATGAGTCTTATAGCCCCTAGAGGGCACTTCTTGACACACTCCGGATCGCCGCCGCACATATCACACTTGATGGGGAGATCACAATCACCATGCGCATAGATCGCACCGAAGGGGCATGCCTCTACACATTTAAGACAGGAGATGCAATCCTCTTCACTTAAAGATACGATACCGTTATTCCGTAGTAGTGCGTCAGTAGGACATACCTTGGCACATACCGGCACTTTGCACTGGCTACATACAATTGGCATCCTCATAACAGGGTGTGGATAGGCATACACCACCCTTATGGCCGCCTTCTTCGGATTATTCAAACCAAAGTGTTTAATAGCACAAGCGACCTCACAAATTCTACAACCTGAACATAGTTCTGGTATGACTGCCAATCTCTCTGGCATTAGAATCACCCCTCTGAAATTTTTTAGGATTATTATATCACAATCGATTATTCAGCCTTGTTTTTCAATTATTGGAACTGGCTCAGCTCTATTCACCAGGGTATATAAGCAGACAAAACCAACAGGATTCCATCGGTTTTTTCGGAAAGATCGTACTTAATCCAATTATTGGGCTTAGAGCTAACTACAAACTGGTGAGAACCACTTTTTTACTTATTCCAGTGTAACTCCGGTTCCATAGGCTAGCACTTCAGCCGCATTCTGCATTACCATCGATGTGGCAAATCGCATACTAACGATGGCATTGGCCCCTTTGTTTTCTGCATCCTCTATCATCCGCTTCAAAGCTTGTTCCCTAGCTTCAGCCATCATTTTTGTATATTCGCCTATCTCACCACCCACCATGCCCCGCAACCCAGCCATAATATCCCGGCCTAAATGCCTCGCACGGATTGTGCTACCTTTTACCAAACCCACCGTCTTGGCAATATTCTTACCCTCTATATGCGCTGATGTAGTGATGATCATCGATCAACCTCCTTAAAATCCTCTTTATCATCCTTCTTCAACCTATCTCTGATAGCCACTATGATAAGGAGTAGCACACCAATGCCTATTACACCGACTGCCACTCGGATAAGTAACGGGATATCACTAGTGGCAAAAAAACCCTGAAATGCCCAGCCAATCAAAACCAGTAGACCGATACCTATCAGGGAAAAGGCTATATTTTGCCACATAAATTACCTCCTTAAAGGATAACAGATGAGTCATCCCTTCAACTTTTAGCTCTTTATTAGATTTTATTCTTTGCGTTTCCAGATTACCTTTGTTCCCTCGGCAGTATCCTCAAGAACCACACCCATTTCTACCAGTTTCGCGCGTATTTCATCAGCCTTCTGCCATTGCTTAGCTCTGCGCATTTTGGAGCGCTCTTCGATGAGCCGGTTGACGTGTTCTTTAATATCTGACGATGCTCTAGAGGCAAGCCCAAGTGCTTCAAGTTTAAGTCCAAAAATATTACTAGATAGCTCAGTAAGAACTGCCTTGGCTTTCGAAAAACCTGTTCCCGCATCAGCAGCCTGATTTATCACTCTGGCTAAATCAAATAAGATACCCAAAGCTTGAGGTGTATTGAAATCATCATCCATTCCCTCAATCAATCGCCTATAATATGGCTCAGCATCTAGATTACCACTATCACCTTTAGTATTATCTTCTCGCGCGATAACCCTTTGCAACCGCTCAACTCCCCCCTCGGCAGCCTCCAGCGCCTTTTCCGAATATTTAAGAGGGCTACGGTAATGTGAGCTTAGAACGAAGATGCGAATGGCATCAGCGCTATATCTAGTTAAGGCCTCCTTTATGGTTATTAGGTTCCCTAAGGATTTGCTCATTTTTTCCTCACCCAGCTGAAGCAATCCGTTGTGTAACCAGTATCTAACGAATGGCATTATACCAGTAACACTTTCGGATTGAGCTATCTCATTCTCATGATGAGGGAAAATGAGATCCTGGCCACCTCCATGGATGTCGATGGTATTACCCAAATATTTTAGTGACATTGCACTGCACTCTATATGCCAGCCCGGTCGACCTTCACCCCAGGGGCTATGCCACGAAGGTTCACCTGGTTTGGATGCCTTCCACAAGGCAAAGTCCATCGGATTTTCTTTTTCCTGTTCAGTTTCAATGCGGGCACCAGCCATCATCGAGTCAAGACAGCGATTGGAGAGCTTACCGTAATCACCCACTTCTCTAACTCGGAAATAGACGCTACCAGCGGCTTCATAGGCATAATTCTTGTCCACCAATTCCTGTATGACCTCGATTATTTTAGGGATTTCACCCGTCGCCTTTGGATATATATCTGCCGGTCTTACATTAAGGGCCTTCATATCCTCAAAGAAGCCAGCTGTGTATTTGTCTGCTAATTCACTGGTGGAAATACCGGAGCTGTTAGCCCGGTTTATTATTTTATCGTCAATATCGGTGATATTCTGCACATATTTAAGATTGTATCCACGGAACCTCATATAACGGCGGATTACATCAAAAATAATATAGCTCATGGCATGTCCTATATGGGCATCATCATATGGAGTTATCCCGCAGACATACATGCTGACATGTTCACCCTGAGGTATGAATTCTTCTTTTTTACCGGAAAGAGTGTTGTAAATCTTCATGCATTCTCCCCTGATATAGAAGCCACTGCCCAAGCAACCATTCCTTCCTCACGGCCAGTGAAACCCAGCTGTTCTGAAGTACTGGCTTTTACATTCACATAGATGGTGTCTATACCGACAGTATTACTAATCTTGTGACACATTTGATCTATATATTCCCTCAGCTTGGGACGCTCAGCGACGATGGCGGCATCAATGTTAACAATCCGCCAGCCCTTTCCTTGCAACATATCCCTAACCTTTTCTAATAGAATCAAGCTTGATATGTCCTTGTACTGAGGATCCCCAGGGGGAAAGTATTTGCCGATATCACCTAGTGCTGCCGCCCCAAGCAGAGCATCAATTATTGCATGAGTCAGTACGTCAGCATCACTCCAGCCAATAAGTCCTTGTTCAGAAGGTATCTCGACTCCGCCCAGCACCAACCGGTGTCCGATAGCCAATCGGTGAACGTCATAGCCTATACCAATACGCATTCTAACCCTATCCTTTTAACAGAATCTCAACTAGCGCTAAGTCGCTGGGATTAGTAACCTTTATATTAGTATAAGAACCCCTATATAGCTTAATCTTATAGCCCAGTCTTTCTACCAAGGCGGCATCGTCAGTCACCAAACCCTTCGCCTTGCTATGTGCTTGCGAGATTATGTCAAAACGAAATACTTGTGGGGTTTGCACTGCCCATAGGCTATTTCTTGGCGGTGTCCCCAAGACAAAGCCGTCGTTGTCAGCCAGCTTTATGGTATCGATCACTGGCACTGCAGCAATGGCAGCTCCACTTTCCTCGGCTGCTTCAAGGCCTTCCTTTATTAGCACTTCGGTCATAACGGGACGGGCGCCATCATGAATTACCACCCAATAGCAATTATCTAGTAGATTGAGTCCGTTTGCCACAGACTGCTGCCTCTTGTCTCCACCAGGACAGATATCGCTTACCTTTGACAGTCCTCCCTCAGTAGTCAGCTGCTGCCCACGTTTTATATTCTCTTCACCTAAGACAACAATAATCTGGTCAATAAGGCCACAGCGCTGAAATGTATCCATAACCCATAACAGAAGTGGCTTACCCCCTATCGGAGCGAAAATCTTATCTGTCCTACCCATTCGCATTCCTTTTCCAGCGGCGGCAATGATGGCGCCTATTTTCCGGTTATTAAACATCTTCCTTCTTTCCCACTAACCCTAACTTTATAGCCTCCTTCAATGTGGAGGCAGGAACAAGTTTGAGCCCCTTTGGGATATGGCTAGCTCTAACACTAACGTCTGATACCAGACAGCGGGTAAATCCTAGTCTAGCAGCTTCTCCCAACCTTCTATCTAGCTGGGAAACGGTTCTTAGTTCACCGCTTAAACCTATTTCAGCCACCGCTACTAGCTCCGGATCAACACCCTTGTCACTGGAGCTAGAAGCTATAGCCAAGGCGATAGCCAAGTCTGCTGCCGGTTCGGAGATTCTCATACCGCCAGTAGCATTGACAATTATATCCTGGTTAGCGAGCTTAAGCCCAACCCTACGACTAAGTACCGCTGTTATCATAAGCAGTCGGGCGTAATCAACACCGTTGGCGGTACGGCGGGGCAGGCCAAAGCTAGTAGCATTCGTCAAAGCTTGAACTTCTACAAGCAATGGCCGACTGCCTTCCAGTGTCGACACCACCACTGAGCCGACAGCCCTGTTTAAACGCTGGGATAAAAACACACGAGAAGGATTTTCAACTTCAATCAATCCCTGTGTCTTCATTTCAAAGATACCAATCTCATTTGTCGAGCCAAAGCGATTTTTAACCGAACGTAAAAGTCGGTATGAACTAAAAGACTCGCCTTCCAAATAGAGCACGCAATCAACAATATGTTCCAGAATCCTCGGCCCAGCAATAGCACCATCTTTGGTAACGTGTCCAGTTATTATGAAGGGAACCTGGCTTTTTTTAGCCCACTGCATCATTCTCATGGTGCATTCCCGCACCTGGGGGATACTACCGGACGTTGTCTCAATTTCAGGAAGATAAACGGCCTGAATGGAATCAACCACCACCAAGCAGGGATTCAGATCTTCAATTTTATCCAGTATAGCGTCAATGTTCGTCTCGGAAAGAAGATAGAGTTGTTCCCCCTTTATTTTCAGACGCTGCGCCCGGAGCTTTATCTGCCACAGTGTTTCCTCACCGGAAACATAAATGACAGTACCTTCATTCTTAGCAAGCATAGCGGAAAGCTGCAGCAGCAAGGTTGATTTACCGATACCCGGCTCACCGCCAATAAGAACCAGCGAACCAGGTACTAAGCCTCCACCCAACGTACGGTTAAATTCAGGTAAAGGCAGTTGAAGGCGATCCTGGTTCGCGTTGGTAACCGTGGACAGTGCCTGTGGCTGGCTAGTCTCAGAAATAGATTGAGTTGTAACAGAAATGACCTTTTCAGTGAAACTGTTCCACTCCTGGCAGCTAGAGCAACGACCTAACCACTTCGGGCTTTCCTTGCCACAATGTTGGCAGACGAATACTACACGAGATCTATTCATACTAATTTAGACCTTCTTATAGGTTAATGTTTGGTGTATATTATATATCAAGGCCAGTACGATTATACAGGGCTATCAAGTTCATACAGGGAAAAGCAGAAAAGGGGTAAAACCTAAACTGCATCCCCGTTAACAAATTCATCTGAGTCTTTTAATTTCTTCAAATAGGAGATTTATATTGGGTAATTCGCTGAAATCGTTCTTATTGTCAAATATACTTCTATTTATTAACAATACATTAAGTATGCCATTATGCCCTTTAATCAGTTGAACATCTAGATCAAACTTATGCTTAATAGATACTCGCATACTGGAGGCTAAAGGCCGAAAACCTCATTCAAATCATTATATTAATTTTAATAATATCTTCCTTAATCTTCCCGATCAATTTGATAGTTCTTTATCAATTTTTATTTTCCACTGGTTAAGTTCAATCCCATTTTGATCTCTAAGATTTATAGCATCTTCATGATATTTTATCGCTTTATCCAGATACAACAAATAAGTATCATGTTCTTTTTTGTTCTTGCTATTCAATGCTACTTTTAGATAATAGTAAGAACTTAGAAATAAACTCCCTTCTTCGATTAGAGATTTTTTTATAGCATACATTTCCTTGGTTGGACTATATAATATGAAATAGCTTTCTTTATAATATCTCATTAATACTGATTCACGATCTATTAATGAGTTTAATTCTTCGGGGTTATTAAAATGTTCATTCGATATTATATTTAAAAGATTACTAAAGCCATCTCTAACTTCATCAATATCCAGATCGTCATATCGAATCAGAGCAGCGGTTAAAAAAGCATGTTTTTCCTCGGCCTCATTAGTAGTTAAGGTGTTATAAATCTCAATGCCCCCGATTACTACAGCTACTACAACCAAAACACCGATCGATGCTTTAATGGTATCTTTCAAGTTTGAATCAATTTTCATTTTTTAAGCATAGTATAGTTGTTTATCCGGATTATTAGATTTCCATTTTCATTATTTATCATATAATTAGAGATTTACTACCCGCTCATCAGTCTGTCGAACTCATCAACCGTTACGGCTGGTGCTGTTGTGAAAGATATGCCAAGTAATTTGGTAAGTTCGACAGAAACCTTCATGGCTTCACTGACACCTGGGAAATCTACTATCGCTACCACATCAGTCTCTCCAAGTAAAGCATATAGATTTCTCACCTTCCCTCCGTAGCTTTCAACTATAGCAGTAGATTTTTTTGTTCTTTCGGAACTTATCTCCTTAACTGAGCCAACAGAAAACTTACCAAACATAATATACGTAGTCATTTAACACCTCCTCTTAGCATTCTAAAGTAAATCTACTCCCCTCTATATATGTTGTCAATATCCATAAAAGAAAGCAGAATCTAAACATGTTCTTCTTTTTATTGCTCCGTTGCTTTAATTATAATAGGGGGAATAAGATAGTATTATTTATTAGGCATTAACAACAACTGAGGATTAAGATCTCAGTAGTGTTCGTTGTAGGAGTATACTACGACTAGGAAATGATAGAATAGTGAAAATCTAATTTGGTGAGTTAAAAAGATGCAACAATCCGATCCTTTCATAGCTATTGCCATTTTACTCGCTGCTGCTTTAATAGGTGGATTACTCGCCCACCGCATGAGGCAGCCAGTAATATTAGGTTACCTAATTATCGGAGTGGCTATTGGGCCTCATGCCCTTGGTTTAGTCAGTGATCTTGAAATTGTAGAGGCAGCTGCGACGATTGGAGTTAGCTTGCTAATCTTCACAATTGGTATGGAAGTATCAATTAACCAATTGCGCGAAGTTGGCAAGATTGGTATATGGGGAGGTATTTCACAAATACTCTTGACTATCAGCATCGGGGTATTAGTAGGTTTCACTCTCTTTCAATGGTCCATCTCTCAAGCTATTATTTTTGGTCTTATTATCTCACTTAGCAGTACTGCCGTATGCCTTAAGATTCTTATGGATCGTGGAGAGCTTTCATCAGTACAGGGGCGGATAATGGTTGCCATGCTAATCCTGCAGGATATCAGTGTTGTTTTCATGTCATTGGTTATGCCACTTATTGGAGGCGATACCAACAACCTACCTATTGTAGTAATCACATCTGTCGGTAAAGTGGCTATCTTCATTATTGTGGCGATAGTATTAGGACGCTGGGTGATTCCTTGGTTGTTAGGTGGTGTTGGTGGTTTTCGCTCTCGAGAACTATTTTTACTAACTATACTCGTTTTATGTCTTGGTGCTGCAGTAAGTACTCAAGTTTTCGGTCTGTCTATTATCTTTGGGGCTTTCCTGGTGGGTTTAGTCCTGCGTGAGACAAGATTCGTACAGCAAGCCATTGCAGAAATTACTCCCCTTCGAGATATTTTCGCCAGCTTGTTCTTTGTATCCCTTGGAATGTTACTTGACCCTACCTTCCTGATTAATAACTGGGTCATGATAGTGTTAACAGTAGTAGCTATTATTGTAATAAAAACCATAGTTATTTCTGGAATTGTCATTATTTTTGGTTTTAGCAAGAGAGTCGCACTATTTTCAGCCGCTGGTTTGTTCCAAATTGGTGAATTCGGCTTCATTATTGCGCAAGGAGGTCTTGAAACCAATATAATCTCTGAGAGCTTCTATTCTTTAATCCTTGCTAGTGCAGTCATTACAATGATATTAACTCCGTTGTTGGTTAGTCTGGTGGGACAACTACATCACATATTTATTCTAGGAATTCATAAAAAGAGACTAAATATGAGTGTTCCTGAATCGCAAACTATAACAACACCATCAAGCCATACTCCAAAGCACGTTGTTATCGTCGGTTATGGAGAGGTTGGCCAGAGTATCGCCAACGGCCTTCATGAAGCCAATATCCCCTATTTTATTATTGATGATGATCCTGAGCGCGTATCTGAAGCTAAGGGGAGTGGGCATCCGCGTATATATGGAGATGCAACAAATATCAATGTATTAGCAAAGGCTGATCTCAGGCAAGCTTGTGCCTTGGTAGTAGCTTATCCCGATCCAATAGCTGTGATGACTACAGTGAAATTAGCTCAACTCCTAAATCCAGATATCATGATATTGGCACGCGCGAGTCGAAGGAGCGAGATTGATAAGTTAAGGCAGCTTGGGGTAAACGAGCTTGTAATCCCTGAGCGTGAGGCTGGTTATAAATTCGTAAAATTACTACTTAATACTTTAGGCTTAGAGCGGGAAGAGAGAAAACGAGTACTAAATTTAGTTAGAAACAGCATGACCAAATGAAAGTATTGTGTAGTCATACAAGCCAAAAATAAAACTGAGTACGCGATACCTTTTTCATTAATTACCATTTTCAAGGTTGTTTCTACTTCATAGTTAATTATAAAATAGTAAAGCAATTATAATACTTAGACATACTTTGTAATTAAATAATCTATTTACAATACCTATATCGGAATGTTAGATTTAGCCGGTAGATATTATGAAATTCGGGGGGATATTTTGATAGATATTACTAAGATAACTTATTGTTATGAATGAGGTTTACAACCATTAGCTATCAGTTTGGCAGCATCCATTAAGCATAAGTTTGATCTAGATGTTCAACTGATTAAAGGGCATAATGGAATATTTAAAGTTACTTTGAATGATAATATTATATTTGATAACGGTAATGATTATACAGTTCGACCTACAAAACACTTTATCCTCCAAGAGATTCAAAAGCTAAGGTAATTATCTCTCACAGGGTAAGGTTTGGGTTCCCCTTTGGATTGATATTGACAGTATCTCATTACATATTATAGTATGATCGACGATGCTCATATAGGGGTATAGTTACATGAAGACTTTTTTATTAAAAATAGCACTAATAGGACTAATCGGAGCAATCATCATAACTAATGCATGTAGTGAAAATTCCGTAAAAACAGGAATACCAGGTCCGCCCTCACCAGCAGATTTAGCAGATCAAGGATTCCTTTTGCCTGAATTACCACGAGTCACCGGTGAGCAATTGAAACAATGGATGGATAACAAAGAACCTCTTGTGGTAGTCGATA
>Ga0209536_100015200_pt1 | contig 10997 bp, 5 predicted proteins | sample DeeMarSeWOR28_12_FD_187461 | JGI IMG/M metagenome (GOLD analysis project Ga0209536, IMG submission 187461) | Marine sediment microbial communities from White Oak River estuary, North Carolina - WOR-2-8_12 (SPAdes) (version 2) | ecosystem: Environmental > Aquatic > Marine > Intertidal zone >... | reverse complement strand
ATCAATACAGATTGCCTTGACTTCTTCAAAATACTGACTAAAATATGCTTCTTCATAATCGGTGTATTCGCTTGTTGGCCAAAACAAAATCGTTAGCAGGATGATTAATGCGGCAATTGAGGCACCAATTGTAGCTAAAAGAGGAATCTTCCTATTTTCTGTCGGTTTCAGGTTGATCGCATGAAACTCACCGGATCGTGTTTTGACAGCATATTTATATTTTCTGACTGCTTCCAGTAAATCCGAATTGAATTCCTGCAGGGATTGATACCGGTTTTCTCTATCTTTTTCCAGACATTTCAGGATTACATCATCAATTTCTTTCGGTACTTCGTAATTTAACTCACTCATAGGTTTTGGAGAGGAATTAATAATATTGTAGATAACTGCTTGCTCATAATCAGCAACAAAGGGTGTTTTACCGGTTAATAATTCATAAAGGATAATCCCCAGTGACCAGATATCCGTTCGGGAATCAAGATCCAATCCCTCAGCCTGTTCCGGTGACATATAAGTGATTGTACCAAGCGTTGATTCCTGCTTTGTCAAGTTAGGTTGACCTTTCAATTTCGCCAGCCCGAAATCAACTATTTTTATATCAGCATCGTCAGGCAAAATTATGTTTGCCGGCTTGATATCACGGTGAACGATATCTTTTTTGTGAGCCTCATTTAAGCCCTGTGCTATTTGCAATACGATGCTGATTGCCTCCTCAACCGGTATCGGGGCAGCTTCTGTTATTTTATCTTCAAGTGTCTGTCCTTTGTAATACGCCATCGCAATGAACATACGACCGGATGACACTTCTTCCTGGTAAGTGTCAGATTCATCAATTTCATAGATCGTACAAATATTAGGATGATCCAGAGTTGACACTGCTTTGGCTTCATTGATAAATCGGAGTTTCTGTTTTTCATCTTTTCCCATGTGTGGAGGTAAAAATTTTAATGCGACATATCGATCCAATTTAAGATCTTGTGCTTTAAAAACGATTCCCATACCACCTTCACCAATTTTTTCAATAATTTTGTAATGAGATATAGTCTTCCCTATCATTAGTTCATCCTGTACTTATCTATTTTTGATTTTGTATATATAATTAGTCTCTATGATGAATGGATTATGTATATACATCGATGCTTAACATTATAAAACACCAATGATAAAGAAATAATTTCCCAAACAAAATTCATTTGTTAGGTTCACTCAATTATCTGATCACAATGTATAGGTGTGGGATTTTAATGAGATAATCTCAATGGTTAGATATGAATAATATATATGAACATAAAGATATATAATACGGATCTAATGACCATAAAATTCAAACATGCACTTTTTCATACCTGTAATTTTTGTGAAAATCTTTCATATCCTGATAAATTACTTCTTTTGATTTATCCGTATCGAATAAATTGATCATATAGCGGTGGAAGACTTCATAAAACATACCGTTATAAAACCAATCCGAAAGCAGTTCATTACTGATCCATAATCCTTCGATTAGTTCATTCTCTAAAGAAAAATAGGACACCAGGGTTTTTGAAGCATCAACACATATGACCAACCAGGAAAAATCCAGATCAAGGACATATCGATTTATACCATGCGCTTTGACCATATAACAGTTTGGGATTTGCTCATCACCGGGTGTTTCTATAATGACTCTCAATCCATTTGCAGCCGATGACTGAAGTTGCTCTTTTATCATTTCAAGTTGTGCCGTATCGCTATCGACTAATATCGTATGATTCGCATTTTCGATCACTTCTAATGCTTTAAACCGTAATTGTTCTTTATTTTGAAATCGATATATCTGATCTTCATCCGAGGCAACTTCTATATCTTTAAAGGCTTCTGAAATCAATTTTTTCTGCTTCTCTGTTTCCTTAATCCGAATTTCCAGCAGCTGTTCAATTGGGACAGCTATATACTCTTTGGATTTATTCCCTTCCAATAAAGAAACGGCACCCTTTTTAACCAGATTATCAACAGCAAGATATGTATTTGAATTTGACTTTCCGATCTCACTGGCAATTTTATAACCTGTCAGTGGAGACTTTTTTAATAACATGTAATAAACCCGGGCTTCTATTTTTGAGAAACCTATCTCTTCGATAAATTTAATTCTCTGATTATCATCCATATTTATTCCTCTGACAGAGCAGATTCAATTTCCGTTTAAATAGTAAGTTTTAGTTAGTTTCCTGCAATTGTATTTTATAATTAAAACAGTATCATCCAAAAATTCGAACCGCACCTTTATCTCATCCTTTGTTTGATATAGTTTACTTTTTTTCACCTTCAGGTGATTGAATATGTCCTCTGCACTTTCTCTGGCGATCGCTCTCACAATTCCACCAAATCCTATTTAGTACTACTACTTAGTAGTAATATAAAATCAGAATATTGGTTTGTCAAGAAAAAATAATTTTTTTTGAAATTTGATTACAAAAGAATAGGTGGGTATAAGAATATAATTTTCTGTTTATTTCTGAAGTTCTTTTTTAATTTTCTCGATCATTCTTCTGGCATTTCTATTCCCGGGATCTAATTCCAATATAAGTTTATAATATGTAATTGCCTTATCCCTATCCATCTTTTTGTAATGAGCATAGGCAAGTGTTTCATATGCTTCCGGGAAATTAGGATATAACTCTATTTTTTTTTCTAAAACCGCAATCAGCATTTCATTCTTATTTTGTGATGCATAGTCATAAGCCAATACATCAATAAAGAAATGATTCAGAAGATTAAATTCTTTGGCAATGACAAAAACAGAGTCTAAGGCAATCGCTGCCCTTTGGTAATTGTTTTCCTGTAACAAAAATTCAGATCGCTCTAAATACTCCTGCATTTTATCCACAGAGAATGTTAGATCTACTTCTATTTTCTCCCTGTATTCTATTGCTGCCTTCTTTGCCAGGACAATGGCGCTATCAAGAACACTCTCCATATCGACAAGGATATCAGGAATGACACCGATCCCTTCCCAGTTTTTACCTGTCACAGGATTTATCGCCCTGGCAGTAGGAATGTAAATTTCAAACTGATGATCGATGGGATACAAATCGACAGAGTGTGCACCTCCTTTTGTCGAGTCTCCGATAAGGATTGCTCTCCCCCGAACCTGCAGATCATAAGCGAATGATTCGGCAGCGGAAAAGGTTTCATCACTCGTTAATATAAAGAGAGGAACCTCGAGAAGTGGTTCCATTCCGATATCTTCCCTTGTCCAGAATTCAGTTAGAAAATCTTCTTCACGCGAATACCAGCCGTTTAATTGTGTGGAATGCGGTAAAAAGTAACTACTGAGATAGTCTCCCGATCCGCCGCCGTTTTTCCTGATATCGATAATAATTGCATCTGCCTGCGATAAAAATGCAATAGCCCCGCTCACCCTATCCCTGATATCAGGAAAATAGTAAAATCTTCGGAGATCAAGATAACCAATATTTCCGTCGATCCACTCTAGTTTATGAAATCCTTTATTTTCTTTAATTCCCAGGACATGATAACGGATGGGATGGTGAAGTGGCCCTTCTGAGGTTTCTCCCAGTTCGCTCGCTTTTCTTATCCGCAGTTTAATGTGCTTATCGTTTGCAATAGAAATGAGGTCGTTTGTGACTTGTCTGGTAAAATTTTCCTCATTGGTTATCAAATTATAAGCGCCACTTTGGCAAATTTCGTCAAAATTGTTTGCAACTATTCCGGCCTTTTCGGGTAAGACATATTTTTCCTCAATCAGGTTGCTAACTTTTTTCAGAACACTATCTTTATAAGTTTGATTTGCAATACTATTATTCTGAGCTGCCAGAGGAGAGATTAAAATGATCAAATAAATGGATAAAAGTTCAAACTGAAAGCCCATGAAACCAAATTTTCTTCTAACTTTCAAAATAGACACTTCCTTTCTCTAATTTTTCTCGCAAATCAGCATATTTCAGATCACGGGAACCGATTTTTTTCCTGGCACACATTGCAGCAGCGGTACCGGCTGCCTGCCCCTGCCCCATGCAACTGACCGTATTGCGGGTTGACATATGAGCGCGGTGGTCTGAAGTGATCATCATCCCGATCGCATACAAATTTTCAACTCCTTTTACACACAATGCTCTGTAAGGAATACCATATGTACCACCATCTTTAATTTGATATTTTGGCGCGAAATCGTGAAAACCATAGACAAAGGTATCATCATCATGATGCTGTCCATCAATCACATCTTCATGGCTGATATCATAATCACAGACAATCTGGCGACCGCGTCGGATGACCATCGAGGGACTGGTTCTGGCAATAAATGCTTTTTCGAAACCGGGTATATATTTTTGCAGCAACTCGGCCCCTTTCGCCATGCGGTTGCGAACTTCAACTTCGGCCTGTGCCATGTCATCGCGATTAATCACCGACCCGGGAACCTTATAATTACATTTTATATACATCAGATAATTGTCGCGAACGGTTGTGGTGACCATCGACATGCCGATTTTTTCCACTTCATCGGAAAGACCTGGAATGTTCAATTCCTCAGCACCCATCCTAACGAATTTATTTGGTTCTCCGCTGCGTGGTCCCCTGCAAATCTGCCCCAGGGCATCATTTGCTTTCAAGAACTCATAATAATCATCAATCGAAGCGTTGGCCAGGCCGAAACTATTGCAACTATCGTAATCGTTTGGAACTGTATACTCAGCACCGGCATGGGCACAAAGATCTCCATAGCCGGTAGAGTCGATAAAACTGGTTGCCATTACCGCTTCCCGGCCTGAGCGACTTTCTGTAATCACACCGTTTAGACGACCATTTTTGACAATCGCCCCAGCCAGTAAGGTATTGACTGCGATGAATACGCCGGCCTCTATTAACATACGAAAGGCCAGTAGTTTATACATTTCCGTGTCAATCGCTGTGCAAACAGCATCATAATCACGTCCGGTTTCCATTTCCGGATACCCGGTTGCACCACCCATCTCCGTCAGACGATCCATAAATTCGGATGGGATACCCTGCACGACTTTACGTTTCGTGCAATTCTCAAAGGCCGTATACAGGTTGTAAAAGCTGTGGATGGCCGTTCCACCTTCAACGGCGATACCACCACAATAGCCTTTATTTTCGATTAAGATTGTTTTAGCACCCTGCCGGGCGGCCGCCATTGCCGCGAAGATCCCGCCTGTTCCCCCACCTGCCACTACCACATCAAATTTTCTGATGGGTAATTTTTTAGCAGGTTCTTCGTAAAAACTCTCTTGTGACTCCTGATTATTTCGCAGGTTTCCGGCTAATCCCGCCTGCGCCCCCAGGCCCAGCAGGGCGATACTTTTCGAAAACTCCCGTCTTTTCATCCTTTTCTCCTTTAAAAAAATGATTAAGCACAGAGTACACGGAGTAAATAATCAAGTAAAAAGATAAAAGTTTAAAGTAAAAAGTAATTCTTTTTGGTTTTTTACTTTTTACTTTTTACTTTTTATTTTTAATCCCTCTGTAATCTCGTAAGTTTTAATTTTTATTCTAATTTTTAACCGAACTTATCGTGATCATGGATAACTTCGATTCCTAAACACGATCCTTCACATTCTTATTCATTTTTAATACAGAGATTAAACTGTTATTTGCTAATATAACCTAAAAAACTTGAACTCCCACATTAAATTATAAACAATTATGTTTAGAGATCTCAGAGTATTCTCAGTGCACTCTGCCCGCCCGCTAACTGGCATGGAGGTTATGTTTTTTCATTTTTTATATCCAGATTCTATCGGGATGACCCTACCTAGAATAAAGATACAAAAAAATTACAGAAATTAAATAGAAACCCTGGATTTAAAATTTATCTGTTTTTTTATTGCTTTCTTAGCTTCAGTTGCTATATTTAAATACAGCTCATGCACAGTTGACCCAGGTGACAGATTGTTATGAACCCAAACTCATACAGATAATCGCTTCTTCATATTTTCAAATCAAATTTCTAAGCATTACATGAACATATTTATGTAATAAAACCTATCCTTTTTCGCAGGAGAAAACTGATGAGACTGTATGCTTCCTTCGTTATTGTGCTCTTCTTTACCGGATCCATCTCTTTTAAGGGACCTCCTGATACACTTTGGACGAAAATATTTGGCGGTGAAAATCAGGGCGGCTGTAATAATATCGGTGATGTGGGACGGGCCATCGAAAATACCGATGACGGCGGATTTGTCATCTCAGGCTGGACAAATTCTTTTGGGACTGAGAACACAGATATCTGGTTGGTCAGTACCGATTCCCGTGGGAATAAGATCTGGTCCCATGCCGTAACGGTCAACGATTCGGCAGACGAAGCAATCTATGACATGAATAAAACAGACGATGGTGGTTTTATCCTGACCGGTATTACGGATATTAATTATTGTAGGTGTGGGCATGGGGAATGTGCCTGTGGTGGAAAAGCGCTTCTCATGCGTATTAATGAAGTGGGCGATACCCTCTGGACGCGCAGCTTTGATGGCGGGAATTTGGGCTGGACTGAAGGAAGAAATGTTCAGCAAACAAGGGCTGGCGGTTTTGTCATGGTTGGAAGAACAGACATAGAAGACAATGGGTCAGATATTTGGATGGCTTTGACAGACGATAAAGGCAATGTCGTCTGGACACGCAGTTATGGTATGGCTGGGTTTGAAGCAGGACATTCTGTTCAGCAGACAGATGACGGCGGCTTTATTCTAACCGGTGTAACAGAATCAGTTGCGGAGGAATGCCAAAAATTGTGGCTGCTTCGCACTAATGAATTTGGGGACACTCTCTGGACCCGGAGATATTTAGCCGGTGACTGGAGTGAAGGGCGCTGTGTACTGCAAACCGACGATGGCGGATTTCTGGTGGTCGGTACCGTAGAATCATGGGATTGGGGCATCGCAGCCAACTCTTTACTTCCATCTTATTTGAAAGACTATCTAAAGGAAAATATAAAGGAACAGGAGATTATAGGATTCATAGAAAACCCAATACGATTTGAAGCATCAGAGATAATGGGTATTTTTCAGAAAACCATTCCGGGATTAAAAATAAGTGGCAAAACCAGACGTGAAATTGAACACTATCAATCGATCCTCAGACAAGATCAGATTATCGAAGGCAGAGATGCCTGGCTTATGCGGACAAACGAAATCGGAGACCAACTTTGGACGCGGATTTTAGGCGGCCCCGGTTGGGATGATATTCAAGCTTTGAGGCCGCTCAGTGATGGCGGCTATATTTTAGCCGGCAATAAACATAATGAAAAGAACGGCAGCAATGATATTTGGTTGGTCCGCGTAAATGAAACAGGTGATACTTTATGGACAACCACTTTAGGTGATAGTGCCCATGAAGTGGCCTACGATGTCAGGCAAACATCAGATAACGGATATATTGTCGCCGCAATGAAGCATAACCGTGAATTAGGGGTGGACCAGACCTGGCTTATTCGTTATGGAGAGGAGATCAGCCCTGTTATGACACCTGACAAACAAGTTCCGGAAAAATTTGTATTAGAGCAAAATTTTCCTAATCCCTTCAATCCAACAACAAGCATTCGCTATCACTTACCAATGACCACTGAAGTTGATTTGACGGTTTATACACTACTCGGGCAGAAGGTTGCCACCCTGGTATCCGAAAGACAGTCAGCCGGATCTTACCAAGTGACCTGGCAGGGAACCGGCCAATTTGGAGAGCAAGTAAGTTCAGGGATTTATTTATATAAACTGGAGACCGGAACTGACACCCAGGTAAAAAAGATGATATTGATCAGATAAGACCAGAAGGATGCAAAATCATGAAAGCCTTATGCCTCATTTTTCTCTATATCATGATTGTTACCAGTCAGGCACAATTACCCCAAGCCTTTATTAAAAAAGCTTCGATCCAAGAGGATGACACAGAAGCCTTCGCTGTGGCCGTGGGTGCAGATGGGACTATTTTTGTCGCTTATAGTGACGGCTTGCGTGCCTATCATTATGATGGCCATTCCTTTAGTTTAAATGCATATATCTATAATGACGGTGAAGGGAGAGATTTAACAATTGATTCAGATGGTACGATCTTCGTGGCACACATGTGGGACGGCCTGCGCGCATATACCTATGATGGATCGTCGTTCAGCAACACGGCGCACATCGATGATCAGGGAGACGCGCATGGCGTAGCCATCGGTCCGCAGGGAACCATTTTTGTCGCCAATGGCTGGGATGGTCTTTTCGCTTATACCTATGACGGTTCTTCATTTACCAAAAACGCTTCTATTCATACAGATGGTGACGCATATGATGTGACCGCAGATCAGGATGGCACCGTTTTTGTGGCTAATGGCCGGGATGGCCTTCAGGTATATCTCTACTTTGGATCATTTTTCACCCGTACAGCGACTATTAACGATGCCATGAATGGGGGGGCAAAAAAAATAGAAGTGGATTCAAACCGGACAATTTTTGTCGGTTACGAAGAAGATGGTCTTTATGCTTATGATTATAATGTATCTTCTTTTACCCGGATGGCACATATTGATAACGGCGGAGAGGCCTGGGGGATTGCCATAAACCAGGAGGGTACAATTTTTCTGGCCAATGATTACGATGGCCTTCGCGCTTACCTTCTTATTGATAACTCCTTTATAAATACGGCCTATATCAATGAAAACAATTATCCCAGAGACCTGGCCGTCGGTGCAGATGGAACGATATTTCTGGCCGGTTTACGGGATGGTCTGTTTGCCTATACCTATACAGGAGATGGGGATAATCCGTTCTTTTTTACCAGCCCTGATTATGGTTTTCAAAATAATAATTTAAATCTTTCAATAACCGGTATCAAAACCCACTTTTCAGAGGGAGCCGGAACCTCAAGAGTCTGGATGGCAAGAGGTGGCATCATAATTGATGCCTTGAGCTATCATGTCAATAATAATACGTCTATAGATGCTGAATTTTTTATCCCAACCGGTACTCCCATTGCGTCATGGGACCTGCATATCAAAACACAGTTTGATTCTGTGATAACACTGGAAAATGCAGTTGAAATTGTCTTAGATGGTAACTATGCCCTGCAGTTCGATGGCTTTAACGATTATATAAAAATGCTGCACAGCGAATCGCTAAACTTCTCAAAAGAACTTACCTTTGAAGCATGGATCAAACCAATGTCCTGGTTATGTAATCCCCGGATCTTTCAAAAAGGAGAAGATGATCGATTGATATTGAAAGGGGAATCAGATGCGTATCCGCAGTCGTCTTATTTCGAATTTGGTATCAATGGCCGAGATTTACAGGTGGATTTACCGCCATTAGATAGATGGACACATGTTGCTGCTGTATATGATGGTCACTATTCAAAAATTTATTTTAACGGATATTGTCAGGATAGTCTGTATATTAATTCCCCCCCTGAACCGACACGCGAGAATCTGTTCATAGGCACCCAACATGAAGAAGCGTCCGATTGCGACTTTTTTGATGGTAAACTCGATGATATTCGCTTTTGGAACAAAGCAAAAAGTCAAAAAGAGATCAGAACGAATATGTATCGACAGCTTAGCGGTTCTGAAGAGGGTCTCGTCGGATACTGGCCATTCAATGAAGGAAGTGGACGGGTTGTATATGATTTAACAAACCATGAAAACCATGGCGGTTTATTTGGTGCACAATGGGTTGGTGCAAGCTCCCCGATAGGAAAGAGATCACTATTTTGTACTCCAATTCATGCTTATCAAAATCACAATTTTTTTGCCGCTATACAGGGTGCCAACACCCATTTTTCATCAGGTTTACAAGGTATATGGCTATCAAAAGATGAATGGATCATACCTGCGGATAGATATAATTACCGAAATAACACTTTGCTTGATGCAAAATTTTATATTCCTTCGGATATTTCAACCGGCGATTGGGCGATCCATGTCAAAACCACGGTTGATTCGATCATTACGCTATCGTCTGCAATTGAAATACTCCCCCCACCTTCAGTAACAGCGCAATCAAGCAATACCTCTTACTGGCTTAGATCGACCCATGCGCTCGATGATCAAACCTGCTGGGCCGTCGGACATGAAGGTATCATCTTAAAAACTACCGATAGTGGTGTGACCTGGAAAATCCAGAACAGCAATACAACCAATGTCTTGTATTCGACTTATTTTACCAATGAACATACCGGCTGGGCGGTTGGTCAATACGGTACCATCCTAAAGACAACCAATGGCGGAATGGAGTGGACTGAACAGGAAGGCGGCACTTCGTATAATCTGCAATCCGTGCATTTTGTCAATCAACAAACCGGCTGGACCGTTGGTCGCCTGGGTACCATACTTAAAACGGAGGATGGTGGCATAAACTGGAAAACTCAAACCAGTGGTAGCAGTTCCTGGTTGTATGCAGTCTGTTTTACAGATTTAAATACCGGTTGGATTGTTGGCGATAATGGTACGATACTGTCGACAAAGGATGGGGGTCAAACCTGGGAATCACAGAACAGCGGTACCAGTGCTTATCTCTCCTCTATTTATTTTTTTGATGCAAACAGCGGCTGGGCTGTAGGCAGTAACGGGACAATTTTGAAAACGATTAATGGTGGAAATAGCTGGACAGAACAAAATAGCGAAACCACGGAATGGCTAAGATCGGTTTATTTTATAGATCTTCAGATGGGCTGGTCAGTAGGGACCAATGGTATCATGATCATGACTGATGACGGCGGTGCCAGCTGGGCCCCCCGAAAAACATGGACAAACAAAAATCTCAGCTCCATTAAGTTTGTGAATGATATTACCGGTTGGGCAGTCGGAGAGGCAGGAACAATTCTCAATCTTAAGATGAATAATCTCGCGACAGCGATTGAAAACGAATTAGAACCAGTCTCAATACCGCAGCGCTTCGAGCTGTTTCAGAATTATCCCAATCCATTTAATCCGGCAACAACCATACGCTATCAATTACCATTGACGACAAATGTTGAGTTGAATGTTTATAATTTGCTCGGGC
>Ga0209536_100015199_pt1 | contig 10997 bp, 11 predicted proteins | sample DeeMarSeWOR28_12_FD_187461 | JGI IMG/M metagenome (GOLD analysis project Ga0209536, IMG submission 187461) | Marine sediment microbial communities from White Oak River estuary, North Carolina - WOR-2-8_12 (SPAdes) (version 2) | ecosystem: Environmental > Aquatic > Marine > Intertidal zone >... | reverse complement strand
GCTGATCTTGTTGTGGTTTGTATTCTAAAAATTTTTTCCTGTACCAAATATCTAACGGAACTTCAAATCCCAAAATATTTTTAGCTTTTAATAAAGCTACATCTTCATCAGTAGACAGATTTTGAATATATTCCATGCCGTTATTTAAAATATAATAGATGTCGTCAGCACCTTTGGATACATGATAATAATTTGTTTTCATATTAGTATAGATAAGATAAGATAGGAAAATGTCAAGGTATATTTATGATTCATTTAATGGTAGCATGAACACATGAAATTATTTGCTTTATTCGGTTTAATCTGTTTCCTCGATAATAATCAATGGGGAGAATCCTGTATTAATTTTTGGGAAGATCCCCGGGATAAGGGAACTAAAAAACGACCTGGTATCCGTAACTCTGTTTCGGATCCGGCAGAGCCTTTGGGGGAAATACCTTTTATCATCCGGTGCCAGTAATTACCCTGAAGATTTGTTTCGTCCGGATAATAAAAACAGCCAAATCCGTACTTTTCGATATTCCTTTCACTAATTAAGATAGGTAGTGGTTTTACCTGGATCCCATTATTTTCTTTTCCAATTTCCATGTAATCAATAATTATGATCAACCTTTCCGAAATAGGTAGGTTTATTCCAGGTTTTCTGTTCATTCATTACCCACCAGGCGGCAGATTCCATCATTTCCTCAGACAGGTCACGGTACTTTCCAAATGTCTTTAGACAGAGATCGTCATTGGCAAGCAGGGCCATATCCGTCTCATCATCGAGAAAACGGGGCTTTTTACCCAATAGATTCCCCAGATTTGTCGCAATTTCCCGTACCAGAGTAACTGGCCCGGCAACATTCAATATCCACGGAGAATTCGCACAGTATTCCAATGAACGGATGGCAATCTCATTGGCATCCCGTTGGGAGACCAGATTCACTGCGGGCATCTGCAGGGAAACCGGTTCTTCCCGCCAGATCATCCGGGCAAGATCGACCAGTACCCCATAGTATAAATGTTGCGCATACATCAACCGGAAGTAGCATAATTTCTGACCGGAGTGCTGCATGGCGGTAGTAGCAAATGCACTCTCCCTGGCAACGATATTCCACCCGTAAACGCCCTTTGGATCCAGGGTATCGGATTCCTTACACCCGCCTGCCGAAATGGAAGTATGTGGGTAAGGATTTCCGGATGAAAATACCACAATCCTAGAATCGGGGTATCGATTGCCTATGAGATAGGGTACGATGGAATTCAAATGAAAGGCCTTTCTCCAGTCGGTCCGGCTCCCGAATTTAAATCCCAACATATAGATTACCAGTCGTGCCCCGGGTAAGGACCGGATAAATTTTTCATCCGATAGATCCCCTTTCAGACAGGTTACCTTCAGTTGTTGGAATGTATCCAGATCTTCCGGATTTGAAAAGGTGGAAGCAACCGTGATCCGTCGATTTATCACAATTTGATCATCGGCATTCCGCAGGAGACCGGTCAGTTCTTTACCCATTTTTCCGCTCCCCCCAAGGATAACAATATCTCCTTTCAGCCCTGCAACACTCCTCATCAATCCCTCAGACGGATCGGTCATGAAATCCCAAAGCTGTTTATCGTTTTTAACTTCGTTAAACTTCATATAATTAGTGAATGGTCAACAAGTTGCCTACACATAAAATTTCCAGATTATATGCGTATAAAATTTAATATATATTACTAGTAATCAATTATTTATTATAGTGTACTTAAATTAATAATTTATATTATTGTTCTACTTTTCAGTCTTTCCGGATTCCGACCTCCCTTTTTAATATTTCCAGATTCTCCCTTAGAAATTCTTCATCCGTAATCTCAGTGTATTCCTTGTATACCCGATCAATGGCTTCTGCCTGACCTGGCCTACCCTTCTCAGCAAAACAATAAGGGCCCGGCAATAATCCAAGGGTAGTCAGCCTGTATTTTACACCCCATACCGAATTCTCAAAATCATCCAGTGCATCGAACAGGGCCATATTGCATCGGTTCACAGCATGAGCCAGGGCCTTTTCCGTGAGTATAAAATCCCATCTTCCCGTTTTTCTTTTGTTCAAGATGTGGTGAACCCATTTTACCGCAGCGTGCGTGTCGGTTGCCAGATGTCCAAGCAATCCCCCGTGATATTTGACCGTCTTTATTTCGCCCTCTGATTCAAAACTGTATTCTCCCAGCAGATCATCTACGATCCGGTCGTCATTGCCCGTCAACAAGGTTAAAAATTCCTTTCTGCTGGATTTTGCGGCTGCCTCCAGCATCACCAGGGAGCGATAGGTATCAAAGGAAGCCCCTTTGGCTCCATAGCTTACTTTAAAAAATGATTCCCATAAATAAAAATTGAAATGATACGCACCCGGAATGGCTCGTTGTAATTCAAATCCGAATGTCGGTATAATACCGGCTATTTCTTTCACGGTATCTATCACTTCGTCTTCTTTCTTACCTGCAAATGCCGTAGGTGCGATCATCACCAGGTCATATCCGTACCCGGCAGCCAATTCTACCTGTTTCATGAAATTTTCTCCTCCAACAGCCGCAATCATAATCATTTTTTCACCATATTCGGCTGTCATTTCATGGATCCATCCCAGCCAGTTTCGGTAGATATCCAGATTATTTAGGGCAAATTCACCCGTATGGGCACCGGGAACAACCGATGTGGCCCCTGATTTTATATAATATAATGTGAGTAGACGCTGGTAGGATTCAATTGGTTTGTTATTTATATCCAATGCCAGTGGACTGGGGATAAAGACCCCACCGCTCTGTAATATTTTTATTTTTTCATCTGAAAGGGTTGCATATAATCCCATTTGTGCAGCCAAGCTATTGATTTATGTGCAAAATAATGAGGCCTGATGATCTTTAAAAATACCTGGAAATGTTTTTATTACTGAAATCTGCTTTTTACATTCCTTCACAAAATTGATAAATTAATTTTTTCCATGTGTTTACAAGAAAAGTGCTTTACTGCATTGTCAATTCCTCCATTAGTCCTTTCAAGTCAAGCGCTGCGGTATACATGATCAGATTTCCCTCTTCATTTTCAGGCCATTCGTTTTTTGGTTTATCCCAATACAACTCAAGTCCATTGTTGTCCGGATCGTTCAAATACAATGCTTCGGATACGCCATGATCGGATGCACCTGTCAGCGGATAGCCTGATTTTCTGATACGATCGTAAATTAAGGCAAGATCCTTCCGTGTTGGATACCGGATGGCCACATGAAACAATCCCGTGGCATTTCTTGGGGGAACCGGACCATTTTTACTGTACCAGCTATTCAATCCAATATGGTGGTGATATCCTCCTGCAGAAATAAAAGCAGCTTCTTCGCCATAGGTCGTAATCAGTTCAAATCCAAGTAATTTACAATAAAAATCAAGAGACCGCTTCAGGTCAGCCACTTTCAGATGAACATGACCGATACAGGTGTCATCAGGTATCTTGTATCCTGGTTCAAAATTCATATCCAATTAACGTTTGGTAATTGACAATAATAGATATTAAAATGGAAAATGTTAAGTTGAAAATTCTGAGGATCATTTTTTATCCCTGTTTATCCGGAATACCATCCAGGTCAGAAAGGGTGTCAGAATGGCTGTCGTGATAGTAGAAGCGGCTACCATCGGCATTGCCAGGGCGGCCGCACCTGCCAGGGAAGGATCTGCGAGAACCACAGCCTGTGGGGTAGCGACTGCATTTCCTGCGGTACTGGAGGCGGCAGCTCCGGCAACTCCGCTCCCTCCTGTAAGTTTATCCGCCCAGATATTAAAAAATCCACCGAAAAAAGTGGTAAATATACCCAGTAGCACACCGGGGATGCCTGCTTTCAATAGATTTCCAAGATCGAGGCCTGCACCCAGGGCAAAGGCAAAGAAGGGAATTAGAACGGGCCCTCCCCCCATCAGGAATTTCTTCATTTGATCATCCAGATTGCCCAGGACCATTCCGATTACAATGGGAGTAATTACGGCAACCAGATTCAAAAAGGATATATCCGCCATTCCCGAAGCACCCAGCGCGATCAGTGTGAGAAAAGGCCCGTCGTTAATCGAGAGGACGGCGATCGCTCCCACATCCGTTTTATCACCGTAAGTGCCAGTCAAGGCCGCATATAAACCTCCATTTGTATTGCTCATCGCCGCAATGACCGCCAGAGCCGATAGGCTCCAGAATCCTTCAGCGCCGAAAAACCGATTTATCGCCAGGCCAATCACCATAGCAATTATGAATTTACTGAAGGTTATCGCTGTTCCTTTGATAAGTACCCCGGGTGCCGACTTCAGAGAGATCCCCGCCCCCATGCACAGGAGAAATGCACCGATCAGGGCATTTGCTCCATCCTTGAACAAAGCGGTGGTAAATCCGCCAATCTCCAGTAAGCCCGGGAAGAAAGTATAGAATAATGATCCCATAATGAGTGGAACCACCATCATTCCTCCTGGCAACTTTTCTATTGACTGTTTAATCTTCATCCGTCTTAGTCATTTAACTTTTCTGCACGTTTCTGACAGGTAATTTCACAGTTTGATAAATCTATATCTTTCTCCTCATGGACAGGTCACACCTGTTCGATAGATGTGTAGGTGTATATTCAACAAAGCCGAATTTTTTATATAATCCTCTTGCCTCAATCAACACTTTATTGGATTCCAGGATCATCTGTGAATAACCTAACATTAGCGCCTTTTTCAATGCATCCTGCATCATCCGTTTTCCTAATCCCTGTCCGCGGTACTCTTTCAACAAATACATTTTTCTCAGTTCACAGATAGTATCATCAATACGGTATATTCCATAGGATCCGATTATCCTTCCATGGCTAACCATTACCGAAAACCATCCTCCATTGTTAAAATAATTATTACTTATGTCCGATATATCCTTGTCCGTTCCTTCAGGATCTGTTTTCAGTCCGTATTCAGACAACACCGTTTTTATCAACGCAAATATCGTTTTCTCTTCCCCGTTTTTTGCTTTTCTTAACTTGTACATATTCTTTAAATCGGCTTACTTTTCATTTATGTTCGATCGAACAAGGCGATCGGCCAGATTCAGTGCATTTACGAAACTATGAATCGAAGCCGATCCTTTATAAGCTATGTCAAAGGCAGTCCCATGGTCGACAGAAGTCCGGATAATCGGCAATCCCAGGGTTACATTAACGGCTGTGTCGAAAGCGAGCAATTTTAATGGGATATGCCCCTGGTCGTGGTACATGCAAACCACAGCGTCGTATTTTCCGTTCACCGCCTGATAAAAAACGGTATCCGGAGGAATGGGCCCCTCGACCTCTATGCCTTCAGCGCGGGCCAATTTCACGGCGGGTTCAATTTCCCTGATCTCTTCATCGCCAAATGCTCCATGTTCACCGGCATGGGGATTGAGTCCGGCCACGGCCAGACGGGTCTGCGACTGCAATTTACCTACTGTCTGGTTTGTCAACCGGATCACGTCCAGAATATGACGGCTTTTTATTCGTTCCAATGCCTCTTTCATGGAAACATGCATTGAGATATGAGTAACGATCAGGGAATCGGCAACGAGCATCATGGTGTATTTTTTCACTCCGCAAAGCCCGGCTATAAAATCTGTATGACCCCTGAAGTCACTCCTTATCAAACGAACGGCTTCTTTGTGTATAGGCAGTGTGACCATCGATGAAATCAGCCCGTCAAGCGCCAATTCAGTGGCTTTTTCAATGTATTTCAGGGATGCTAATCCCCCTTTGCGGGATACTTGTCCGATAGTAATTTCATTTTCATCGATAATCCTCATGTCAAGGACATTTAAGAACCCCTTCCTGTAATCCACAGGTGAATTCATGCGATACACGGGCACCTCAAGTGTCAGTTTCCGGTTGCAAAATTGAATCACTTCGTAATCCCCGATAGCAAAAATGTCCTGGGTCATTTTTTTTTCGCAGTACGTCCGGAGCAGAATTTCCGGACCTACCCCATTTGGATCTCCTATGGTGATTCCTGTCATTTGCGTATATTTTTTACATCATGAAAAATCCGGAACAATGTGTCGCTATCCCCATAACCCCCCGGTTTTGTGATCAGATATATCCAATGACCGGCATTACTCATTTTTGAGACAACCACGCCGGGCAATAATTCCATTACCGGATAGATGGTTTGAATTTCCATTTCCCTTATTATGGCCATCAGGGTATCCCCACCAATGACGATCATCATGCCAACGGATTCTGTTTTTAAAATACCGGCAAAGAGTTCCCCTAAACGACGTGCCGCTGTCTCAAAAGCTTTTTTAGGGACAACCGAACCATATTTGCTTTTCAGATATAATTCAAGGTCTTCCCGTGATGTCATCGAATTGATCAAAAGATCCCCGCTATTTTTCATTTTGGATATTATTTCCTGTGTCAGTTTTTTAATCTGTAAGGTATCTGATTCCGCTGAATTCAATACTTCGGATTCCAGATACAGCAGCTCAATGGATGATCCTTCCATCCTCCGCACCTGTTCCGTAGAAACCGGATTTAAACTTCCGTTTACCATAAGACAGGAACCGGCCATTTTTACCTCTTCCTCTTCACCCATCAAAAAGGATATTTTTTCAGTCAGAACAGGTGCAAATCCCGCGGAACCTGAAACATAGTTGAGCAGATTATTTTCGGCCAAAAAGTTGCCAATTGTTCTCAGATCCTGGTCGCTGCCGCAATCGAAGATCAGGATTTCTTCCCGTTTATTATCGATCGGGATTCGGTGGTTTTGGGGTGGTAAGGGGACAAGTGAAAAATCACATCCGGCTTGTTCCATAATAATTTCCGGGATATAGCTTGAACGAACAGGTTCAAGCGGATCTTCCGCAAAACGGGTTAAGTGCAATAATTTATCATCCACGTAATGGTAACCATTTCTGGTATATCGTTTTAAAGCCGGATAAGCAGGGATAAATGGGATCTTTTTCTTTTCGGAAACTTCCAACAGGGCCTTAAGTTCGGCGCCGATATTTCCGCGAAGCGTAGAATCCGTTTTTTTGTAGATGATCTTAATATCCGCCTCTGTTCCCCATTTGGCTACCTGTCTGACCCGATCTGCTGCCTCAAGGGCGGAAAGATGCCTGCTTTCTGTATTGATGACGACTACCTCACAGAATGGATCTTTCTTAAAAAATGGAAATTGGATATCCGAATCCGGTATGACAACGGTTTTGATCCCTTTTTTCGAGAAGTGTACACCGGTATCCAGTGCTCCGGTGAGATCATCCGCAATGATCAGCAATTTTATCATGTGATGTTGCGGGATAAAGAGGATTCATTTATTCTTCTCACGACGATGGAAATCCTAGTTAAAAGCCGTAAAATTACCGTTCAAATCCATCAGATCAACGTCTGATTCAACTATTTCGATGTCGGTTTTTTCTTGTATTTCACGCAATATCCTTTTCGACACATAAAGTTCGTCAAGGTGCAGGGTATCTTTCGCCCGGATGATCCTTTCTTCCCCCGGTTTTATGTATCCACAGCTTCTGCATGCAATTTCAAAGGCTTTAAGGTCCGTATCTGCAACCACCGGTAATTTTCCCCTTTCCAGAAAACTGCTGGTAACGATATTGGTATAGGTCACATGATAATCAATCTTATCGAGTAATTTTTTTGTGATCACATCGGCCAATCCAACACCCGTAGCATTCCCATGCGATTCATCCGATAGATCCGTTACCAATATGGCTTTAATGGTTGGACCGGCCGGCTCGGGATGTCCGTGAATTTTGAGTCTTCCTATGATATTCGTATCGATTCCGACCCCACTGATATTTTTGCCCATCCGGTCCAGAATCAGAACATCGAAATTATCGACCGGAAATTTTGGCTGGTTTTTTCTTGCAAGCTCCAACAATTCGGGCTCTTGCGCAGGGATTTCATCAGCCAACAGGGCTTTTACGCGCATCATCCTATCATAGGCATTTTCTATGAGTGCGATCCCACCCAGTATCTTGCGGGTTGAGAAAATTTTTCCGGAAGCAGGCGGCAGGAGTTCAGATAAACCATAAACCCCATATTTATGTATGGCATTTGCCCCTTTTTCCTTTCCCAGACCTATCACTGCCATTTTTACTAATCCACTTTCATATTTTCCACGGAAATCGGTATGTGGTTTGATCCTGTTGATCATTAAAATACCATCCGATTCATACGCAAGTTTATCCATGTATAAGGGATTTGGAACACCCTCATGAGGTATTTCAACCACTTCCATGGAAGCACGGACAGGGGCACCTACTCTTTTTTCCGTTATGCCGTAATCTTTCAGTATGGCCATCTGACCATCGGCTGTTGCCCCGCCATGGCTGCCCATCGCCGGTACAATGAAGGGAGACGCTTCTTTTCTCTTCACATACTCTATGGTTTCTGCCACAACTAGTTCCAATTCATCAATACCACGGCTCCCTACCGCAATGGCAATATTCGATCCCGCCTTTATCTGACCATCAAAACGTGATAATTCTTTCCTCACTTCTCCTCTTACATCGTGTAATGCATTTTGAGTGAAATGCTGCCGGATTCTTGATAGTTTAAAATTGATCATAGTCAGTCAATTTACAATATTTAATCTCTTTTCCAATTAGGAATTACAAAATAACGATATATAAAATCCAGGTGGCAATTACCGTCAAAATTCCTACCGATAAGGTCCCCATAGTCTGAAATTTATATCCCTGGTTCACCGACATACCGGAAAACTGGGTCACCACCCAGAAATAACTGTCATTGGCATGACTGGCCATCATGGATCCTGCACCAATCGCGACAACTACCAGGGCTCTTGCCACTGATGAATCAAGATCCAGTGAGGGTAACATCGGAGCGATCAGGCTGGCTGTCGTAATAATCGCTACGGTTCCAGAACCCTGGGCTGATTTTAATGCCGCCGCAATTAAAACCGGAAGAAAAATAGACAGGCCCTTTATATCGGCTATATTATCTTCTATGACCACAGCAATTCCGGAATCCTGCAAAACCCTGCCAAAAGCTCCTCCTGATCCCGTAATGATAATAATGGAAGCGGCCGCCACGACTCCTTCACCAAGCCAGCCCGATGTGGATAGCATTTCATTGGTCAATTTTTTGGGCAGTAAAAAAGAGGTGATCACGCCGATCAATAAGGCCGTGACCGGTTGGCCAACAAAGCCGATTAAAAGGGAAATGAATCCTTCCCCAAACGGACGGGAAGGTAACTCGTTGACCGATTTTAATATGATCAGGAAAATTGGCAGCAGGATAGGAATTACTGATTTTACCAGCGAAGGGGCTGTTTTCATCCGATCTTCTGAATTCTCAAGAGGCCGTTCATCCCGTAGTAAGCTATGTCTGATTAAAGGAACCACCCGGGTAGCATACACCCATCCGCCTATCAGGCCAACCAGACTTACGGGTAATCCCAAAAGAATGACCCAGCCAAGATCTGCACCCAGCAAGCCGGCTGCTGCCACCGGTCCCGGTGTAGGTGGAATGATGGAATGCGTGACATATAAACCCAGGGCCAACGCCATGGCACAGATGATTATAGAGATCCGGACCTGTTTTGCCAGGGCCCTGGCAAGAGGAATCAGGATGATAAAAGCCGAATCACAAAAAACAGGAATGCTCACAATATATCCTACGATACTCAATGCCAGTGGCACATTTTTCCTTCCCGTAACATTCAAGGCACTGTGGGCAATACGGAATGCTCCTCCTGTTTTTTCCAGAAATTTTCCGATGATGGAGCCCGCCAGAATGACGATCCCGATGTATCCGATGGTATTTCCGAATCCCGTATTAATGGAATTTATTACCTGGACAGGCTTCATGGTTCCTGATAAAAGACCGTAAAGGATGCCTGCCAGAAGAAGCGCAAAAAAAGGATGCCACTTGAGCCTCGAGGTGGTCAGGATGATAAAAACGATAGATAAAATCAGGAGCAGAATGAGCCACATGGTGGATATAGGATATTAAGAGTTAATTTTTTGTTTTTCATAAAATAATCGGGATGCAAGGTAGGAATTACCTAGCTAAAGGAAAAAATTTAATAAGAATTACAGGGACTGCCTCGATCCGTTATTTTCCCGTGTTCCCTTCTTCGGAAATTCCCTTGCCTGCCTGTGCTGTACTTCCTGCCCTGTTGGCAAGCTAGTTTCTATGGTCCGGAACATTCCCGGATTTATTCCTTTCCCGGACCCGTTCCTTTTCCAGACCGGCCTGCAGTGGACCTGATCCAGTGTTCCGGGATCCCAATAGTTGGTTAAAAGGCATTGAAAGATGAGACGTTCCCATTAAGGATTCAGGGATGAAACACCCTTCTCTACATCACCCTCTTAACACATAAACTATTTCCTTTCCAACAGATACCATAACGTTTTGTATTGGGCACCTATCACAAAGGTATGTTGCTGTTTTTTTCTTTTAACCTTAATTTCCAGCCCCCTGTTACCTAAGGTATCCAATGCAAAAACCTTGAATCGATCCACCTCCGAAAGCGTGATATAGGCAGGGATCCCTTCTGCCCGCATGGGTGTTGAACCCCAGTCAGCACCCACGCTCGTTTTTTCTTCATTCCAGCCCATTCCGGTATTTTCTACCCTGCCGGCGGCCACCAGTAATATACTGGATGAATTATCCACCGGTTTCCCATCCAACGAGGTAAGGGTTATGGTCGCCCAATTGTATTCGGTCGTATCCATAGTGATGGTCACGTTCCCCAGTTCAATGCTTCTCCCCCCGATATATCCGACAGCTGCTTTTGCAGCCTCTGAATTAATCATAAAAACTGAATTCAGTGAATCCCGGTTATCCCAGATCAATTCACCGGTTTCACTGGTCCATGGACCATTGGGCTCACTTACCTGTTCTGACAACTTCACTTCCTCCCCGGTCATGTTCACTTCTGTAGGACGCATCAGGGTGAGAGCCTCTGGAGCACCTGCCTGTGCCCATATTTGATCCATACTAGTCGCTCGCAGACTC
>Ga0209536_100015198_pt1 | contig 10997 bp, 9 predicted proteins | sample DeeMarSeWOR28_12_FD_187461 | JGI IMG/M metagenome (GOLD analysis project Ga0209536, IMG submission 187461) | Marine sediment microbial communities from White Oak River estuary, North Carolina - WOR-2-8_12 (SPAdes) (version 2) | ecosystem: Environmental > Aquatic > Marine > Intertidal zone >... | reverse complement strand
CTCAATTGATCCGGCCATACCCGCCGCACCGAGACCTGCTCCACCCAGGGCAGACTCTGAAGCCGTTGTTGAACAGCGCTCACATTCATGCCGAAAAACCCTTTGCTGGCCAGGGGCGCCACTTCATGGCGCAGTTCCCCCTGCTGCAAGTGCCGGAAGCTGCCGACGATGTGCACCGACTGTACCGGCCAGCGACGGGGGTCCTTCATCCAGTCCAGCATCATCGTCAGGGCTATCACACTGCCAGCAATGGTGGTGACGGCCAGCGCCGGCTTCAACCAGCGAAGGCTGGGTTTGAAAGACTGCTTGCGTTTCGCCTGCGTCTTCTTCGTCGCCATAGTCAGTCTTCTACCGACGTTTCGAGGATACGCCATACCAGTTCCGGCATATCCCAACCAAATACTTTCGCTGCCATCGGCACCAGGCTGTGGTCCGTCATGCCGGGCACCGTGTTAACTTCGATCAGCCAGGGTCGATGCGCCGCATCCAGGAAAAAATCAACGCGCCCCCATCCGCTGGCTGACAAGGCGTCGAACGCCTGTTTCGCCAACTCCTGTAACTCGAATTCCTGATCCAGCGCCAGACCGCAGGGACAGTGATAGCGTGTGTTATCGGCCTCGTACTTGGCTTCGAAATCATAGAACTCGCGTGGTGTCTCCAGTCTGATCAAGGGCAGCGCCGTATCGCCGACGATGGCCGCCGTATACTCTGTCCCTTCAACCCAGCGTTCGGCCAGCACCTCGTGGTCGTATTTTTCTGCATCCCTCCACGCCTGCTTCAGATCGATCTCGCGCACCACTTTGCTCATACCAATGCTGGAGCCTTCGTGTACAGGTTTGAGTATCATCGGAAAACCCAACTGATCGGCCGCGGCCTGCAGATCTGCCTCGCTGTTGAGCACGACGAACGCCGGCGTTGGCAGGTTCACGCCCTCCCACAGCTGTTTAGTACGCAGCTTGTCCATGGCCAAAGCCGAACCCAGAACGCCGCTGCCCGTGTAGGGTAGGTTCAGGCTATCGAGCAGACCCTGTACCACGCCGTCTTCACCGCCGCGGCCGTGCAGGGCATTGAAAGCACGCTGAAACCCTCCATCGAGCATCTGCTGCACGAAATCCGCATCGCCGGCATCGATTCCCTGGGCATACACATCGCGATCCCGTAAAGCCCTGAGTACGGCCTCGCCGCTGCGCAGCGAAATCTCCCGTTCAGCCGAACGGCCGCCCATCAACACGGCCACTTTTCCAAAGTCACTTGCTTGCATCTGTATCTGTCACTCAAACTCACCGATAATGCGGACTTCCGGTTCCAATCGGATTCCGTGTTCCTGCTGGACCCGTTCCTGCACATAACGAATCAGGGCTTCGATATCCGCTGCCCTGGCCTTACCCAGGTTGACGATAAAGTTGGCATGCTTTTTCGATACCTGTGCACCACCGATCTGCTCGCCCTTGAGGCCACAGCTCTCGATTAGGCGTGCAGCAAAATCGTCTGGGGGATTGCGAAATACGGATCCGCAACTGGGCTGTTGTGTCGGCTGCGTTGCCGCACGTCGCTCCAGCAGATCGCGAATGCGCGACTGCGCCGCCTCGGCATCACCAGGCTCCAGCTGCAGATCGGCCGACACGAACCATTCATCCCCTCCTCCGACAACAGAGCGATAGCCGATTCGATAATCACCCGGGCTACGTTCATGCAGCTCACCGTGGTGGTCGATGGTCTCCACGCTGTCCACAAGCGACCACGTCTCTCCGCCAAAAGCGCCAGCGTTCATCGCCAGGGCGCCCCCCATTGTGCCGGGAATGCCGGCTAGAAATTCCGCTCCCGTCAAGCCGGCACGCGCTGCGAAACGTGCAACCTTGGCACAGGCCACACCTGCACCCGCACGCACTCGATGATGTTCGATCACCTCGAGTCTATTCAGACCGCCAAACGGCAGCACTACCGTGCCGCGAACGCCACCGTCGCGCACCAGCAGATTGCTGCCCAGTCCGACCCAGTGCACCGGCTCATCCTCAGGCAAACCGGCAAGAAACTGCTTCAGATCCGACAGATCAGCCGGCCGGTAACAGCGGTCCGCCGGACCACCCACCCGCCAGCTGGTGTGGGCCGACATGGATTCCGCGTATCGCAGCTCGCCACGCAGACCAGACTCGGACCCGGCAACCATCATGACTTGCACTTTACCCCCCGCCGTTCCACGGCTGGCCCGCGCCGTACGCTCTTGGACTTGGGCGCACCTCCAAGCGATGCCTTAGGCTGCAGCGAATGCGCCAACCATGAACGACTTCGCAGGGGCTCACCACAACCCATGTGCATACGGAACTTGCTGCCAGAATTCATGCGCTACCTCCTGTCTTCCTGTGGGTTAATGCCTCGGGCAAGGCGGCGGCTACTGCACCGATAGAACCAGCCCCCAGAGTCAACACCAGATCTCCCGCCTGCAGCAGGTCCGTGAGCACCTCGGGGAGGTCTTCCACCTCCTGCACGAAAATCGGATCAACCCGACCGCGACCTCGCACTGCACGACACAGGGCACGCCCGTCGGCGCCGGAAATCGGCGCCTCGCCAGCCGCATACACTTCGCTCACCAACAATACGTCGGCATCCGCCAGCACACGCGCAAAGTCGTCGAACAGATCGAGGGTACGGCTGTAGCGGTGAGGCTGGAAAGCCACAACCAGTCTGCGTTCCGGCCAGCCATTTCGCACCGCCTCCAGGGTGGCCGCAATTTCACGCGGATGGTGTCCGTAATCATCGACAAACAGCACCGACCCATCCGCAAAACTCAACTCTCCGTTTATCTGGAAGCGCCGCCCGATACCGGCAAAAGTTTCCAGCGCCTGTTGCACAGTTTTGTCGTCCACGCCGAGTTCGCGAGCCACTGCGACCGCGGCCAAGGCATTCAGTACGTTGTGACGACCGGGCAGATTCAGCACTACTTCCAGTACGGCATGCTCCGCCTGATGGACCTCGAAATGCATCTGTTTGCCCTTTTGACGGATATTCAGGGCGCGAATGTCGGCATCGTCCGCATCGATTGCGTAGCTACGGACCTGGCGGGTCATCTCCGGGAGAACATCGCGCACATTGGGGTCGTCCAGACAAAGCACCGCCAGCCCGTAAAAAGGCAAGTGGTGCAGGAATTCCACAAAAGTCTGGCGCAAGCGCTGGAAATCACCCTCATAGGTCGACAAATGGTCAGCATCGATGTTGGTAACAACCGCCAGCATAGGCTGCAGATAGAGGAAGGAAGCATCGCTTTCGTCTGCCTCGGCAACCAGATACCGACCTGCGCCCAGACGCGCATGACTGTCTGCACTGTTGAGCCGGCCGCCGATGACGAAGGTCGGGTCCAGGCCCGCCTCTGCCAGCAAGCTCGCCACCAGACTGGTGGTTGTGGTCTTGCCATGGGTACCCGCCACAGCAATGCCGTAACGGAACCGCATAATCTCTGCCAGCATCTCGGCTCTCGGCACCACCGGAATACGCCGCTCACGAGCCGCCTTGACCTCCGGGTTGTCTTCGTTCACGGCGCTGGAGACCACGACCACATCACAAGAGACCACATGAGCGGCATCGTGGCCGATCCAGATGCGCGCACCCTGGCCAGCCAGTCGCCTGGTGACCGCATTCTCGCGCAAGTCAGACCCGCTCACGCTATAGCCAAGATTGAGCAGCACTTCGGCGATGCCGCCCATACCGGCACCGCCTATACCCACGAAATGCGCGCACTGAATACGCCTCATACTATCGGGCTGAACTGGCGGCTGCTGGATTGCGGGCATCATGCCGCCTCCTTCCGGGTGGTCGCGCCGACACAGACATCGGCAACGCGTTGCGCCGCCTCAGGCCTGGCTTTTTCCCGTGCGCGTTTGGCCATGGCGATCAGACGCTCCGGCTGCTGCAACAACTCCAGCTGCTTGCGCAAACGCTCGGGGGTCATTTGTGACTGCGGCATCAGCACGGCTGCGCCGGCCTCGACCAGATAACTCGCGTTGGCGGTCTGATGGTCGTCAACGGCGTAAGGATAGGGAATCAGAATCGAAGCCACACCCACTGCAGCCAGCTCCGCTACAGTCAGAGCACCTGCACGACACAGCACCAGATCCGCCCATTGGTAGGCCGTCGACATATCGTCGATAAAGGCTTCCAGCTTCACCTCGACACCGGCAGCAGCGTACGCCTTTCTCGCTTCATCAATATGAGACACACCCGTTTGGTGCCACACTTCGGGACGCTGTTGCTCACCGAGCTCAGCCAAAGCCACCGGTACCTGCTCATTGAGGACAGCCGCACCCAGGCTGCCCCCTACTACCAGCAGGTGCGGGCGACGTGAGCGCAAATCCGGTGGACTGAAAGCAGTCTCGGCAATGTTGCGGCGCACCGGATTACCGGTATGCACGGCATTCTTCAGACTGCCTGGGAAAGCCTCCAGAACCTGTTTCGCCAAGGGCCGCAACAGGCGATTGGTAAGCCCGGCAACGGAATTCTGCTCGTGGATGATCAGTGGCCGGCGAAACAGCCAGGCCATCACGCCACCCGGGCCGGTCGTATACCCCCCCATACCCAGCACTGCCGCCGGACGCACCTTCAGCAGTACGCGTGCGGCTTGAAGCAAGGACCATAGCAGCATGACCGGGGCCGTCAGCAAGCGCAGCGCTCCCTTACCACGCAGTCCCTTAACCCTTATCCAATACATTGGGATCCCGTGTGCAGGCACGACGCGCGCTTCTAAACCCGCATGGGTTCCCAGCCAGGCCACTGGCCAGCCACCACCCTGGAGTTGCTCGGCAACAGCCAGAGCAGGAAAAACATGTCCTCCCGTACCGCCCGCCATAATCAATATCGGCCGTCTAGCGCGCATTCCTTGCACCTCCACAGGCCAGGCGCTCGAATCCGCCGCTGGGTCGGACGGATACCCGCGCTGAGTTCGTCGATAACGATGGGCAAGCATATCGGTGCATCACTGCCTCCCCCGACGACGCTTGGCTTTCGCCGTACCCGAGGCAGGCACGCTATTCACCGTGCAGCGCGTCTCGTAGTCAATACGCAACAACAGAGCGATCGCCATACACGACACCAGCGTGCTGCTGCCACCGTAGCTCATCAGCGGCAGGGTTAGACCCTTGGTAGGCAAAAGCCCGGTATTCACACCTACATTGATAAGCGCCTGCAAACCCATCCAGGTACCGATGCCATAAGCCAGATAGGCCGCGAACAGATTTCCGCCCTGCTCGGCAACAGCGGCTATGTTGTAGGATCGGAAAACGATAAAGGCGTACAAGCCCAGGGTGATCAGGATTCCCAGGAGACCCAGCTCTTCCGCCAGTACTGCGAAGACAAAGTCGGTATGCGCCTCTGGAAGATAGAAGAGCTTCTGGATACTGGCCCCAAGACCAACGCCGAACCATTCGCCGCGCCCGATGGCAATCAAGGACTGGGTCAACTGAAAACCGCTGTTGAAAGGGTCGTCCCAGGGATTGAGAAATGCAGTCAGGCGCTGCATGCGGTAGGGCGATGAAACAGCCAGCACCGCAAAGGCCACGGCGGCGGTGGCAATCAGGGCCACGAATTTCCACAGGCTCACACCGGCCAGGAACATCATGACCAGAGCTGTTGCCACCAGAACCACTGCCGCGCCGAAATCGGGCTCCAGCAGCAACAGCAGGGCGGCAAGGCCAAGCAGCCCCACAGGTTTGAGAAAACCGGCGCTGCTGTGACGCACCGCTTCACCGTGGCGCACCAGGTAACCCGCCATATAGATCATGGCCAGCAGTTTCGCCGGTTCCGAGACCTGCAGGCGAAACACGCCGAGGTCGATCCAGCGGGTACTGCCGTTCACCTCGGTGCCCACACCGGGCACCAGCACCGCCGCCAACAAGAAAACAGCAAACAATATGCACAACAGGCTGCACTGCTCCCACCACACCAGGCGTACACGCAACACCAGGAGACCCAGCCCCAGGCCCAGAAACAGATAGAGGCACTGGCGGAACGCGAAATGGAGAGTATTGAGACCGAGGCGCTCCGCCACCGGCATGGACGCCGACGCGACCATAACAACGCCCAGGGAAAAGAGAGCGGCCACCGCACTGATCAGCACAAAATCGAGGCGTGGGCAGCTGGCGCCGCGACGCACAGGCATATCCGGCAGCAACATGGCCAGACTCATTGCGACAACTCCTTGACAGCGTGCATGAACTGCTCGCCGCGCTGCTGGTAACCATCAAACATGTCGAAACTCGCGCAGGCGGGAGACAACAGCACCGAGTCTCCCTCAACCGCCAGCTCCGCAGCGCGCCGAACTGCTTCCCTCATGGTCTTGGCGCGCCGGATCTCAACACTGCCCCCCAATGCGCGCTCGATGTCTCCGGCGGCTTCGCCCAGCAACACCACTGCCTTGACCTGCTCACCCATCCCTGCTGCCAGTTCGGCGAAATCGGCACCCTTGGCCTGGCCACCCGCGATCAGCACCAGCGGCCCTTTCAGACCTTGTATGGCAGCCAGCGCGGCGCCGATATTGGTTGCCTTGGAATCATTGAACCAACATACTCCGCGGTGTTCCGCTACCCACTGAGTGCGGTGCGGCAATCCCCGAAATTCACTCAGCACGTGCAACATCGCCTGTCGCGGCAAGCCCACGGCATCACCGAGAGCCAGCGCTGCCAGCGCGTTGGCCAGATTATGCCTGCCCGGCATACGCACCTTTTCAACCGGCAACCAGCGATCACCCCCTTTGACGATCCAGGTTCCGTCAAATGCGTCCTCTACACCGAAGTCCAGTCCCTCGGGCGGATGCAAGCCGAAACCGATCGTTACACCTCGAGCCGTGGCCAGTGCTTGAGCCAGGGGATCGTCGCGGTTGACAACCTGAACCCCTGCACCGGAGTAGATCCGCTGTTTGGCGCGCATATAACTGTCCAGCGAATCATAACGGTCCAAGTGATCAGGGCTGACGTTGAGAACGGTCGCCGCTGCGCAGCGCAGACTGTGCACGCTTTCCAGTTGAAAACTGGACAGCTCGAGCACATAGAGGTCCGGCTCCTGGTCATCCAAAAGCTCCAGCGCCGGCGTGCCGAGGTTGCCACCGACACGAACTTTCCTGCCCGCGTAACTCGCCATGGCACCAAGCAGCGTGGTCACCGTGCTCTTTCCATTCGATCCTGTTATACCCACCACCGGGGCGGTCGCGCTGCGCGCGAAAAGCTCAATGTCCCCGATAACTTCGATGCCGCGCTTTTGTGCATCAACCAACAGCGGTTCTCGCAGGGAAACACCCGGTGAAACCACGATGCGCTGCGCCCGGGCAAACGCATCGCTATCGAATCCACCCACGAACAACGCCACATCCGGCAGCTCTCTCTGCATGTCAGTCAGTGCCGGGGGCTGTTCACGACTATCGGTTACCGCCACCTCCACGCCCTGGCGCACCAGAAAACGGGCGCAGGAGAAGCCGGTCGCACCGAGACCGACGATAAGGGTTCGTGGAGCTTGCAGCGAATCTGATGCCATGTAATTTTTTACAGCCAACATATGAATCGTTCTAGTCCAAGTCACCGAAGCGCCCGTTTCGCGCTCTACGAACCGAGCCCTGTAAGCATCGCCGATTGATCGTTGAGCGCTTTGCGGTGACCAGGTGTGTGTCAAACATGTTCGTACTCACTCAAATTATCACCAGCAACACCGCTATAACCGCGAAGGTGACGCTTGCTACCGCTATCTGACTCTTCTCATCCATGCTTTTCCTACCTTATCTTCAAGGTTGCCAGGCCGGACAGCACCAGAATCACCGTGACAATCCAGAATCTCACGATGACACGCGGCTCCGGCCAACCCTTGAGTTCAAAGTGGTGATGTAAGGGCGCCATCCGGAATATGCGCCGTCCGGTAAGTTTGTAAGAAGCAACCTGCAGAATGACGGACACGGTTTCCATCACAAACACGCCAGCCATAACGAAGAACACCAGTTCCTGTCTCACCAGCACCGCGACGGTGCCGAGTGCCGCACCCAAGGCCAGCGCGCCGACGTCACCCATGAAAACCTGGGCGGGATAGGCATTGAACCACAGGAATCCAAGCCCCGCTCCGACCATGGCGCCACAGAACACGGCCACTTCACCGACATCGCTGACGTACGGAATACCCAGGTACTTGGCGATATAGACGTGCCCGGCGGTGTACGCAAAGATCGCCAGCGCTCCCGCGATCAGCACCGTCGGCAAGATAGCCAGACCATCCAGACCATCGGTCAGGTTGACCGCATTGCTGGAGCCGACGATGACAAAATAAACCACCAGCACATACCAGCCGCCCAGTGAGATCGCGACCTCCTTGAAGAAGGGGACAATCAGAGCTGTATCGGCGGGAGACTGTGCGGCGTAATACAGGAACAGACCGGTCGCCAGCGCCGCCAAAGACTGCCAACTGTATTTGGCCCGCGCCGACAATCCACGACTGTTGCCATAAACCAGTTTTCGGTAATCGTCCACCCAACCGATGGCGCCAAAAGCCAATGTGACAAGCAGCACAACCCATACGTAACGGTTGGCGAGATCCGCCCACAACAGCGTAGCCACCGCGATGGCCACCAGGATCAGGGCACCGCCCATGGTCGGGGTGCCGGCCTTGGACAGATGGGATTCCGGGCCGTCATCGCGCACCTGCTGCCCTATTTGACGAAATCCGAGATGCCGGATCATCCACGGCCCCACCAGGAAAGAAATCAGCAGGGCGGTCAACACCCCGAGGATGGTACGCAGCGTCAGGTACTGGAACATATTGAAGCCGCTGTGAAACTGGCTAAGGTAGTCAGCGAGATAGACGAGCATCAAAGATACCTCCCGCTGATATCGCCACCCTGGCAGTAGATAGACCGATCATTGGGCCCGCCCCCCAGCACCGCTCAAGGCCTGCACCACATGCTCCATACGCATGGCGCGAGAGCCTTTCACCAGAATATGGACACCGGAATGAACCAACTCCTTGAGGCGAGCATTCAACCCCTCCATGTCTGCAAACGTTTCTGCCCCGGGACCAAAGGCCTCGGCCGCCTTTGCAGCCAAATCACCGAGCGCAAACAATCGGCGTACCTTCGCCCGCCTGGCCGCTTCGCCGACATCGCGATGCAAGCGTTCACCTTCTTCGCCCAGCTCACCCATGTCACCCAGCACCAGCCAGGTCTCGGCATCGGCCTTGGAGAGCAGGTCAAGTGCAACCTGCAGCGAAGCGGGGTTGGCGTTATAGGTATCATCGATGAGCTGTACCCCGTTGATGCCGGGCTGACTCCGCCAACGGCCACCTACCGGCTTTACGTCGGCCAAGCCCAAGGCGATATCCTCCAAGGCAATCTCCAAGGCCAGCGCAGCCGCTGTCGCCGCGAGTACATTCATAACATTGTGCCGCCCGGGCAGCGCCAGGCGCAGCGTAGTCCTACCCGCCGGCGTCATCAGTTCGATGTCGCTGCCACTGATATCGCCTCTCCAATCTGCGCTCACATCAGCCGCCGCACTCAAGCCGAAACTCATGATGCGCCGCTGCGAGGCCATCGATCGCCACAGATCGGCAAAGGCGTCATCGGCATTTATGATGCAGACCCCATCTGCGGGCAGCCTTTCGAACAGCTCCCCCTTCGCTTTGGCAACGCCCGGAAGATCACCAAAACCTTCCAGGTGTGCGGGTCCTGCGTTATTGACCACCCCCACCACCGGCCGCGTAATATCCGTCAGATAGCCAATTTCGCCGGGATGATTCGCGCCCAGCTCCAGAACCGCGTACTGGTGCTCGGACGACAATCTGGCCAATGTCAGTGGCACGCCGATGTCGTTGTTCAAATTACCTTGCGTCACCAGTGTTTCGCCGCAGCGGCGGAAAATCGATGCCAGCATTTCCTTGACCGAGGTTTTGCCGTTGCTGCCGGTCACCGCGACCAGCGGGACATCAAACTGCGAACGCCAGTGAGCTGCCAGAGCCCCAAGGGCAATGCGCGTATCCTTGACCTCGATCAAAGGCAATTGCTGATCCGACACTCCGCTGACAGCGGCGGCCGACGCACCGCGCAGGCGCGCCTGCTCCAAATAGTCGTGTCCGTCAAAATTGGGGCCGCGCAGCGCCACGAACAGATTGCCCTCCGCCAGGGTGCGGGTGTCGGTACTGATGCCGCGAAAAACGACATCCGCACCCCACTGCTTGGCGTTCAGAACCCGAGCTGCTTCTGACAACGGCATCACCATCATTCAGCAGGCTCCCCCCGTGGCCCGGCGCCGCCGGACACCTCGACCCGGGCGCTCAGCACGCGCCTTACCCAGTCGCGATCACTGAACGGCAGCCTCTCTGAGCCCACCTGCTGGTAGTTCTCGTGCCCCTTTCCCGCAACCAGCACCAGATCATCTGCCGTCGCACCACCAATTGCCGATTCAATGGCCTCGGCGCGATCAACGATGCGCAGCGCACGGTCCGCTTGCTCAAAACCCTGAGCGATCTGATCCATGATGCTGACCGTATTCTCGTTACGCGGATTGTCGCTGGTCAGAATAACGCGGTCGGCATAACGCTCGGCTACCGCGCCCATCTGCGGGCGTTTACCCCGATCCCGGTCACCGCCGGCCCCGAACACACACGCCAGTTCACCTGTGCAGTGTCGCCGCAATGCCTGCAGGGCGGTCTCCAGCGCATGGGGCGTATGAGCGTAGTCGACAACGACCCGCGGAGCGCCCCGCCGCATAAACAGCTCCATGCGACCGCTTACGGTTTTGACTCGCGCCAAACGTTGAACCGCTGTCTGCAGCGACAAGCCGCCCGCCAGCAAGGCACCCAGCGCTGCCAGCAGGTTTTCCGCATTGAAGTCGCCCAGCAGTGCAACCTCGAAAGCCGCTTCTCCCCAGCTCGTCTCCAATTCCACGGCAATGCCCCTCTGCAGCGGGCGCACGCTCTTCAATTCGAGCCATTCCGGATAGCTGCGCGCCTTCCCGCCCGGCCGCTGCTGATAGGCAATGACCCGC
>Ga0209536_100015197_pt1 | contig 10998 bp, 7 predicted proteins | sample DeeMarSeWOR28_12_FD_187461 | JGI IMG/M metagenome (GOLD analysis project Ga0209536, IMG submission 187461) | Marine sediment microbial communities from White Oak River estuary, North Carolina - WOR-2-8_12 (SPAdes) (version 2) | ecosystem: Environmental > Aquatic > Marine > Intertidal zone >... | reverse complement strand
TTCCACTTGCCGAAACGCCCCTTATCAATTCGCCGAACCATTCTCCAGACTTAAGTTGTAATTATCCTGCCTCTATTTCTTCTCTCTGCTTTTCGGTTTTCTGCCGGGTTAATGCTTCCTTATCCACGTGGATATGTAATAGATCGCCATAAATCCTGCATTCATCCAGGCGACAGGAGTTGACAAGCCTGCCTTCGAACACGCACATATCGGGACAATCATCGCACATATCGATCTGGCCGTCCTCCCGCATATCCGGTGCCTGGACCATGCCAATGCCTAATGATTTCATGGGATAGAAAAAACGGGCCGGGTTGGCCAGACAATACTGCAGGTATTTCCAGAGTGCCTTCCTGACGAGTGGATCGACCAGCGACATGATAAAAATAGATTTGCCTATCCGCCGTTTGGGATATACCAGGTAGGTGCCGTGGGTATAATGATAAACAGCCTGAGCCAATTCGAGTGTTCTTCTACTCATTGCCCCAAATGTTTTACCCTTAGTATTGGCAAAAAGTGTTCCCCAAAGCCATTTGAAGGAAGTATGATCGATCGTTCCTCCCAGATAGCCCATTGCCTCATAATCAGGGAAGTGTTTTTTAATCATTGCATAAACATCCTGAGATTTAATGTAGATCTGTTCGTATTCTTCCCGGTCAACCGCATATCCTAAATTACCAACTTTAATATCCACCTTTTTATCCCTGGCAAAATATTCTACCCCGGGCATAACCGGCATTCCCCTGTATATGATCAGGGATATGCCATTCACCAGCAGGATGTGGTCCACGGCCCACTGAATAAAATCAGGTACCTCATGCAGGTTTTCTGCGGTAACCGTTATGCCAAAATGAGAATAGAATCCATATTTTTTAATTAACCTGGCATATTTTAAACGAAGATCATTCAGATCTTTTTCACTTGAGATCTTGTTTTTCTGGAATTCCGGTCGTGTCTGGGTAATATCTATATGAAAACTCCAACCCAGTAATCCTGCTTCCTTAAATTCCTTCAGCATTTTGTCATTCAACGCATATCCATTGGTCAGGATCACACTTTTCATTTTCAGATCCCGGATAAAGGACACGATCTCCAGAATATCAGGATGAAGTACAGGTTCACCGCCGGCTAATGTTATATTGTCGCAATTTCTCCATTTTTTAAGAAAAAGTATTTCCTCCTTAATTTGTTCAACCGGTTTATGTCCTTCCCCAATTATCAATCGATAACATCCTTTACATTTGATGTTGCAGATATCGGTCGCTTCGATCCAGCCAATCGGGTTGTCGTTCATAGAGTATGGAAGCCGGTAAAGATTCTTCTTATCGGGGTAATTAAGTACAGTCATCGAAAAATTTGTAGTTTAAATAGTTGATTATTTCGTTTAAAGAATCAATCCTTTGTAAAAAATAGATCATTCCCGGGAGATACTTTCTCCTTAGTAATGTATAAGTGGAATTAGGGTTAAAATAGTTCCATAATTTGACTATTTATTTTATTAATTTATTATTTTATAATAAGTAGTAGTTTATAACCGGATTTAACCATTCTAAATGATTATGAAACGACGATCATTTGTTAAAAGAGTTGGGAAAGGCCTGACCAGTTCGATGATATTACCGGGAATTACCACACGATCTGAAGCTCTATCCTATAATTATCCTTTGGCTCGATCACTGGAAGATTTGATGAATGATGAAAAATTAGTCGTCATCCGGTTGCTGATGGAGGGTAAATCCAGCCAGCCCGGTGAAAGATTGACTGGAAAAATAGAAATTCGGAATGGAAAAATAAGCCGACTCAGGTCCTACTACACCTTACATAACAATTGGGTTGATGATGCTAAAATGACCTTTAATCTGTCTTCAAATATGAAAGATAAACACGTTATCTGCGGCTGGCTGGATGACGTATCGGAAGCATCCTCGGTTTCGGTCAGGATCGGAAAAGAAAAACTGGATTTCCTATTATCTGAAATTATCACACAGGAGGAGGTAGTACTTGAAAATAAAATGGTGAAAATTACAATCAATGGCCTTCCTTCTCACGAAATCGGAGAAATCGATCCAATCCGACTGGGAATCAAAAAAGATCAGAATTCGTTTCGTTTTGTGATCATGGCGGATCCTCAGGGTGGAGATCCCGCCGATCCGACCAATGAAAGTCCCACCCGCATGAAAATACATAATGCATTCATTGAAGAAAGCATAGAAGTGGCCAACGAGCTCGATCCTCCCTCCCTTTTTACACTGATACTCGGGGATTTTACGGACAGTAAAGGGCAGTCGCGTAATTTTAACCAGATGATTTCCTTTTATGAAAAACTGAAACAACCGATTCTACTTGAGATTGGGAACCATGAAACCAGGTACGACGCTAGCTTCACTCCGGGCTATAATATGTCTGAGTTCAGCAATTATTTTGCTGCCCAGAAAAAAATTAACGAACTGGAAAAACTGCTTTATTCATTTGACATCGGTAAGTGGCATTTTATTGTCTGGCCCGATCCTCTGCGTGAAAATTTCTGGGATACCCACCCTCATTATTTCAATTGGTTGGAAAGGGATCTTGACAAGAACCGGGAACGGCCTACCTTTTTTTTCCAGCATGTTCCGATCCACCCGGTCGGGATCAATCCCCTGGTAAGTTATGTAAATCAGGTGCATATCAACCGCCTGCTTTTTAAAATACTGTCGAAGTATGGAAATGTGAAATACGTTTTCAGCGGCCATGTTCACATCCCCATCAAGGCTTCCAATAAGACGGCCGTGAGTTACATGGGGATCCGGATGATCAATCTGCCACCGACCGGATACAGGACTAGGGCATTTGGGGAAGAAGATTATTATGGTGGACCCAGTCAGGGGATCTGCATCGTAGATGTAGATGATGAAAAGGTAGACATCGGTTTTCAAACCGTAACCCGTGAAACATTTCATTATCCTCAATCATTCCGGATCTATTCATCCGATATGGATCCACTCTGGTTTAATTATAAATGGGAGCTGAAGGGGAATGGAGAGATTCTGAATGGAAGTTTTGAAGATGGACTAGAACATTGGATTCAGCGATATATTTATACGGAAGATAGTGACCCATCCAATAAAATAGAAGTACAGAAAGCTCCAGGCCGTCCCGGAAATGTATTGTATTTGTTTTCCAGAAAACGGGGATATGATGCACCCGGTCAGGACAGGTTACCCCAGACGCTGAACCAGCTTACCCAGATAATTCAGGCCCCATCCGAAAAAATACCCTCCCTCCGGTTCGCTTTCCGGATAGATAAATCACATTTTTCCCCCGAAAGCTGGAACGGAGCTTTTTTATGGCTGGAAGGATACAGCGCCAAGCAACTGAATGTAAGCCTGGTATATGTAATCGGGAAAGGAACCTATTCGATCGGAGGCAGTTATGGCCGATGGGTAAAATCTGCCTTTTTTGATATCACCGACGCGCCCGACCAATGGCACGAAGCGATCCTCAATATAGGCGATGATTACAGGAGATCCAATGGAAACCGCTTCCTTCCGGAACTGAAAATAGATAAGTATGCTGTCAACCTGGGAACCTGGACGATTAATGATGGCTACCGGCAGGAGATTGGCGTTTTCTTTGACGATGTGATGGTTGAGTTTAATTACAAGGATCATACCGGCGAAAGCCGTCTGGATGACAAAGCCATTCATGTAATGGATCCGCAAAAAATATTTACAAGTCGTATTCATCACGAGGCTGGGGAGCATCGATATGGGAGCCAATCAGACCTCTATCCATATTGAGGTCCAGGAATCAGCCTCCAAATGCAGTGTGTAAATTTTATTCACTCCCATGTTGTACTTCCAAAGTAGTGTAAAATTTAATACAAATATGTGTCGCCGGTATCGTTAACCCCGAGGTTAATGTGTTTGACTGCTGACGAAAGGGGCGAAAGGGTAAAAAATTCTAAATTATTTAGTTTAAATTGTATCGGAATAGATTGATTCTGTTTTCATTTATATGTAAATATCAAGGGGATTAATCAATAAAACAGGTAATGGAAGGAAATCAGGCAATCAAGATTGATCAATTACTGGACGGTGCCTCAGGCTTTGGCAGCACCGTATCAAGGGAAACCGAAGAGCTAAGCGAGATTGTCCAGGATCCGCAAATTTCATTGAATGAACGCCTGGAAGCCTATGAGGATATTATTAATATTGAAATCGGGGATACTACCCTCTCACGGGCCAGGAACATAGAGAGGGCAACCGGCATAAGGCAACTATTTCTGAAATTCGAAGGCGGAAATCCCTCCGGTACACAGAAAGACCGGATTGCCTTTGCTCAGTGCCAGGACGCGCTAAGAAGGGGGTTTGATACGATCACGGTTGCCACCTGTGGGAATTATGGGGCGTCCGTTGCACTGGCTGCGAGATTGGCCGGATTACAGTGTATTATTTGCATCCCTTCGAATTATCACACCCAGCGGATCAAGGAAATGGAGGTTATCGAGGCGCAGATTACACGCGTACCGGGTACCTATGAAGACACAGTCATTTATTCAAAATCCATGGCTGAATCTAACGAGTATTACGATGCCAATCCGGGAGGTGCCAATACGGCCCTTCAGATCCATTCATATTCCGAGATCTCGAATGAAATCTATGATGTGATGAGGGATGCTCCAAGGGTGGTAGCGGTTCCTGTGAGTAACGGCACCCTGCTGGCGGGAATTTACCGTGGATTTGTTAGCTTGTTTAAAAGGGGAAAGACATCCAGGATTCCCAGAATCATTGCGGGATCTTCCTTTAAAAAAAATCCGATTATCTGGTCCTATAAAAAAGGATTTGAAACCTGTCAGGATCTGACACCCGATACGATAAAGGAGAGTAAAGTGAATGAACCGCTAATAAACTGGCATTCCTTCGATGGGGATGAAGCTTTATATGCGATCCGACAATCGGAAGGAATTGCCATGGATGTAAGTGATCAGAAATTAATGTATTACAGTCGTATCCTGAAAGAAAAAGAAGGCTTGAGTGTGTTGCCGGCTTCAACTGCCGGATTGGTGGCCTTGCTTGAGTGGAACCGTAAAAATCCGCTAGAAGGAGACCGGTATGTAGCCGTGTTAACCGGCAGAAAATAAAAAGATCAATGAGTAAAAAAGTTTTGGATGGCCATGCCATTGTATACGCCGAAGGGGCGTACAATACACCCATTGGGAAAACCGCCCATGGTCTGGTGCGATTCACCAACAGATACAATATTCTATCCGTAGTTGATTCCAGGTATGCCGGGGAGGATGCAGGGCATGTTCTGGACGGGGAAAAGAATAATATCCCTATTTTCGGAGATATCCGGGAGGCGATTTATTATTCCATTGGCCACGGTGACATCCCTAAGTATATGGTGATCGGGTTGGCTCCCGATGGTGGCCGGATCGATAACCGTACCCGCAACGATATTAAAAAGGCGATCATGTATCGTTTGAATATTGATAGCGGCCTGCACGACTTTCTAACAGACATTCCGGAAATGCGCGAAATGGCTGAACATCATAAAGTAAAACTGAGGGATATTCGAAAAACTCCTTCCAGAGAGGAATTGCATTTTTTTACAGGGAATATCGAGAAGGTCGATTGTTTGAAACTTGCAATTCTGGGAACAGATTCCGCTATCGGAAAGCGAACTACTGCGTGGCTGATCGTCAATGGATTTATTCAGGCAGGTTACAAGGCCGAAATGATCGGGACAGGACAGACTGCCTGGATGCAGGGTGCCAGATATTCTATAATTATGGATTCCCTGGTGAATGATTTTGTTTCCGGAGAAATTGAAAATGCGGTTTATCAAGCCTGGAAGAATGAACAACCGGACGTGCTTGTGATTGAAGGGCAGGGCAGCCTGATGAATCCGGCCTATCCGGGAGGATTTGAAATACTGGCTGCGGGTCGCCCTGATTATGTAATTCTTCAACATGCCCCTCGGCGCATTGAGTACGATGGATTCCCAGGTTATAAACTTCATCCACTTGATCGGCAGATCCATGCCATTGAAGCTGTTTCAGGTAAAACAGTAGCTGCCATTGCGGTTAACCATGAGAATATGGAACCGGATGAAATAGAAGATGAATGTAAAAAAATAACCGATTTATCGGGATTACCGGCCTTTGATGTACTAGCGTACGGGCCGGAAAAAATGGTTAATTTATTAAGTACCTATCTAAAAAAATGAAAAAGGATACATCGGTCACGCTTAAGGATTTTGTTGTCTTTAAAAAACTAACTGTAGGGCCTGTTGAGATCCTTGATAAGAAAATAACTGCCCGGTATATTCTGGAGAACCGACATGGTGAAATGAAAAGCAATTCACTTACCTATTTGTACAACGAAGAGGTGTTCGATCCTTCCGCTCCATCCTCACAAAACCTTGCTTCCCTTGCGGTCGCTCAGGTAGCCATGAATTATGGGTTGTTTTGCAGTGAAATAGTATTTGATGGATTATATGGAAATACCGACAGGCGATTTATCCTTGATATGATCGAAAATACGTCCAGGGAAATATATGTCAATAAATTGCTTTATCCCAATGAATTTTTAAAAGAAGCCTACCGACAGCCCGTAACAGAAAAGAAAAAACACTATACAGCAGCCACTGTAAAATTTATCAACACAGTTTTCGGGGGATCCAAGATTTCTTGGAATCACTGGATATCTTCCCGGCATAAAATTGCCATTCTCAGCAGCGGTGGAAAAGACAGTTTGCTTACCTACGGGATAAGCCGGGAGTTGGGATATGAAACGCACCCGGTATTCATCAATGAATCAGGGCGACATTGGTTCTCGGCCCTGAACGCGTACAGGTACAGCCAGCTTCATGAACCAAATACATCGAGGGTCTGGTGCAACAGCGATCGTATGTTCAACTGGATGCTTAGGCAGATGCCTTTTATTAGAGAAAATTTTTTAAGGATAAAATCGGATCACTATCCGATCCGTCTATGGACGGTTGCCGTTTTTTTATTCGGAGTATTACCGCTTGCAAAAAAACGGGGTATTGGTTTTATTCTGATCGGTGATGAGTATGATACCACCCAGAGAACAACCTATGAAGGGATCACACATTACAACGGTTTATATGACCAGAGTAAATTTTTCGATAACACATTGACACGGTATTATCTGAAGAAGGGATGGATGGTTTATCAGTTCTCGCTGTTAAGATGTTTATCGGAATTGCTGATCCAGAAGATTCTAATTGAAAGATATCCCGAATTGCAGAAAGAACAGGTAAGTTGCCATGCCGCCCATGAAAAAAAAGGCAGGATCTATCCTTGTGGTAAATGTGAAAAATGCAGGCGGATTGTTGGGATGCTAAAAGCCATCGATAAAAATCCGGCAAACTGTGGGTATGATCAGGACCAGGTTCAACAGGCCTTAAAGTCGTATGCAACCCGTTCGGTAAAGCAACTGGGAACAGATGCCCAGCACCTCTTTCACCTCCTTATCGGAAAGGGACTCATTCAGGATAATGCCTTTACCCGTAAAAATGCAAAGAGGCATGATGAGATCATGAAATTACGGTTTGATCAGGTACGGAGTGTGCCTTCGGATAGCCCTGTAATCTTCAGGGAGCCGGTGATCCGGATATTTCTGGAACATACCGAAGGTGCTGTTTTGATCAAAAAGAGAAAGTGGGAACCATTTGATATAATGAAGAGTTCATTGATTAAGATTCCCTATCCATTTGAAGTGAATCGTCAGGCAAGTAAAAAAATGTTATCGGACGATCCGTATCAAAAATCCTATTCATGGGAACATCAGACATGGCCGGAGTTGGAAGAACGATTAAAAGGAGTAGATACGGCTTTGCTGCCATGCGGGGCCATTGAACAGCATGGTCCCCATTTGCCGGTGGATGTGGATTATTTTGATGCGAATTATCTTGCGCGGAAAGTAGCAGAAGCCTGCAGTTCGCCCAAACCACTTGTATTACCCCCCATTCCATATGGAGTTTCCTATCATCATGAAGATTTTATAGGCACGATCAGTATTTCCAATGAATCTTTATCCCGGTTTGTATATGATATAGGAATGAGCCTGGCCCGGAACGGGATTAAAAAACTGATACTGATAAACGGTCATGGAGATAATGCTCCAACGTTGAATTTTGCCGCCCAGATGATCAACCGGGATGCCGGAATTTTCGTTTGTGTGGATACGGGTGAGACCAGTGACCGGGATATTGAAGCCTTGTCCGAAACACATAACGATATTCATGCCGGTGAAATTGAGACAAGTACCTCCCTGGCACTCAGACCGGACCTGGTTTTTATGAACAAAGCGATTAAAGAAAGTCCTCATTTTATCAGCAGTTATATGGATTATTCTTCATCAAGAGGAGTCCCATGGTATGTCAGAACCCGAAAACTTTCAAAAACGGGTATCATTGGAGATCCTACAAAAGCGTCTGTAGAAAAAGGACAGAAAATATGGGAAATTATGGTGGCACACCTCGTAAAATTCGTAGAAGAGATCAAATCAAGTAAGTTAGAAGATCTTTATCAGAAGAAATACTGATTTTTTTATATGAAAATTGTGAATCTCGAATGCTGGGCTCAGGAGATGAAATTGAAAGAGCCCTATACCATAGCATACGAAACGGTAGATCGCTGCAGCAATGTTTTTCTGAAGGCCGATACAGATAACGGAATTACCGGATGGGGATGCGCCGCCCCGGATGAAGTGGTCACCGGTGAAAACGCTCAAACTGTGATACATGCCTATAAGGAATTTATCGAGCCGTTGTTACACGGTTCGGATCCCTGGCGGTATGTATTTCTGTTGGAAGAAGCGAAAAAAAGGATCCACAAAGCCCCTTCGGCCATGGCAATGATGGATATGGTGCTTTTTGATCTGATATCAAGGGATGCAGGAGTGCCTTTATTCAAATTTCTGGGTGGATACCGGACAAAAATTGCCACAAGTATTACCATCGGCATATTACCTGTAAAAGAAACGGTTGAGTCGGCACAGAAATGGCTGAAGAAGGGTTTTCGCATATTGAAGATAAAGGGAGGTAAAAATTATCTTGAAGACATAGAACGTATACTCGTATTACGGGAAGCGATAGGGAATACCATCGAGATTCGTTTTGATGCAAACCAGGGATACGAGGTTGAGGAAGCAGTTGCGTTTATACGGGGAACTAAAAAAGCGAAAATCGAAGTTTTTGAACAGCCAACTCCCAGCGCCTTGGAAAAACTTTTAGGTACAGTATCCAAAAGGGTGCCTGTACCCGTAATGGCAGATGAAAGCCTGCTTACTCTCAGGGATGCCTTCCGGCTTACTAAAGAGGACCTGGCCGATATGATCAACATAAAACTTATGAAAGTAGGCGGGATCAATGAAGCATTGCATATCAATTCGGTGGCCAAATCCGCCGGGGTCGAATCGATGATAGGATGTGTGGATGAATCGGAGCTGGGCATTGCTGCTGGATTGCATGTAGCCCTGGCCAGACCAAATGTACTATACGCCGACCTGGATGGTCATATGGATCTGGAAAATGATCCTTTTTCCGGTTTGATCCATATAAAAAACGGGGTATTATATCCCGGCCCTGGACCCGGATTGGGGAGAATCGATCTCTGACCATCCTCACGAGCCCCGGTGTCAATCCCAAAAAAAGATCAATCAATTTATAAATAATTCCTGTCTTATTAAAAATCCCGGGATCATATGTTTTTGCAGATAATCCCGGGAAGCATCCTCAGCAGACTAACAGGAAAAATTCGCTCATATTATACCTGCAAAGTAAAAAAAAGAAAATTTTTACACAAGCCAATTGAATAATTGTTTTACTCTTTTATACTTGTTTAATGTCCTGATTAAAATACTGTCAGGTAATCGATCAAATACAGTTTTTCGTGTTTGCGTACTTGATATTTTATACCCCGATTATTCATTAATTTTTCGAATCGGAATTGATTTCGTCACATACCCTTCAAAGGCCAGTTTTTTTCCCATATCGATGTAGGCTTCCTTCTCTTCGGGTGCCCAGGTGCCCAGGCCATCCACGTATCGGTTATACATACAAAAAGCGGCAGCAATCAGAACAGTATCGTGTATTTCCTGGTCGGTTGCCCCGGAATTACGGGCCCTGTCCAGATCCTCGCGGGTTACATTCCGGCCACTTACCTGGACAAGGTGGGCAATATTCAGCAATTGTTCTAATTTCGGTGAAAGCCGTGTAGCGAGTAATCCGTTTTTTATATCATCCAACAGTTCGATCGGTAAATTCATATGCGCGGCAGCGGAAGCACCATGAGAGGAATAGCAAAAATGACATTCATTCCAATTGGATACGGAGGCGGCGATCAATTCCCTTTCACCTGAGGTAAGGGTAGAGGGACCGCGTAGAAGTGTTTCTGCCAATTCACTTAAGGTTTTTGCAGTTTCCGGTCGATAGTCTAGCAATCCCACAATTCCGGGAAGGCTTTCGTTGTTCAGTTTAATAAAGGCCATAGTTTTTTTGTTTTGGTTTTAGAAATGTGGCTTAAGAATTAATGGTTTTCACTCTATATGACCTTATTCCACTTCGATTCCCCTATAATTGTTATTGAATCAATTGGAAAATGTTCATATTGGATCCTTCAATTTATCCCGTTCAGTTTAACAATCTTGGTATAATTATACCAACTTCCGGTCTTACCAGATAAAATATTTTGTATATTTTCACCCGGACAACTGGATTTTTACATGCTCAGATAGATAAAAACAGGATATGCCTGGATCCTTAAAATATAATTGAAGTTCGGATATCTTTAAACGGCAAATAAACTTTGTTTATGCTATACAACCTGGTTTTAAGTAAATTCATATATCAGGGTTACATTCGACCAATCCTTATCATAAGATAGTATTGACCTATCAGATAAAATGAAAGTATTCTTCTTATTGATTTTATTAACTCAAACTGGTTTTGCCCAACAATTCAGTATATCGGGAATTGTTAAGGATA
>Ga0209536_100015196_pt1 | contig 10999 bp, 11 predicted proteins | sample DeeMarSeWOR28_12_FD_187461 | JGI IMG/M metagenome (GOLD analysis project Ga0209536, IMG submission 187461) | Marine sediment microbial communities from White Oak River estuary, North Carolina - WOR-2-8_12 (SPAdes) (version 2) | ecosystem: Environmental > Aquatic > Marine > Intertidal zone >... | reverse complement strand
TTCATGAATATTTTGGAGTTGACCTGGAAATCATATGGGAAGTGATTAAAAAAGACCTACCATCCATAAAACCTCTGATTATCGAAGCAATAGACATACTTGAGGACAAAACAGATTGAACGTTTGTTCTTTCTCTTTTTCTTCTCAAAAGTTTTTTATTGGATGACGGACGTTCGATGTTTTAACGTTTATTCTTTTTGTCTTCTTTCTTCTTACTCCTGATTTCTATCTTCCACCTTATAATTTAGGCATTTTAGCTCATTTTAGGCATTCGTCTTTCCTTCTGTCTCCTGACCCTGAATTCCGACCCCTCCCTTTCTATTTCCTCAACCTAAGCGGCAAATACTTTTTATAGCGCTCAAAATCCTTGTCTGTTGTAAAAATAACTAGATTTTCCAGGAAGGCAACAGCACAGATTAAAAAATCTATTGTTAATCCCTGAATGCCTTTGGTTCGGCACACATTATTAAACTCTGCAGCCTTCTCAAAGTGTTCCGTTCTGAGGGGAATATCCTCAAAAGCAGAAAGCGCTTTTCTTAAGGTGTTGAACTGTTTAGCATTGGTGATGCCTGAAAGAATTTCCTGTCTTATGGGGCCTATTATACAAACTCTTCCATCATGAATGAGGTCTTTTAATTTGACTTCGAGGCCCTGATTTGGCTGTTTATGACGTAAAACCTGTGACCAGATGCAGGTATCAACCAATAGTTTCATCGTTTCCTTGCTTTTTTGTAGTCATAACCCGTGCTAAATTCCATCGTGCCAAATAACCCCATAACCTCCTGCTGTTTTTTGTGCGCAATATATTCCTTGAGTGCAGCTGTCACCGCCTCTTTCTTGGTTTTATGGTTTCCCGCCTTTTGGGCCTTTACAATTAATTCGTCATCTAATGCCAGGTTCGTAGCCATTGTTAGCACCTCCTTTACACAATATCTAACACATAATACTGTGTAAATCAATATTTAAAAAAGGGATTTTTCCATTCTGATGAACATCCCCTAAAGTTAATAATTAAGATGCGACCCCCAGTCTCATTATTCAGAGAATTGGAGTACTGGAGTGATGAGGATTAGATTGATTTTGGTTTTTCTTCGTGTCCTTCGTGGTTTAATGCTTCAATAATCCTCAAATACCTCCGCTCATTGGCAAAGGCCACAAAAACAAATCCAATCACCGTACACATAACCAGGAAGAGACCTAGCACCATAAGAGGAAGCATACCTGCCATCACCATTAATGTGCCCTGTGGTATAGTTCCCGCTTTTAACTGGAGTCATCGTCCCCCGTCAGTGTCAGCTCGATCAGGATCCGCTGCGGTGCTTCCCGGGTCACCTGGAAGAAGGTAACCTGACTTGAGAGAATGGTACTCTCCCCCGTAAAGGGAATTGATTCAGTAAGCCTATTAGTAGCGTTGTCATAGGAGTAAATAATATAATTGAAGTTATCTTCATCCTGTGATCCATCCTCATCATCATCTCCTATTACGTGTTCATCAACCTGACCATCACCATCATCGTCCATACCCTTGATACCATCTTGGTTATCTGTATTCATATCGGATCCTGAATCCTCGTCAATGTTACCATCACCGTCGTTATCTATGCCATCAAGAGGATCCTCATTCATACTCCCGTCCTCGTCATCATCAGATTCATCACCTTCATCAATCGAACCATCGCCGTCATCATCCAGACCTGCAATGCCGGCAAGGCCATCCATATTAGTATTTCTATTGCGATCCTCGTCGATCCTCGGGAAAAGAGGATCACCAAAGTAAAAATCATTGTCCTCATTGATGGTCCCTGAAAAGGCCAGGATATCTCTGGTCGGATTGTGGCTGTTGGGAATAGTGAGATACGTACAACGCTTAACCCCCTGCTTCATTTTTTCCATGACAGAGAGACCTTCCCGGTAGAGTTCAGAGCGAGTACTTCCCTGAACCTCAATATCAAGGGTGGTTGAAAGAAAAAAGGTGGCAGCAGCGGAGATAATGGCCATACACGTTATAGCCAGAAGCAATTCAACCAGGGTCATGCCTTGCTCACTCGGTTTTCTCATATCTTTCCTACCTGTCCTGAAGTATTAACGATGATGTTGGTGATGCTTAAATCACTGATTCCTGTAATCGATACAGTCACCTGCACTGCGCCTGCATCTGTGGCAGCATCCCCATCCAGGTCAACGGGGGCAACGGTCCAGTTGAGGGTGTAGCTTTCTCCCTCTACGGTAATAACCTCAGAACCATTGGTGAGATTACTAAATTCCCTGCCCTCAAGCTCTTCCATCCTGCTGAAAGCTGACTATTTAATATAACCCGGTCTTTTTGAGAAGTAAGGGAGTTTAAGCCGCTGGAATACAAAGTGGCAAACCCACCGGCCATCAATGCCAGCAGCACCGTGGCCAGCAGCACCTCAACCAGGGTGAAACCGCTGTGGGGGCGTATATCCTTTAGTTCTTGGAGCTTCATGTCATGTGACCTTTGGGCTATGCTTTTCCTTATAATCTGGAGTAGTGGAGTGATGGAGTAATGGTGCAAAGCAAAACTCCTCCTCTTGACTCCTGAATTCTGACTTCTCTCTTTCCACTTTAGGCATTGTAGGCAATTTAGTGCACTTTAGGCATTTGCTCCTCTTCTGGAGTAATGGATTACTCCTCCCCATAGAGAGCATTACTTTCCTTTACCATCAGGTGGTCGGTCCATTCTCCGAGTTCTTTTTTCCCTTCCAAGCTTGCGACTAACTTGAGCAATCCGTTTTCAAGCTGGTACGCCAGCGTGTCGAGTTTTTGATAATCTTCTTCTGCTATCTGGCCGGTCTTACTATAGGCATGAAGCCCTGAAACAGATTCACCCAGTGAACCAAGTGCAATATTTAAAAAGTTCAGGTATTCACGGATTGAACGTCGGCAATACCCCTCAGCGATGTTCCGATGCACAGAATCGCTTGATGAAATAGCCTGGGACGCCACACGCTTTGATTCATAGGGAAAACCGCGGAAGACATTGAATGTAAGCACATATTACTCGATTGCATCATTCCAAACTCTGAGTTGTTGATATCCACGATTCTTATTTTTCCGCATTTTCCATTACTCCAACACTCCACTACTCCATTAACGCTTTTTCCCCTCAATTGCTTACCGACACCTTACCCGTCAATGCATCCAGTGTTACTATCATCTGTTGACCTTTCAAAGCTAACGTTACCGTACCACCATGTGAAGGATTTCCCAGGGAATCGAAGAAAACCTCGCTGCCTGAATTAAAATCTGATGATACAATGTCAACACCTCTGAAACGATCTACACTGTTCATATCGATAAAGTAATCTGCGCCTTTTTTGAGGGGGTATTCCATAAACTGATAGGTTCCGGTCTCAACACTAGTCTCCGGGAGTTGATTCCCTCCACTGATGAAGTCAGCTCCTATAGTGTACTGTTTTACCATAATCTCATGAGAAACATTTCCGATTATTACATTGGTCTGCCTTCCGGTTGAAATGGCACTTGACCGTGCATACTGAAAGGCATTGACAACTTCTTCAGTCGCGCCTTTCAGCCGGTAGTGATTCATGGAGGTGGTGAGCAGCGGTAAACCAGTGACGGCGATGATGGCCATAATCATCACCACGAGCACCACCTCTACCATGGTAAAGCCTTGTGAGAGCCTGCTCAGGTTCAACCCGCACGCAGAAGTGTAGTATCTTTTCATCTTGTAGCTGCTGGCTATAGTGAGAAAAAAATGTGCCCCGTTGTGTGTTAGCTATAGGATATTTATATGTATTATTGTATCGGCTGGGAGGGCGGATTGCTTGAACTGTTTGTGATGTGTAATGCTGCGCAGTTTCAGGGGTCGCATCTTAATTATTAACTTTTGCCTTAAGTAATCCCCCGGGGACGTTCCTGAATAATTCACTTATTAACGACAGGCGTCAGACGTCAGAATAAAAGCATAGTTGAATTAGTTGCATTGGTTACACTAGGCATATTGTTTTAAAAGATTGGGGACACTTCCCTGTTTCCATCGTCATTACGGGGCCTGCCCGGCCAGAGGCCAGGGAGTGCCAGAGACGAAGCAATCTCATGAAAATTAGAGATGTGACTGCCACGCTCCCCTACGGTCGCTCGCAATGCCGCCAGGGTTTATGGAGTTTCCTCCTTAGGCATTCTAGGCAATTTAGATCATTTCAGGCATTTGCATCTTTGTTCTGCGCCCTTTCCGTCTCTGTGGTGAATTTTTATTTTGGCACTTTAGCCCACTTTAGGCACTTTCGGCATTTTCTTTTTAAAGTTTCCTCTCCCTTAAACCGATACGTTGTTTGATGGAATCACTATTAAACCACGGAGGGAATTACGATGTCTGAAGAAATAAAATGCATTCGATGCGGGAGCAGAAACTTTTCAACCGGTTGGGTACAGTCAACGGGCAAGATGTACTTCCGGCCGGATAAAGCAAAGTTCTTCGCACCCAGAACCTCTGATCTTGGCGTTAGTGGCAGGATGTGCCTGGAATGCGGTTTCCTGGAACTGGTTGGTGATCTTGAAAAAGCAAAGTCCGTGGTTAAATGTGCTTAAAAGACAACGACTGTTCAATTAGTTATATTGGTTATATTGGTTATATTAGTTGAATTAGTTTGTTAGGCTTGTTGTAATAATTAGGGACACTTCGCTATTTCCATTGCCAACCGCAAAGACGCAGAGACCACAAAGGTTCTAAACGGTAAAAACCTCTTCCCGCTCTCTTGATCCGCTTTCTTATAACTACTTGTCTATTGGTCTTGATTATAAAAAGGGGGACGTTCCTGAATAATTCACTTATTAAAAGAAGATTCCTTTCGGAATGCGGAGTAGAAAAGTGGAGGAATGAAGACATTGCATGTTTCGGGTTACGCGTTGCGGGTTGCGGTCTTCTTGAACGCTAGCAAATAACAAATCATGTTAAGTTGATTAAATTAGTTTTATTGGTTGAAGTGGTTTTGGCATCCCTTTTCTTTGAGTAATCTCACCATTATGTTAACCAATAGAACCAATGCAAAAAATTAATCCGATTCAACTTCTTTATAATTCTGACTCCAGATTCCTAATAAGTGAATTATTCAGGAACGTCCCCTAGGTATCATACTTGTACCTTTATCCTTTTGCCTTATCCCTTTCTTTTAATCCTTTGCGTTCTCTGCGCCTCTCCGGTGCCTAACCCACTTTTTTTCACCCTCTCTGCTAAAATTTATCAAGTATTTTCCCCTTGTTACCGAAGAATAAGTAGCGTCGAAAATAACCCATACGGTCTTGTGAGAAAATGGACCAATGGCAATCGGGTAACCGGTTAACCCTGTTACCAGGATAGCAATCAAGTTACCAATTGAGGGACCAATGCACTTTAGTAGACAAACGTCATTAGTAACAATGCTCCTTCTGCTTGTTTCCATACCTTTTGTACAGGCAGAGGATTTTAAGGATTTTGCCGAGCTCGATCTCGAAGAGCTGCTCAACACCGAGGTCATCACCGCCTCCAGAAGCACACAGAAATTGTCTGAAGTCCCCAATGCCGTGTACGTCCTTACCGCAGATGATATAAAACGTTCAGGGGCAGTGGACATCCCTGAAGTGTTGCGTCTGGTACCGGGCATTGATGTGGCTGCTACCTACGGAAATTCCTATGCAGCATCAACAAGGGGTTTTAATGACCGGTTCGCCCAGAGAATGCTCGTTATGATCGATGGCCGAACTATCTACACAGCTTTTTTCGGTGGCGTGTTCTGGGAAAACGAAGAGATATTCCTGGAAGATATCGAGAGGATCGAGATCATACGGGGCCCCGGTGGTACCATGTGGGGGGCCAACTCCGTTAACGGGGTCATTAATATCATAACCAAAGACCCGGAGGAAGATCAGGGCCTGATGGTTACCGGAAAAGCGGGCAGCAAGAGCTATAGAGAAGCCGTAACCAGCTACAGTGAAACCCTTGCAGAGAAGTTCAGCTACAGGATTACCGGTGGGTACCGGGAGGATCAAGGCACCCGCGGGGTACATGACTACCGCCGTGTGCCGAAGGGAACCGGAAGGGCTAAGTACAGGCTCTCCGATGATACCACCCTCCACTTTTTTGCCGGCGTCAATGAATCCCAGATAGGTCTTGATCTAACCAACTACACCACCAGGACCAATGCAAACATACGGAGCAACTATGAGATGCTCCGCATTGAGCACCAGTTCTCAGATACATCCCAGCTCCAAATCCAGGGATTCCACAACTACGCTGCAGGAAACAGTAAAGATAAAGCTCTTCAGGTAGATGAACGTAAATCAGGCGCTGAATTCCAGCACTCCTTTGCCCTCGGGGAAAGACACCGTATCGTCTGGGGAGCAAATTACCGGAATGCTCAAATCAACTCAACTTTTCTTAAACCAGAAAATGACCACGACGACCTGGCAGGCGGTTTCGTCCAAAATACCATCAGGCTCCTTGACAACCTCGACTTTATTGCCGGCATCAAGTATGAAACCAACTCTTTTACCGGCGGGGACTGGTCACCCCGGGGATGTTTCCTCTACTCTCCTTTTTCAAACCATCATTTTCGATTATCCGCCTCACGCTCCTACAGGACACCCGCATTTTTTGAAAACAGCTCCTGGACACTGAGGACAGTGCCTGCTCCCTTACCCCCCATACCGCTGGCTTTCGTAAAAGGCAATAAGCACATGGATGCTGAAGAGCTGACTGCCTTCGAGCTCGGGTACCGGACCACCCTTTTTAAAAAACTGGGAGTCAATTTCGAGTACTACTACAACGACATAAACGATGTTATCGAGAATGTACGGCTCAAGAAAACCTGGCCCTTTATAATCAGCTGGGACAATGCATTCAATACGATTAACCAGGGAGTTGAGATTTCAGCAACCTATCCCATTGCCCCCTGGTGGTTACTGAGAGCAAACTACACCTATCAGGAAGTGGAAAATAAGCGGGCAAATAAAGATATCCGGGGCACCCCTAAACACAAATTCAACATCTGGTCAAGTTTCACCTTTAATTCAGGTTTCACCCTGGACCTCATAGCCATGTATGTTGATGAAACCAGGTGGACCGGATTCCTCGGAGACGTGAAGATTGATGACTATGTGCGCTTCGATATGAGGATAGCACAGAAGTTCTTCAGCGATAAGCTTGAAATAGCCTTCGTTGGGCAGAACCTGACCGACAAGCTTCACCCGGAAATATCAGACGGCCTGGGAAACTACCAAACAGAACGGCTCCTCTACGGTCAGATTATCTTTAACTATTAGAATGAACTAACCGCGGCAAACTGCAGGGTATCAAAAGACTTTTTATCTTTCACTGGGAGGAACGCAGCGACGCGGGAGTCTCATTATAAAAGATTGCTTCGCTTTACTCGCGCCCTGAAGGATGAGGTAGTCATCCTGAGGAAGTGCCCTTGGGGTGCAATGACCTTCGTTATAATGATCAAAAAGCAACCATCAGTTAAATTAAATTAAAGATTAAATTCAGTTATTTATATCTATTAATATAATGCTAAACTTTAGATATTTATCTCTCCTCATTATCATTTCTATCGCCTTTTCCCCTGCCCTCGCCAGGGCAGAAGACTTCAAGGACTTCGCCGAACTGGACCTGGAGGAACTCTTAAACACAACGGTTATCAGTGCCTCCAAAAGAGAACAGAAGCTCTCTGAAGCTCCCAATGCCATATATGTAATCACTGCAGAAGATATCAAACGCTCCGGTGCAGTGGATCTGCCCGACCTCTTCCGCATGGTCCCGGGAGTTGATGTCATTAGTGTCTATGGCAATGCTTATGGAGTGTCAGCCCGGGGTTTTAACGACAGGTTTTCCCAGAGGATGCTGGTCATGATCGATGGACGGACGACCTACGTGACCTTTTTTAACGGTGTGTTCTGGGAAAATGATCAGGTCAATCTTTCCAAACCCTTAGAAGGGTTTAAAGATAAAAAGATCAGCGGCCGCAGCTTTCATACGGTCATACTTCCCTATGAGAGCAATGGAGGTCTCAAAAAGAAGATCGTCGATGAGCATATCGATGTGCTCTTTATCGCCCGTGGGGAAAAGAAACTCATTGAAGAAGTGCTCAAGGTAACCCAATCAGAAAAGATACTCTCCTGTACCAGCAAAGTTGAATACGTAACCACCTGCGGTGTGACCATGGCGGTCGGCCTTAAAGACAATAAGCCCAAAATCTATCTCAACCTCTCCTCGGCCAAACGTGAGGGAGCAGATTTCAGCGCAAAATTTTTACGAGTGGCTGAGATAGTAGGGGTCGCACCTTCATTATTAACTTTTACCATATAGCTTCACGGATATAGGAATTCCTTTTTAGATGTGATGTTCGGAAAAACCAGAGACCAAAAAGTTAATAATGAAGGTGCGACCCCTACATAGGATAGCCCATGATACAATGTATTAACGACCTCAGCATACGATACAAACTGATAGGTGCTTTCAGCATATTCGCTGTCATATCAGGGATTTTTGTATTCACGTTCTTCCCCTACCAGCAGAAGCAACAGATTTTTAAGCGGGTTGAAGAAAATTCCCTGACTATTGCCAGGATGACTGCTGATAATGCGGCCGCCAGCCTGGAGTTTCAAGATAAAACCACAGCTCAGGACGTTTTAAGTATTCTGCAGGAAAATCCTGATTTCGAATTTGTGCTCTTGAAGGATTTCACCGGTAAACTTTTCGCAGGTATCAATTTAGATGCAGCACCAGTCGCTGTCCTGAGTAATAAACCTCTCATTCCAGGCAAAGCTCCTGTTCTTGCCACAAACCGCATAGTGAAAAGCACGATCATCACGACCCTACCCATACGGGCACGGGATGGTGGCATAGGCTCTTTAATTTTAGGACTGTCCATTAACAAAGCCCAGGCTGAAGTTGACAGGAACAGTTTAATAGCACTGGTTGCCAGTTTTTTTCTGGGCTGTATGCTCATTTTAGCATCAATAGTGATAGGTAATCTGATCACCAGGCCCCTTCAAAAGGTAATCGAGCTATCATCAACCATAGCTGAGGGAGATTTCACCAAGAAGCTTAAGATCACCTCCAGAGATGAGATCGGCAGGTTGTCCGGTGCATTCAATGAAATGATCACAAAGCTTGATAAAAGTGTTGGAGAACTGGCACGCTCTGAAGAACGCTATGAACGGCTTATTGAGTTTGCCGATGTAGGTATTATCACTGCCGATAGGGATACAATAACACAGGTCAACAAAAAAGCCGAAGAAATCTATGGCTACACCAAAGAGGAACTCATCGGTCAGCCACCGGGCATCTTAACCACGGAATCATACGCCGCAAAGCACAAAGAAATATTGGATGAGATTTTACACTATGGCAAAGCAAAGCAAACAGTTTTTGAAGAGGAGGGCATAAGAAAAGACGGCTCCAGCATTCCTATAGAGATATCATACTCCCTCTCTCAAAACGATAAGCAGGACGATATCAGTATCATTGCCATAATGCGGGATATCACGGAACGAAAAAACGCAGAGAAAGAGATTCAGGAAGCGAGAGATTTCCTGGAAAACATCATAAATAATTCAGTAGACGGTATTATGATTTGCGATCCGCAGGGGTCTATAGTCCGGGTAAATGAAGCGCTCAAGAAAATGATTGGTTATACTCAAGAGGAAATCATCGGTAAACATACATCAGAATTGGCAAGCAAGGAGGAAGGCCAGGCAAAGGTATCATTGGATAATATAACCCAATTATTTGAAAAGGGTTTCCTGGACACTGCAGAAGCTGTCTGGATAAGAAAAGACGGGGCGTTATTACATATAGAAGTAAATATGGCGCTTCTCAAGAATGCAGCGGGGGAGGTAATTGCCGGGGTTTCATCCATACGGGACATCACTGACCGCAAACAACATCAGGAGGAGCTGAAAAAAGCTTACGATATACTTGAAGAACGGGTAAAAGATCGCACACTTGAGCTTGAGCAATCAAATGAACAATTACAATGGGAAATTAATGAACGAAAACTGGTAGAGCGGCAACTGCTTAAAGCCAAGGAAATTGCAGAATCCGCCAATAAGGCCAAGAGCGACTTCCTCGCCAACATGAGCCATGAACTGAGGACCCCCCTTAACCACATCATCGGATTCACCGAGCTTGTACTCGATAAAAACTTCGGAGATTTGAACGAAACACAGAGCGAGTATCTGGGTGATGCGCTCCAGAGCAGCAAGCACCTGCTCTCTCTGATCAATGACATCCTTGACCTCTCCAAGGTAGAGGCCGGCAAACAGGAGCTACAACCAACGCAGGTGCATCTCAAAAAACTGTTAGAGAGAAGTCTCATTATGTTCAAGGAAAAGGCCATGAAGCACGGCCTGCATATCGCAATAGAGATAGATCACATTCCGGAGATCATCACCGCTGATGAGCGAAAACTAAAACAGATCGTCTACAATCTGATTTCCAACGCCGTAAAGTTCACTCCCGAAGGCGGGTATATTACCGTAAGCGCTCATATGTCAGAATCGGGATTGCGGAATGCACAGGTGCAGCATGCTGTTAATGTATCTTCTCAACAGTCCGAAGTGCATAATGCACACTACATTCAAATAAACGTTGCTGACAGCGGCATTGGCATCAACCAGAACGACCTGAAGCGTATTTTCAATCCCTTTGAACAGGTGGACGGCTCTTCAAGCCGCAGGTACCAGGGAACCGGGCTGGGCCTCTCCCTGACCAGAAATCTCGTTGAGCTTCACGGTGGGACGATCTGGGTAGAAAGTGAAGGAGAAGGCAAAGGGACAAGGTTTAGTTTTGTTATCCCGGCATAAATCAAAATGCCTAAAATGGAACTACAAGTTCTAAGTGAGCTAAATTACCTAAGATTTCTGAAATATTGAAAGTTAATCATGGAGCTTAAAGCATTTGCCAAAGATCTTGAAAAGCGTAATCGCAAATTTACAGTGCAGATAATTCGATTATCAATGAGATTACCAAGAACTCCAG
>Ga0209536_100015195_pt1 | contig 10999 bp, 10 predicted proteins | sample DeeMarSeWOR28_12_FD_187461 | JGI IMG/M metagenome (GOLD analysis project Ga0209536, IMG submission 187461) | Marine sediment microbial communities from White Oak River estuary, North Carolina - WOR-2-8_12 (SPAdes) (version 2) | ecosystem: Environmental > Aquatic > Marine > Intertidal zone >... | reverse complement strand
GAGCCAAACGGATGTTCCCATCCTTTTGTGGCAGCACAAGGCAGTGCCCATGTTCCCGCTTGAATTTTGCCAAAGCGGCAAATTGTCGCTCCCATCGTTGCTCCTCTGGAGTAAGCATTTGTCGTCGACTGCGTTTATTCATTTCGGCCTTTCTCTCAATGCATATTGTTTTGGGCGGTTCAGGAAAGGATTTTCTGCTTCTACCATTAGATTACAATATTCGTAACATCAAATTGAACGGGGCAGGTTCATGCAGAGCCAAACAGTACAACCAAGGAACCGCTTCAACGAGTGTCATAAAGTCCGTTTTTCTATAGGCGTGGAAGAGACAAAGAAAACGGGACAGGGCGCCTTTGATATCACCCTGTCAACGCTGCTGCCAAGCTTTACGTAATCCTGCCGGTCGACGCCGCCACTTCCGTGTGAAGACATGACAATTAGGTCGATCCCTTCCGTTTCTGCAAATCCCAAGATGGTTCTGGCCGGTCCGGAACCGGACACCTCTTTTTGCACCGGAATGCCCATTTGCTCAAATCGATCCATCATATTTGTGAGGTAGTCTTCAAGGCTGGATTTCAGTTCCGTATTTCCTTCTTCTTCCGGTACTGACAAGAGCCGGACCTCTGAATGAAATCGCAAGGCAAGTGCCTCAGCAAAAGGAATGCACTGTTCTGAGAATGGAGACCCGTCGAGAGGTACGAGAATTTTTTTGAAGTCACTGCGTCGGCAGCGCCAGTTTTCGATAGGACGCACAAGCAGGAGAGGCGGCGTTGTTTTGAATATGACATTATAGGTTACCACGGAAGACAGCATTCTTTCCGGGGGTGTCTTTCCAAAAGTGGTCATCACCACAAGATCAAAGCGGGCTTCATTGCTTAAACGAACAATCTCTTCAGCCGGATCCCCTTTGACAATACGGTAGGTTATATCCTCCCCGAAACCGGAAATCTGAGCGGTGACATCCCGGAGGTATGGTTCGGCATCAGAAGCATCCATTCCCGTACCCTTATCGCTGATAACGGATAGCAGCGTAATCGCGGCGCCATATTTTCTGGATAACTTTAAAGCAACCGGAAGACAGGCCTCGGCATTATCGGTCCCATCGAGGGGAATCAGGATTTTCCTTAGATTATAGACGGTCCCGGGAATCATTCTCCTCATTGGAGTGAGCGGTGTGGCTTCCAGGGTAACATTGAGCCGATCTTGCATCCGGCTGGGAACACCTAGCTTGGTTCGGAAATGACTGAAGATGATGAAAAATGCAGGGACCAGGAAAATGTACATCCACGCGCCTTCAACAAATCTTTCTTCAAAAATAATCAGAGTTGCAAGGGTAGAGAGAACGGATGCAAAAAGGGTCAGGAAGAACGCAATTACATCGTTCAAGACAAATCCTGATCTAAGCTGTCGCACCAATCTTTTGGTGGTGGCCCACCCTGTCATACTGAGAAGGACGAACACGCCGGCGGCATAAAGAGCCAGGTAGGTTTCTTCCCGTGTCCCGAATACAAGAAAGCAGAATATAACAACGATGACCTGGAACCAGACCGGAAGGGTGGGAACGTCATAGCGATTTCTTATTCCCCAGTAGCCGGGTATGTAATTGCGATACTTCAGGCCCAGCGAGAGGTTTTGAATTCCTTGGGCACTTGCGGCAGCGGCTGAAAGCAATACGGCGATTCCTATAAAACTGCCCAGATACGCGAGAGGCATGGGGAGGATCCGGTCCATGGTTTGAGTAAAAACTGAAATCTCCGGGTTTGCCGGATCGGACAGTGACAGGATAGCGGGTCCGACAATAACCATGGTCAAAACAGTAGTTCCCATGATGATAACCAGGCTCCCGAAAGCCTTTCGACTTTTTTCTCTTGCGGTCCCCTCATAGGCGGCAACCAGATTTGCAAAAATCTCGATACCCGTCATGAGCGCCAAAATCCGGGCATAGCCGCCAAGGGTAAAGTGAATGTATTCTCCGGAAAAGGCCGTTAAGTCTATTTGTGGTAAGTGGAGGCCTCGCTGATAGATAACAGAAAAGATCATGCACCAGAGTAAGATCAAAACAGCAGCCGTAGCAGGGCCAAAGAACTTGGCCGAAATCATTGGCCCCCGGTTCACGAGATAACCCACTATAAGGGCAAAAAGAACGGCCACAATACCCCTGATATCCGTAAACAAAAACTGATTGTTGAGTACCGGGAATCGGTCGGCAATAAACGTAACAAGCGCGGCAATACTCACCAGAAACGTCAGCGTGTATTCTATTACCGTAATCGAAGCATTGATCTTTACAGCCCAGCTTCCAAACTCTTCCTCGCTAAGACCGCTGCCGCCGCTTCCATCGATAACCCAGATCATGACATAGCGATACATAGCCGAGACCGCGAATACTGTGAAAACAGCCAGCCAAACCGAGGTCCCGAACGTGACGGAAGCCACTCCTGCAGCCACAATAAGGCTCAAGAAAGGGCCAAATACATAGAGCGGAGAAGTGGCAGGATCTCCCCCACCCGCAAGCGCTCCCTGAAGCGAATTCTTCAATTTATATGATATGGATGCGCTCATATCTTCCTTTCCTATTCACAGCCGTTAAGACAGGAATTATATCTCCCAATTTCATCCATTGCCGCGATACCATGCCTGATGCTGACTCGGACATTATAAATATCCCATGCCATTTTAATTGAATTCCGGAGCGGGGCAATCGTGATTGTAGATTTGGAGAAAGCAGCAGCCGGAATCTCATTCCATTTATCCCGCATATACGAAATTGAAACCATGCCCTTGACTTTGCTCGTGAGGCTGGTTGTCAGATCAGATTGGTTCGTTCGTATCACCGTTCCGTCTGCTGTTGAAGCCTCCTTGCTCAGAATAGCCTGAACTGGCCGCAACAACATTTCACAAGCATTATTCAGTAGCGAGAGATGTTCGATTTAAAACCTCACCTTACCCACTAGTACGGCACCCTTCTATGCCATAAAAAAGTGTCTAATTCTGTATGCCAAGGCAGGCTATATCGGAGCTTCCTTCACCGTAAAACAATGCTATGATCCCAAATCTTTAAAGACTGCTCTTTTTTTTCAACGCCTTCTTCTGTTCCCATCATAGCCTCTCAATATATTGGGAAAGCCTCTCCTTGCAATCCAGAAAGGCGATACATTTAATATAATGAAAATGGACCAGTTTCCGAGTATGCCGACTATATGTCCAAGTGAGGATAAATTGGCTTGAATGAGTAACTTCCCATAACGGGACTCTGGGAAGTAACAAATCTCAGTGGAACGCGCAGACCGGACAATTGGTGCCGGGTATTCTCTTTTGCTTTGTACCTGGCCTTGATCAACCTATCAAGCTGTAGCCTAACGGAAGAGCATCAAGCCGCCGCGTCGCTTCCTCAAGATCGCTCTTTGAAATCAATAGCTTCCGTTCGAAGTATCCGTTCCGAAATTGCATTGATATGTAATTATATTTGCATTATTATAGCATTATGAATGAAATAGCCTTCGTCTGGGATGAGCGGAAGAATATGGAGAACCAGCGTAAACATGGTATTTCATTCGAGGAGGCGACAACGATCTTTGCTGATGAGAATGCACGACTGATACGTGATGCGGATCATTCCGAGTCGGAAGATAGATTTATCCTTCTTGGTTTCAGCGCCAAGCTGCGAATTCTTGTTGTGGTTCATGCTTACAGGCAGAATGAAAAAGAAGTAAGAATCATTTCAGCCAGAAAGGCGACACCAAAAGAACGCAAACAATACGGGAATTTTTTATGAAACAAGAATATGATTTCTCGGATTCTGTCAGGAATCCATACGCCAAACATATGAAAAAACAGGTGACTCTCCGCCTAAACAAAGAAACCATTGCCTATTTTAAGGCTATGGCAAATGAAACGGGGATTCCCTATCAGAATCTCATCAACCTTTACCTTACAGAATGTGCTCATTCCGGCAAGAAACTCACTCTCAAGTGGGCATCCTGAGAAAGTGGATGTGTCGACTTTGCCTGTGACTTTGCCCACGTCGATAAAAAACACCCAATTTCACCCAACTCCACCCAAATTTGTGCATCGGGCATCAAATAAATAAATCAATCATTTACAGATAATTAGGGGGGCCACGGATCGGACTCAAAATCCGGCGGTACCTGGTACCATGAGGGTTCCGGCTTAGCCCTAGCCGAATCTTTGATTCGGCCGGGCTTCAGGATTCGCCTTCGGCTACGCCCGACGAGACGGCGGACAAGTCAACCCCTTACTTCGGCACTCATCAAATCAATCACTTATAGGGATTCAGTTTTCTGGATAGTGCCGAAAAAGGCATGGCTTTGCCCATGAGGCTCTTTTTCAGATCAGATTACTTATATTGGGAATTGGGCTACCACATTCCTATGGATTCAAATTTGTGAGAATCGTTTCAGGTAAAAGAAGCTCATTTCACTCGTCCGGTTAGCCGACTTACCAACCAAGTGGCTCAAATTTCCACAGATCAACGCGAACATTATAATTTTGCATCTTTCAGATTCTCTGATTCTGAATACCGCCCATCAATTGAGAATCCTTTTTAGTAAAAGTCATTAAATTTAATTTATGGACTTGACAAATTATTTTATCTGTATATATAGTATATATACAGTATGGGCGAATGAAGTTATGAAATTGTGGCAGAGGATTCTTAAGAGACACACGGGATCCCAAAACAAGGTTTTGTTCATGGAAGAGGCATGCTCCTAAATTTAACAGATCTCTCAAATGAATCGCTGCAAGGGCAGATTGTCCGGCAAATCAGGGCAAAGATTCTCGCGGGAGAGTTGAACTCCAACACTGATTTACCCTCGATAAGGAAACTTGCCAGCGACCAACACATCAGCGTAATCACTGTGCAACGGGCCTATGAAACTCTGGAACGTGAAGGTCTTATCCACTCGAGACGCGGAAAGGGATTTTTTGTCAGTGAATTTTCAAAGGATCGAAGAAGGGAACTGGCCAGAGAAAGGCTTCGAGAGATTTTGGAACCGAGGATCAAAGCTACACTTGCTGAAGGATTGAGCAAGGAAGATATAAGCAAAGTAATCAGCAAAATTCTTAAAGAGGTTTGATCTCATAAGCCTGAAAGAGAGAAATCATGGAAAAAGCTCTTCAATGCAGATCAGTAAAAAAACAATTCCTGGATTTCACACTCGGCCCCATCAACCTAGACCTGGAACCAGGCACGGTTCTCGGTTTGGTTGGACCCAATGGAGCGGGCAAAACGACTTTCCTTCAATGTTTGATTGGACTTTTACGGGCAGATTCAGGAGAAATTACCGTATTCGGACGTCCCAATGATCTCAACAATCCGGAATGGAAACTGAAAACCGGTTATGTAGGGGATATTCCTGTGTTCTGGGAGCGATGGACGGCTGCAAAAAATCTTCAGTTCATTTCGCAGTTTTATTCTGACTGGTCCTACCAGAAAGCGTCTGAACTTGCCGACCGCTTTCAACTACCCCTGAGCAAACGAGCGAAGGATTTGTCGACTGGTAATCGTGTAAAGCTTTCGCTGATTATGGCGCTGGCTCATTCCCCCAAATTGCTCCTATTTGATGAACCGACTTCCGGCATGGATCCGGTTGTACGCGCTGAAGTATTGGATGTGCTCTTTAAAATTCTTGAAACGGGGGATCGCGCGATCATTTATACAACCCATATTCTTCCTGAAATCAGCCGGCTGGTTGATGAGCTTGTATTCCTTGATAACGGCCAGATCCGGCTTCGCGCCAATAAAGAAGATCTGGTCAATCGCTGGCGCAAAATAACATTCCGTTATGGAAAGGATGTAATTCCATTCAAATCGGTGGTGAGTCATCGCCAGGAAGGAAACGACCATCAGATTATTTCGTCGGATTTTCCGGTGATATTGGAGCAACTCAGGGAGCTCGGTGCCGAAAATATCGAGGATATTCTTATGAGCATCGAAGAGATCACTGTCCAGATTCTTAAAGGAGGGCGGAATGTGGAAATTAATTAGCGCCAATGAAGAATACACCTACCTCTCCGGTGTGCTTTCGTGGTCAACAATTCTGGCTCTGGCCATAATAAATTCCATACTGGGAGGTATGGAGGAGATTATGGCCGTTATCATGTTCATAACTGCAGTGATATTCGGCGGGGGCGAATCAGTGGAATCAGCGAAAACCAAAAGAATTCGAATGCTGTCTACTTTGCCGGTATCTGTGAGGAAGCTTGGCCTTTACCGTCAATGGGGTTTGGTGATTGGATGGACACTATGTATGGCGCTGCTGGTTGTTAGTTCGCTAATAAGTCAGCGCGGCAATCTTGGTCCTGATTATGGTTGGTGGATACTGACTAGAATCGGATGCATGTTCATATTTGCAGGCTTTCTGGATCTGTTAAATAACCTGTATTTTTGTGTCAGGGAGAAAAAGCCGGATAAGACCGTGATGGCATGGGTGATTAGCCCTCTGTTATGGATAGCAGCTGTCGCAGGATGCTTATTGTATTTCGCTACCAACTCACCAGGCGGCCTTCCTTTTGGATTTCCTAATAGCATCGCTGAGCTGGCTTTAACTCTTCCCGGATCATTGGGCATACTGCTTTTTGGTTTGATAATCCTGGCGCTGAACGTTTATGTCTATGAGCGGCGCAGATCTTATCTTGAAGAATCCGCCTTTGCTGTATAAGTGTTAAATTCATTCACTGCAGATATTTCGAGTGATGGCAATGCTTCGAAGGTGAGATTTTATTGCGAAGATAAGGGCACTGGACGTGTAACGCGCAAACCGGACAAGTGGTCCTGCATACTCTATTTTGCTTTTTGCCGCGCCTTCCTTTTATTCAGCAAGGAGATGGATTAGCAATGAAACAATAATAGGAAAGAGAAATAAGCATATGATGAATAAGATGGATGTTTTGTTGGCAAGATTTAGTGTGGTTCCTCTCCTGTTGAATTTATCAACGAATAATCGTTTATCATTCTTGTTATAGTAAAATGTTTTACCCTTCCAGAATTTTGGGTCTCTGTCATTTTGGCTGTTCATTGTATTCCCATATTACATTAAAGCTCGACCCAACTCCCATCGCTTTTGAAGACGGCAGGCAATTCCAACCTTATAAAAGCTACCAGGGAGTACAATATAAAAACCTGTCAGCAGGAGGCATATGAATATAAATTTCAAATACACGATCATCTATGTTTCTTCTGTTGAAGAAACGCTGGACTTTTACAGGAAAGCTTTCGGATTTGAGACCAGGATGATCCTTGATTCCAAAGAATGGGGAGAACTGGAAACAGGAAGTACCACGCTGGCATTTGCCGCACACGAAATGGGCAGGATCAACCTGGACGACAAATACCAGAAAGCAGACATTAATGGGTTGCCTTTTGGCATTGAACTGTCGTTCATAACGGATGACGTCAGAGCCGCCTTCGATAAGGCGGTGGCTGCTGGAGCTATCCCTATCAGGGAGCCGGCCGAAAAACCCTGGGGGCAGACTGTAAGTTATGTCAGGTCGATTGACGGGACTATTATTGAAATCGCTACGCAGGTTGGCGAATGATAATAGGCTGAGTCATATCCGCGCAGGCTACAGGCAAATCAGGCGGTTGCCTGATAGTGGCACTATGAAACGTGCATAAAATAACAGCCCACGGCTACGGGCGAATGCATCGATCAGGGAGGATACCAGAATGGCAAAATCCAAATATGAAAAATATGTGATAAGGAAACCGGCGGTGATCGAGCGGGTGGGCGATGAGTATATTGACAAAATTCCCGAGACGGACGAAATACCCGTTTGGAGCGATGTGGATACAGGTCCGAGAGTGATTTTTTCCAATGACTTTATCCCCAATACAACAACAAAAGTTGAATATGGTTTCCTTACAGGCGATAAAGCCGTCGGAAACGGCGAAGATTTCAATCCCCACAAACATGACTACCCGGAGATATTTCTGTTTCTGGGCACGGATCCCAAGGATACGGGCAAACTGGGAGCTGAAGTGGAATTCTGGTTGGGAGAGGGAGACGATCTGGATAAAGTGGTTATAAACACTTCATCGGCTGTTTACGTTCCCGCGGGATTGGCCCATTTTCCGCAAATTTGGAAAAATGTGCTACGCCCGGTGATGACCATGGTCATCATGCCGACTACGGGAGAACGGGACCTGCAGATGATTCCGATGGAAGGGCGCCTGAAGAAAATACTCACCGGGAGTTGAACAATGAACCAGAACCGGCAGACCTATATTGAAAAAAGAATCATCTCAAATGAGATCATCCCCGATCGGTTGTTCGCGTGTTTTGCTGAAGTTGCGCCTGAAGCGGCACAAGCATTAAGCCGGACCTATAAAACGGGCAAGAATCTTCCGGAAGAATTAGCCGACATTCACCGGCAACACCTCACGCATAACCATAAATTGGGAGAAAACAATGCCATCTGGGAAGCGGGCCCATCCGTCGACTTCAGCAGGATTCTAAATATTTACGCAACCCCGGATATGGAATCCGCGAAAAAACTGATGGACGATGATCCCTTTCACAGGGAGGGTCTTTTAAAAAACGCCTGGTGGATGGAATGGTCCGTCCATACTCCGTACTGGAAAATAGGCCAACCGATGCGTGGGATTATTGAGGGTCTGGCCAGGGGAAACGGTGCCATTGTTTCCTGTCCGCCGGAGGCGGAACCAACCGTATCCGAAATACATGTGGAAAATGTGACACCGCGAACGCTGATCGTATCTCTCTGCAAGGCAAACGCCGGCCGCATCAAGCAGATCGAAGAGAATGACAAAGCGGGTAAACCGATACCGTCCTTTCTGGTGCAACATGCTTTTAACCGTCTGGGGCCGGGCGGAACAACCGCAATGGGCTATGATTGGGAGAGCGGTCCATCGGCTGATTCTTTATATGATTTGACTGTCTTCTCGGTCGGTTCTATCGATATGGCCCGACTGCTGAGGGAAAATGACCCATTCACCCAGCATGGACTTTTTTATGATCCGGACTATTTCGAGTGGCACATTCACTCGCCCTTGAGAAAGGCTTCGCCCGTTCATCGTGAGATGCTTGAGCAGTTGCTCAAACAGGCGGGGATTGATGTGTGAGTTGTTTCAAGCGACAGTCCAAAGCAGATCCCGGGGATTTCAGACACCCCTGGCAATCCAGTAACCGTTTCCAATAGCATTCATAATAGAGCTGGGTTCTTTGTCTTCACCGCCGACGAGATAAACTTCAGGTGCTTTCCCTTCAAAAGCTTCGAGGAGTTCGGTATTCGGCCTGGGACTTGGCGCCGCAATAATGGTATCGGCTTCGATTGTCTCCTTCCTGCCGTCTCCGGTTGCAATACTCACCTTTTGGGGTGCAATTTCCGTGACCCTGGCCCAAGGCATCCTTGTTATTTTTCGCATCGCGGAAGAAGCCATCCACCCATCTCCCCATACTGTTTTCTCAGCCACAATTGTGACGTCTCTGCACCGCTCCACCAGGAATTCAGCCAGACTGCTGCCCTCGACAGTGCCGCCTACGATAACCACTTTCTTCCCCACGGAATTCCAATATCGCGACATATGTCTCATGATGGCCGGTTCAAGCAGCTCCAGGTCATCCTTCATCGAAGCATGCAGGTCTTCGATACGGACCGCGTGTTCCTTTAGTCCGGGTATTTCAGGTACAACGGGTACGCTTCCGGGTGCTAGAATGACGACGTCCGGTTTTGCCTCATGAATTTTGGATGGATGAAACTCCTGCCCCAACCGGATATCGACTCCGAGTTTGGTAATCTGATCCTTGAGATAGTTTACAAGGTCCATCGCATCTTCATCAACATCGGGCCCCTTTATCAAAGCAACCAGAGGTAGCAGACCTCCTAATCGAGTCTCTTTTTCATACAGGATGACTTCGTGGCCCCTAATTGCGGAACCCCTGGCCGCCTCTATTCCCGCCGGTCCTCCGCCAACCACAACGACTCTTTTCTTAGTCTCCGCCGGAGTGATTTGGTAACTTTGATCAGAGCCAAGCGCTCCATTCCGCCTGCACCGTATCGCCACAAACTGGGGATTCTCAACCATGGATAAAAGGAGTCTGGCGCAATCCCCGCAGTCCGTACAGTAAGCGATATCCTCTACTCTGCCGGCGGCGACTTTGTTGGCGATTTCGGGATCCGCCATCAGGCCTTTGCAGATACCGATAAAGTCAGCTTTCCCCGCTTCCAGGATACTTTCCGCTATATCGGGCTGTTCCAACGCGCCGACCGTCATGACCGGCACGGAAACCACCTTTTTGATCGCAGCCGAAAGAGGAGAGAGCGCACCTTTGCCTCCATGACTCCAGTCCAGTTCCTTCGGCAGCGGTTTCGTGTCTTCGGAACAATACCCGCCCTTGAGAGAAGCATCCAGACCGTCAAATCCGTGATAGCCGAAGACTCTTACATGAATGGCGTCCACTCCGGCTTTCTCCAGGATTTTTGCGATGCCCTGGGCCTCTTCAATGGTAGTACCGTTCTTGATTTTGAGCTCAATCCCGTTGATCAAAGTTATAACGGGGAATTCCTCTCCAACTCGTTTCTTGATTTCGCGAACGATTTCGACCAGAAACCGGGACCTGTTTTCCAGGTTTTGACACCCATATTTATCACTGCGCTTGTTCCAGGCCCGGGACAAAAAACTGTTTATCAAATGCATCCTGGCGCCGTTCACTTCTACGCCGTCAAAACCAGCCTTATGGGCCAGGAAGGCTGTATGAGCGAATTTGTCTACCAGTTCCTCGATTTCAGAAATGGTCAATTCTTTAGGATTCATCCGTGCGGTTAGTTCGACTTGTTCTTTTTCGGTCAGGGCTGACGAAGTTATGGTTCGCTGTCCCTCTTCAAGAAAAGCCTGTGGTCCGGCATGGAATATCTGCATGAAAGCAGGGCAATCATGTTTATGTATCACTTCTGCAATTTGCCGCATTTCAGGCAAATTGGCTTCATCCTGAAGATGTCTTTGTGTGATGGGAAT
>Ga0209536_100015194_pt1 | contig 10999 bp, 7 predicted proteins | sample DeeMarSeWOR28_12_FD_187461 | JGI IMG/M metagenome (GOLD analysis project Ga0209536, IMG submission 187461) | Marine sediment microbial communities from White Oak River estuary, North Carolina - WOR-2-8_12 (SPAdes) (version 2) | ecosystem: Environmental > Aquatic > Marine > Intertidal zone >... | reverse complement strand
GTCTTTCCGGCGGTGAAGTAGAAGCGCCCACCACGGTAGGGGATGAAGTCGTTTGCGACATCGATGCAGTAAAGGGCAAGATCATAGGAGAATGAGCGGATCCAGCCGTTGCCGTCGAACGAGAGGATCTGCTTGGTGCCGAGCTCGATGGTCGTCGAGGAGCTCGCCTCCAGAAGCGGATTGATGGCATACAGGGTGTCCGCGCCGCCCACGGCCGGCGGGTTGGTCTCGTTGCCGGCAGGGACTTCCAGTCCTCCCCCGAGGTTTGCATACAGACTGTGGGCGGCGGAGAAGCGGTAGGTGATGCCGGCCTTTGGGGTGAGTCGCGAGAAGTCTTTCCGGTCCCGGAGCAGGGGAGTCGAAGGATCTGCCTCGTAGTAGGATTCGTAAGTGTAGGTAATTCTGTCGTATCGCGCGCCAAGGACGACGCTCCAGCGATCGTTCAACATCAGCTCGTCCATTAGAAAAACCCCGCCTGTGAAGGCTCCCTCGCGTTTGTCGGTCTCGAGCTGGCCCCGCTCGCCACTCTCCAGAGCGTGGAATAGGACCGCTCCATCCTGCAGCGCTAAGTCCAGGCCTGCCTGGAGGATATTCGCGGCATGGTCACCGAGCTGAATGGTATTTCGGTACAGGAGCCCTCCACCGATGTGGTAGCGGGTGAAATCCCGAAATGTATTCCGTTCGGATCGCTGCAGAAACTTCGGCACGGCGAATGCCATGACCGATACAGAATGTTTGGGCCCGATGTCGTGGCTCAGCGTGAAGCCCAGGCGGAAGAGGCGGCTCAGGCGGCGTTCGTTGCGTTCGATATAGGTCGGGTCATAGGCCAGCGTGTCGTCCTGCGCCCGGCGAGGATCTTGGCTGAATTGCAGGGGCGTCAGGGCACCCGGTATCTGAAAGGCATTGCTTGCGGCCGTAAGGTAGAGGCCGAACCTGGTCGCATCGGAGAGCGCGGACTCAAGCCCCGTGTGCAAAAGCGTCCGTTCGGCCGCAGACTGAGCCCTCCAGCCATCCGAGCTGAAGTGCCCGAGCGAAAGAAAGAACCGCCCGGGGCCAACGAAGGTGCCTGTCTGTAGAAGAAGCTTCCTGAATCCAAAACTCCCGGCCGAGGAGTGGAGATCAACGTAGGGCCGCTCAAACCACGTGTTTGATAAAATATTGACAACACCCCCGGCGGCATTCCCCCAGACAGCGGTGGCATTCGAACGGACTACCTCCACGCGCCCCGCGGTCGACACGTCAATCAGGTCAAATGAGGTTCGACCGTCAGGCTCCGTCATCGGGATCCCATCAAGCAGAACGCGTACACCGCGAGATGTGCCCGAGTTTGAGCGCTCCCCCGCGGCCCGTGCTCCAAATCCCCGAATCGTGAGCCGAACATCCTGCGTGCCTGAGCGGGGCTGGGCCAGGACTCCCGGAACCCCGGTGAGCGCTTCCTCCACCCCCACGCCTCTGAGGCGGCGCAGCTCCTTTCGCTCCAACACGCTCATGGCCAGTGGCGCTTCGAAGATTGACCCTGCGCGTCGCGCGGCGGTGACGACGACCTCGCCGATGGCGTAGACCGTATCCGGTCGCGCTCTGGCCGCAACAGACGACGAGTCTTGAGCGAAAACTGCTTTGGCAGCGACTGTCAACACGAGAGATAACAGGACGCGAGGCAGCATGAAGAAGCGGACCCCTTTGTTCGGCGGTGCATCGTGTGGCCCAAGATAGGAAGATCGGACGGGTTTTGGAAGCCCCCGTGGGCGTCTGAGAAGGGTGACTCAACCCTGTGGACACCACTAGAGTATCAGCCCCAGTGACTCAGGAACGGATGAAGTCCCGCTGCAGCGAAGTCCTGCCAGATATCTCGGGGTGCGCCATGAGACAATTCTTCCGGATTCCTCTCCGGTGGCAAGCCCTCCGATGCTAACTTTCATCGTCATGGGATCAAGGGCGACCATGAGGGTGGGAAGGCTGGTCCGAGAGGTAGCGCCTGGGGGCTAGCATCTGCGAGGACTACACCAAGCTCAGGATGGTGGGTCCTTTGGTCCACCGGGATATGACACGGGGATTCCTCGTCAGAATTGATTGGTAGGAAGGCATCACTACAGTTGCGCAGGCACGAATATTCCGCTATATTGGTCGCGGCTTTTTTTGCACAAACGCGGAGGTGTGCAGGATGAAAGCAAAGCTCCAGCCTTTGGTCTTGGCGATTGCGGTGGTGGTTGCCTTCCTGCTCGGCCGGGGAATGCAGGCGGATGCACAGGAGAGCAAGGCTCCGCGTGTCGCGTGGGAGTACACGGACGGAGCAAACATGACCACGCAGCAACTGAATCAGATGGGGGCTGAGGGGTGGGAAGTTGCCGCGGTCGTCCGGTACGAGAAGGACCTCTATTTTCTCTTCAAGCGATCCCGTTGAACGGGTCCCTCGCCCGCTGATGAGCTTTCTATTTGGGGTGAGAACTCGGGTACGTTGCTGAGCTTTTCCGGGGCAAACGCTTGCCGGCCCGAGGTGGTCCGAATCAGAACCCTCCCATCTCTCGGAATCCTACTCTGAAGACGCACTTCTCTGATGCGGATACGATAAGTGGAAGGGTGGGGTCCCCGCAGACGCTTCTCAACCGGTGCAGTCGCAAACTTCAACAGCGGCTCTGGGCGGAGCGTGAATTCAGGTCGATCCTGCGACATCTGGCCGAGTTCGGGGTATGTGCACGTGCGAGCCGGCCGTACCGTTCTGGGGTCTGTTCAAATCACAGCTAGGAGGCTACAGGGGAGATGGCTGGAGTTGCAACCTGGCTACTGCTCTTCACCTCCCGATGCAGTCAGCAGAAGAATTCCCCAGGGGGAGATCGGCGGGATATGACACTCGAGATGGCTCGCTGTGAGACGAACGGCTACCTCGACCCGTCGGGCGAGCTGTGAATATTCCCCAGACTTCTGAGCAGAGGCGTGGGACCCTGCTGCGTACGGGGGCGGAGCCAGCAGTGTGGCCCGGACCTGTCCTTCCATTAGGAGGTATCCTCTGTCGAGGCGGATGACCGCGGAATCTCCCCCGCCAGTCCAATCGATGACATGGACGACAACCGCCGCAGTGGGCCTTCCCGGTTTCGCACGAACGACGGCCAGTATATCGCCCCCAGTGCTGTGGACTGTCACCGGTGGCGGTGTGCCGATTGCGACGTCGTGCAAGCCGGCCACAGCCGCCTCCTCGTAGCCGTCCAGAAAATCGCCGCTCGCCCTTACAAAGCCATAGAGATCGGCAAGATCTTCAGGCCTCCCAAAGTAGCGGACAGAGCCCTCCGTGGTTGATTTCAGATAGACATCCCAGGGAACCAGTACGTGCGAGCCCAGCGCGTAGGCGGTCGCGATGACCCGGCGAGTGAGGTCAACATTCTCAGAGACAAAAGTCAGAATCTGTGCCTTTCCCAGGCGGCGGGATACCGATAGGCGATCGAAGATCGTCTCCGGTGTGGCTTCGGCCTCCGGCAGCTCAGCCATGCCAAAGTCAAACATGGCGTATGGAAACACATCCCACACCGCCCTGTAGTTGTTGCAGGAGAGCGGGACCCTTCGGCCAGCGTACTCGTCGATCTGATGCCTGAAGTCTTCGTAGAAACGGGCAACGGACGCCCGCTGAAACGCTCGCATGGTGAGGGAATCTGAGAGATCAAGCCCCTTTACGGCAGCCTCCTCATGGCACCAGGAACAAAAACATCCTCCCCACTCCACTGCCCGGTAGTTCATGTCCGGGTCGTCAATGTGGAGGTAGAGTGCGCCGCCGTCGAGACACCGGCAGGCATGTTCAAGGATAATGGCTCTGTACTCCGGGCTGTTGACACATCCCCACCAGGCATCCCACCCTTCCATCCATGGCGCGGTAACGAACGCTCCCTCCCGATTGCGGATTCGACCCAGTCGACGTGTCTCCCCTCCTGGCGTGTCGGGTAGCTTGGAATTCAGTGCCGTCCCGACGGAGTATCCACGTTTCCCGCACTCTCGGATCCACGAGGAGTCGGTCGCGTAGACCCAGTCGAGACGTGTGGCGTGAAACGACGCCGCGTCGCGGAACGTCTCGTGGGGATCTTGTGCGTTCAGCGGCCGCCTCCAGCGACTGGAGAAGCAGACATCACTGTACTGGGGCCCACCGAGTGGCCGCACCGAAACACGCGCGAGGCTGGCAAAGGTGGCCGAGCTGTCTTCAGTTTGAGCCAGGGTGGTGCATGCTGCGAGAAGTGGCAGCAGGTGCCGCACGCAACGAGAGGCAAAGGAGAGAGCCGTCATCTGGATCCCGAAATGACTGACGTTGTGAGACGTCTGAGGCTGCACGGATCTCCCGCCGAGAGCAGGGGAGGGCTGACATGCGCCGGAACGATATATCATCGCTGATTGACAAAGATGCAACCTGAGAGATAACGTAGCAGCCCGGTCTCGAATCGTGACTGACCGGCACGGCCTGCGGGCCCGTGAACAGCCTCAAGAATCAGGTGTCTGGGGGCTTGCTTAAGGCGCGGGATTGGCGTATTTTTCGATATCCGAGCGCCCCTTCAGGGTAACAGAAGGGGCGGACGGGCGCTTAGCTCAGCTGGTCCAGAGCGTACGCCTCACACGCGTAAGGTCGCAGGTTCGAATCCCGCAGCGCCCACACCAGGCTCCACTTCCAGTCCACCCTTTAAATCCTGCCCGGCGAGGCAGGCAAGGGACATGGAAATAGCACACCTCCCCGTTCGATTCAGCGTTTGCCAAGCTTACCTCCGTCCCAGGAAGGGGCGGAGGTTTTTTTCTGCCCATGCCGGAGGGAACCCATCATGAGACAACTCAAGGCGCAGATCATGGACGGGGCGGGGTTCGAGCGAACCCTGAAACGCCTGGCCCATGAGATTCTTGAAAAGAACAAGGGTGCCGGCAACATCGTTATCGTTGGTATTCGTACGCGCGGAGAGTTTCTTGCAAAGCGGGTCGCACGAACCATCGAGACGCTTGAGGGGGTCACCCTTCCGATCGGTTTCCTGGACATCACGCTCTACCGCGACGATCTGCTTGGGAAGCTCGAACAGCCAAGGCTCCAGGGGACAGAGATCATGTTCGACATTACCGGGAAGGATGTGGTTCTGGTGGACGACGTTCTCTACACCGGCAGGACGATCCGTGCCGCGCTGGATGAACTGATCGATCTCGGGCGCCCCAACACGATCCAGCTCGCCGTGCTGGTGGACCGCGGACACCGTCAGCTTCCCATTCGTGCCGACTATGTCGGGAAAAACGTTCCCACCTCTTCCGGTGAATCGATCCGTGTCCATGTGACAGAGGTCGACGGCGAGGATTCGGTTCTGCTCATGCATCCCGAGGAATAACACACAAAGCCAGAAAGCCAGGACCATGCCGCTCCACAGTCGACATCTTCTGGGCCTTGACGGGACAAAACGCGAGGACATTCAGCTCATCCTGGATACCGCGGTGTCGTTCCGCGAAGTCCTGGACCGACCGATCAAAAAGGTTCCCACTCTGCAGGGCAAAACTATCGTGAACATGTTCTTCGAGAGCTCGACCCGGACGCGCCTCTCCTTCGAGCTTGCCGAACGGAGACTCTCGGCGGACGTCCTGGGGTTCCAATCGGTCGGGAGCAGCGTGGCAAAGGGGGAAACCCTCAAGGACACCGCACGCAATATCGAGGCAATGAAAGTTGACATGGTGGTCATGCGCCATGCCGCCTCCGGAGCTCCCCACTATCTCTCGCGCGTGATCGACGCCAACGTGCTCAATGCCGGTGACGGAAGCCACGAACATCCCACGCAGGCACTGCTGGACATGTACACGATCCGCGAACGCCTCGGGCGTCTGGAGGGGCTTCATGTCTGTCTGCTCGGTGATGTCGCACACAGCCGCGTGGCCCGGTCGAACATCTATGGTCTACTGACCATGGGAGCCCAGGTGTCGGTCTGCGGGCCTGCGACGATGATTCCGCGCGATATTGAGCGTCTCGGTGTGAATGTCTACCATCACCTCGATGATGTGCTCCCACAGATCGATGTGCTGAACGTTCTGCGCATCCAGCTTGAACGTGATGCAGGACGGTTCTTTCCGACCGTGCGGGAGTACCATAACTCCTACGGTGTCACGCGACAGCGACTCGAAAAAGCGGGGCGTATTGTCACCATTCTCCATCCCGGCCCCATCAATCGGGACGTTGAAATCTCGGCGGATGTTGCCGATAGCGAGCACTCGGTGATTCTCCAGCAGGTGCTCAACGGCGTTGCAGTCCGCATGGCGGTTCTCTATCTTCTAGCGACAGCGAGCTAGCACACACGAGGCTTCCCACGAACCTCAGAGGACGGGCGTATGCAGATTCTCCTGAAAGGCGGTCGGCTGATTGACCCACCAACGGGTCGCGACGAAGTTGTGGATATGCTCCTGGTCGACGGGCGCATTGAACGGTTGGGGAAGGATCTTCCGGTCTCCCAGGCGCAGATCGTCGATTGCCAGACCCGTGTGGTGGCGCCAGGATTTCTGGATATGCACGTCCACCTTCGCGAGCCGGGGTTCGAGCATAAGGAGACGGTTCTTACAGGTGTCCAGGCCGCCGCGGCGGGCGGCTTCACGGGGGTCTGTTGTATGCCCAACACCAATCCCCCGATCGATGATGAATCGGTGATCCGGTTCATCCAGAGCCGGGCCCGCGTTGCCCTCAACGGAGCGATCGATGTCTATCCGATCGCCGCGGTTACTATGGGCCGGAAGGGAGAACACCTTGGTAACCTCGCGGAACTTGCCGAGGCGGGGGCGGTCGGCTTCTCCGACGACGGCGATCCGGTCGCCGACGCGGAGATCATGCGCCGGGCCCTCGAGTATGCCGCAATGTTCGATCGGCCGATCATCCAGCATGCTCAGGATGTGTCCATGACCCGGGGGTCGGTGATGCATGAAGGGATCGTCGCAACCTCGCTGGGCCTCCAGGGGTGGCCCTCGATCGCCGAGGAGATCGTTGTGGCCAGGGATATCATGCTTACAGAATATACCCATGGCCGCTACCATGTTGCCCACGCGAGCACTGCGGGGACGATCGAGCTCATCCGCCGGGCCAAGTCACGCTCGCTCCCGGTGACCTGCGAGGTGACGCCGCACCACTTCTCACTCACCGACGAAATCGTCCGCTCGTTCGATACTAATGCGAAGATGAACCCTCCGCTGCGACCGCGGGAGGATGTCGAGGCGATCCGCGAGGGTCTTAGGGACGGGACCATTGATGCGATCGCTACCGATCACGCTCCCCACTCCTTTGACGAGAAGGAAGTGGAGTTTCAGGCCGCGCCCTTCGGCATTGTGGGGCTCGAGACGGCTCTCGGCCTGACCCTCACCGAGCTCTTCCACACGAACCTCCTCTCCCTTGCGCGCATCATCGAGCTACTGGCAGTGAACCCCCGCCGCGTCCTGCGGCTGCCGGATGTCGCCATCGCCGAAGGTGCCACGGCAAATCTGACAATCTTCGACCCCGCCCAGGAATGGGTGGTCGATCCCACGCGATTTCGCTCAAAATCCCGTAACACCCCCTTCGCAGGCCGTCGCCTTAAAGGTCGCCCCATTGGCGTCATCAACAATGGCCAGGCCTTCTGGAACGACTGAGTCGTCCTGAATTCTGGACACGCGACTAGCGGGCAGGACACCCCACCTGCCCATCCCTTCTTGAGATACCAGGAAACCGCCGTTTTTCGAGCGCTCTTGCAGATTTCTCCGTGGCACGTCCTTTGAGATCTCCCCTGGCAGAGTGCAAGAGGAGATGAGACAATGAAACGGTTCGCGATGATGATGGTTGCCCTGGTCGGGATGGTCGGGTGCCACACGCACATGAATGAGCCTGATTTCATCCCCCCTGCGGCACCGACGGGATTGAGAACGCAGCCCGGTGACGGGTTCATCGAAATTCTCTGGTCCAGCAACTATGAGGCCGATTTGGCCGGCTACCGGGTCTATGTGGGCTACTCCTATGATGGACGCTACGAGCTGATCGGAACCACTGCCGGGACTCGTTTTGTCGACTACGCGGCGAGGAATGGAGAACTCTACTACTACGCCGTGTCCGCATACGACTTCTCGGGCAACGAAAGCGATCTCAGCCCCGAGGAGGCCTTCAGCATTGCACGCCCGGAAGGCTACGACGTGCTGCTGCGCGACTATCACGTGGTGCCGGAAGCTGCGGGCTTCGATTTCTCGAGATATGCGGTCGTTTCCTTCGACGATCTCTACTGCGACATGTACTTTGAGAACTGGAACGGCCAGCTCTGGATGAACGTGCGCAACGACACGGATATCCAGGACATGGGACCCACGAACTCGCTGCTGGAGTTGGATGTCGCCCCCGCAGACGGATGGTCGCCAACGCACGATGCTCGCCTTCGGGTCGGCCACACCTACGTCGTATGGACATGGGATGACCACTATGCCAAGTTCCGCGTCACCTCTCTGGCCTCAGGCCGTGCGGTGTTCGACTGGGCCTACCAGCTGAAGGCTGCCAGCCCGCTGCTGAAGCGCGGAGGCAGCACCGAGCGGGCGCCCCACAAGGAGGGTCAAGAGCGCGCACGATAATGCTTCACCCCGACTGGCAGAGGGGATGGGACGTGCAGGGTGAAGCAGCACAATGGAGGTTACGGGTGCCGACAGGTTGGAGTGATGGTGGTGGGATGTCGGCACCTCCCTCCATTGTTCGTTTTATTGACTTTCAACGGATGATGCCGTAGAATGTGCCCATGAGGACGCGAACGTGGGTGCTGCTCGCCCTGCCCATAGCGGTGTGGACAGTCGGTGCCGCCGGAGGCGTCGCTTCCGGTCAGCAGGCGCCATCGGCGACGGCGGATTCTGCCGGCACCGGTGAGGAAAGCAGGCAGATCTTTTCTGACATCGAGCTGGGTCTTGCGCAGGGAAACCCTGCTGCGTTCTCCGCTCACCTGGCCTCTCAACTCTACGTGAGTGTACCGGGGGAGCAGGGAGCGTACTACAGTTCCAGTCAGGCGTTCTATCTCCTCGAACAGTTCTTCCAACGCACCCGCCTCCTCGATTTTCGATTTACCACGATGCAGGACGGCCCGGGGACGCCCTATGCCTCGGGTGTCGTATCGGGATCGCGGGGTAGAGCACAGGTCTATGTCTCCCTCTCGCGGGCGGGTCAACGCTGGGTGATCAGCAAGATCAGCATCTACTGAGCTATCCGTGAGCATGGGTCTTGGAGCAAAGGCCGTCCGGCTCTGGATGACACCGCGGTCCCGCCGCCTGATCCTCCTTTTCCTCCTCCTTTCTCTTGTTGGTGCTTCCTTTCTCTTCCAGTACATCCTCAAGGAGGTGGAGACTGCCGCATGGGAAAGGGTTCGCGACAGCGCGATGGAACTGCGATTCGACGCCGCTGCCCAGGCGTTCCGGGGGGTCCAGCGCGAGGCGCGCCGTGTGGCCACTGAGGTCTCCCAGCGCGGCTCGGTGAGGGAGTACCTTGCCGGGAGAAACCACGACCGTGCAGCTATCTTTGGAGATCTCGCCGAGCTTGCCGCTTCCGAGGAGGTCGGCCTGGAACTCTACGATCGGAATGGCGTCCTCCGCGCGTGGTCGGGCGAATCCGGACCGGAACTTCCCCGCCAAATTGCCCATGTCCTCGAGGGCAGAATGGTGTCGGCAGTCGTGGCGACTGCTATCGCTGAGCAACTCCACGTGTGCGTCCCCGTTCGGGAACACGGCCTCCTGGTAGGGGCTGTGCTGGTGCGAAGGACGATAGAGATCGAGTACCCACTGGATAACTCGTTTGTCCGGAGCACCAGTCTTTCGGATCGTCTCCCGGAGTCGATGGTCCAGTCTGTGCGCTACGAGTTTGGCATCGGAAGGGAACGACCTGCGCCGGCAGCGATGGCATCGAGACTCCTGTACGGTATCGACAGCAGCATTGTCGGCCGCATTCTCGTTGAGCCGCCCTCGCCCGAGGAGTACCACCGCGGGCGGGCACAGATGATTGCCCTCTGGCGCTCTTTGCTGATTCTCCTGACCCTCGGAACTGTTCTGGTCGCGCTGGCGCGAACCATTGCAGGGCGCCCTTCGAGGCTTCTCCGGTTCGTTCTGCTCTCGAGCATTCTCTGGGTTGGGAGATTCGCGCTCCTGATCCTGGATATTCCCTCCGGATTTGTTTCCGCAGGCATCTTTGACCCGGCAGCCTTTGCCTCCACCTTCGGCGGGGGCCTCGCACGGTCACTGGGCGAGATGACCATCACAGTGGCGGCCTTTGCTCTGCAGGCGTACTTATTGGCCCGCTATGTTCTCGAAACCGCTCGGAGCCGCGTGGGCCCTCTGAAGCCGGCGTGGCCTGCACTTGCACTGAGTCTCGTGCTCACCGTCATCGTCTTCTGGGGACTGCGCGGGTATGGCGCCATTATTCGAAGTGCCGTGTTTGACTCCACACTCGCCTTCAACGATCCCCGAAGCCTCCTGCCAGATCCTGGCCTTGCACTTATGGCGGTCAACCTGGTCGTCGTCAGCATGGCGACGTTGCTTGCCGTCCTCTCCATTCTTGTGCACCAGCTGTCGATGCTCCGTCGGGCGCTTGGTAGCCTCGCCGGCGGTCTCACCCTTGCCGCACTCTACGGCCTCGGCCTTCTCGTCTTCACCACCGCGCAGAGCCAACCCCTGCTCGACCCGCTCCATCGGGCCCTCGTGACGGTGGCCGTCCTACTCGGTGGGTTTCAGGCCGATCGACTGGTGCGTTCGGGCAGGTCGATCGTTACTGTGCCGGCTGGCGCAGCGATTGTCCTGCTCTCAGCGTTGCTGCTTGTTCCCGTCCTTCGCGACTGGACCGATGGGCGTGATCGGGAGAGAATCGAACTGATGGCCCGGGAGGTTCTCCGTCCGGTCGATGCCTGGCTGAGCTTTGTTGTGGAGGAGGCGCTCTCGGGCCTTCATAGTGCGCAGACCGTCGACGCGCTCCGTTCGGGAGATCCTGACCGGATGCGCCGATTGGCATTCTCGGTCTGGGCACGCAGTGTTGCCTGCCGGG
>Ga0209536_100015193_pt1 | contig 10999 bp, 7 predicted proteins | sample DeeMarSeWOR28_12_FD_187461 | JGI IMG/M metagenome (GOLD analysis project Ga0209536, IMG submission 187461) | Marine sediment microbial communities from White Oak River estuary, North Carolina - WOR-2-8_12 (SPAdes) (version 2) | ecosystem: Environmental > Aquatic > Marine > Intertidal zone >... | reverse complement strand
TCGATTCCGGTGCGCCAGGTGTATTGCCACAGGCCGCCCCAGTCCCCCTGTTTTTCGAAGCAGACGATATCCGGAATGTCGGCGCCTTTTTCCTTCGCCGACTGAAACGCCCTCAATTGTGCCAGGCCGCTCGGGCCGGCGCCGATGATTGCAACACGCTTGCTCATGATTCCTCCAGCGTTTTGTATTTATCGAAATGGATCGGTGGTTATTGTTTTTCGCAGTCAAGACTAAGCAAATAGGCGGCCTAAGGGAATTGTGGAAACCCCGTAGTTGCGAGGGCCCGCCAGGCGATTGGCGCCTGCCGTTTGCTGCGGATCGGTGAAAAAGCCCGCAGAACGAGGCATGGCAAGGCAATCCGCGCTTTCGCCGCGGCCCGAATTACTCGGTTTGCAGGTGGATGCGGACCAGGTCGGCGAGGGTGCGTGCGCCGAGTTTCTTCATCACCTGGGCGCGATGCACCTCGACGGTGCGTTCGCTGATGCCGAGTTCGCCGGCAATCGCCTTGTTCGCAATCCCGCGCGCAACGCATTCGAACACTTCGCGCTCACGCTCGGTCAGCTTATCGACGCGCGCGCGCAGGTCCTCGCGGCCCCGCCGCTCGCGCCAGTCGCCGGCCTCGACATCCAGCGCCTGCTGGATGCGCTCGAGGAAATCGGCCTCGTTGACGGGTTTGCGCAGGAAGTCGAAGGCGCCCTGGCGCATCGCCTCGACCGCCATCGGCACGTCACCGTGACCGGTCAGGAACAGGATCGGCAGCGTCGAGCCGAGATCGCCGAGGCGCTGTTGCAGTTCCAGCCCGCCGGTGCCCGGCATGCGGATGTCGAGTACCAGGCAACCGCGGCGCGCCTCGTCGGCCTGCTGCAGGAAGGCGTCGGCGCTGGCGAAGCAGCGGTGTTCGAGATCGGCCGATTCGAGCAGCATCGCCATCGCGTCGCGCACCGCCTCGTCGTCGTCGACGACGTAAACGCACTGGCTCTGTGCTGACGCGCTCAAGGCATTGCCGCCAGGCTGAAGAAGAAGCTGGCGCCGCCCCCGGGGTTATTGCTGAATTCGAGGCGGCCGCCGTGGTCGGCGATGATCGAGCGGCTGATCGAAAGCCCCAGCCCCATGCCTGACTCCTTGGTCGAGACGAAGGGCTGGTAGAGGCGGCCTTCGAGCTCACGCGGTACGCCGGTGCCGCCGTCGACGATCGATATCCGCACGCGCTCGCCGCGCCGGCGGGCCTGCAGCACGATCTTGCTGCCCGGCCGGCATTCGTTGACGCGCATCGATTCCATGCCGTTGCGCAGCAGGTTCAGGATTACCTGCTGGATCTGAATCGGGTCGCAGCTGACCTCGGGCAGGTTGTCTTCGAGCCGCAGCACGATGATGAAATTGCGCAGTTGCGCCTCGACTTCGCCGAGATTGCGAACCTCGCGCAGCAGCCGGTCGAGTGCCACCGCCTCGTGGCGGCTCTGGTGCGGGCGAGTCATCTCCTGCATGCGCTCGATGACCGCGCCGGCGCGATGCGCCTGCTGACTGAGCTTTTCCAGCGCCTCCTGGAGTCGCTGCAGTTCAGGCTGGTCGCGCTGCAGGAAACGCAGGCTCGATTGCGCGTACATCGAGATCGCGGTTAGTGGCTGGTTGATTTCGTGGGCGATACCGGCCGCCATTTCACCGAGCGTGTTGAGCCGGTCGACATGCGCCAGCATGTCGCGCTGCTCGCGTACCTGGCGCTCGGCCTCGCGCTGCTCGGTCAGGTCGCGGATCAGGATGACGTACTTGTGCTCGGTGACGTCGATGATTTCGCGCATCGACAGCACGATCGGGAAATGATGGCCATGCTTGTCGATGCCATTCAGCTCGACGCTCGCCGGCGGCTCGGAAGAGGGCCTGCGTCCGCGCTGGAAGAAACGGTCGAACTCGCGGTAATAATCGGCGGCCACCAGCTTGCGGCAATGTTGCCCGCGAACCTCACCGGCGCGGTAGCCGAACATCGCGCTCGCGGCCTGGTTGAAAGACTCGATCGCGCACTGGTCGTCGACGGTGATGATCGCATCGACCGCCGATTCGACGATCGCCTGGGCGTAAGCCTCGGCGCGCACCAGCGCTGCCTCGGCCAGCTTGCGATCGGTGATGTCGGTGATGAAGCCTTCGAGTATGGCGACGCCGTCGCTGCGGTAATCGACCACCCGACCCCGCTCCCAGACCCATTTCTCGGCGCCGTCGCGGGCGATGATGCGGTACTCGAGCTCGAAGGGCTCGCCGCGCTCGGCGGCCGCGCTGACGGTGCGGTCGACGAAGTCGATCATGTCTGGGTGGGTGAAGTCACCCCACAGCACCGACTGGCTCTCGAGCTCATGGCGATGATAGCCGCACAGTGCGTAGCAACCGTCACTGACGAAATCCATCGGCCAGTGGTGCTCGTTGAGACAGCGGTAGGCCATCCCCGGCAGATTTTGCAGCAGGGTTTCGAGGCGGTCGTAGTGGCCGCCGCCTGCCGGCTTCTGCAATTTGCTGACTGTGGTTTTTGCCATTCGGACTCGTCCGCGCTTAAGCGGTTAACATTAAACCATCCCCGCGCCCGGTTGCAATCGGTGTCGCGCTGGGGTTTGATAGCGCCTGGGGTATAACACACGACGGGGCGATGCATGTCCGACGGGGACAGGTCTGCAAGGCAGGATCAACACAGCGTCGAGGCGCTCGAAATCGCGATCGGCAAGCAGGTGCGCAATTCGCGCAAGCGTCTCAACCTGACAGTTGCGGCGCTGGCCAAGCAGGCACGGCTGTCGACCGGCATGCTGTCGAAAATCGAGAACGCGCAAACCTCGCCTTCGCTGGCGACGCTGACCGCGCTGGCCAACGCATTACAGGTCCCGGTGACGTCGTTTTTTCGCGGTTACGAGGAACAGCGCGACGTGACCTACATTCGCGCCGGCGAAGGCCTGCCGATCGAGCGCCGCGGCTCCGGCCACGGTCACCAGTACCAGCTGCTCGGCCATACCATTGGCAAGCCCTATAATATCGAGCCGTATCTGATCACGATCGACGACCAGGCCGAGGTGTTTCCTGTGTTTCAACACGCCGGCACCGAGCTGATTTACATGCTCGAGGGCCGCATCACCTATCGTCACGCCAACAAAACCTACACGCTGGAGCCGGGGGACACGCTTTTCTTCGATGCCGACGCCTCGCACGGCCCGGATGAACTGTTGAAACTGCCCTGCCGCTACCTCGCGATCATCGTTTCCGAGGGTGCGGCGTCCTGAAGCTGTTTCCTTTCAGGAAACAATATTTCACATCAGTTGACCTTTCTCGTTTGCTTGAGTAAGCTCGGCGGGTTCAATTTCTACTCCGAGGAGTGATCGACATGTGTGGTATCGCAGGTGTCCTGTTCAAACGTCAGGGCGAACACGAAATAGGTAAGACCCTGATCGAAATGCTCGACGGTTGCCAGCATCGCGGCCCCGACAGCACCGGCTTCGCGCTCTACGGCGACACCAAGGAACTGCTGCAGCTGCGCTTCATCGTGCCGATGCAAGACCCGGCGCGGCAGGAGGCGATCGACAATATCGCCGCGCTGCTCAAGCGCCACAACGCGACCATCGAGAAGGAGGAGTCGGTCGGCTGCTCCTACCATATCGAGGTTCGCTTCGCGGGCGACCTGCTCGCCTTCACCAGGGATATCGAGGAGCACGCCAAGCTGGTTTCGGTCGGCCACACCCTCGACATCATCAAGGACGACGGCACTGCGCATGAACTCGACGAGCTCTACCACGTCGGCGACTTCAAGGGCACCCATGGCATCGGCCACGTGCGCCTGGCGACCGAGTCGGCGGTACGTCCCGAGGCCGCGCACCCGTTCTGGGCTACCGGATTCGAGGATATCGCCATCGTCCACAACGGTCAGATCACCAATTACTGGAAGATGCGCCGCCGCCTCGAGCGCCGCGGCTACAGTTTCCACACCGATAACGACAGCGAGCTGGTCGCGGTCTACCTCGCCGACAAGCTGTCGCAGGGCGAGACCCTCGATCACGTGCTCGAAACCGCGATCGAGGATCTCGACGGCACCTTTTCCTTCCTGGTCTCTACCAAGGACGAAATCGGCTACGCCAAGGACAACCTCGCGGCCAAGCCGATGGTGCTCTACGAAACCGACGACATGATCGCCATCGCCTCGGAAGAAGTCAGCCTCAACCGGCTGTTCCCCGGGCAATCCATCAATTCAACCGAACCCGCGCCGGGGACGCACCAGACATGGTCCAGATCGATTTAAGCAAGGTCGCCATTACCGAGGCCAACGAACGCATCCGCGCCAGCGCCGCTGACGGGCAGGACGTCGAAATCCTCAACCCGGACGCGCGCCACAACATCGGTGTCGGCCTGGTCGTCGACAATCCGGTCACGATCCGCATCAAGGGGTCCGCCGGTTATTTTTGCGGCGGTCTTACCGACGGCGCGCGTTTCGAAATCGACCACAACGCCGGCTGGGCGGTAGGTGACAACATCTACAAGGGCAGTGTCGTCGTCGGCGGTAATGCCGGCGCGATCCCGGGAGTCGCGATCCGCGGCGCCGAGATCGTCGTGCGCGGCAACATGGGCAGCCGTGCCGGCCAGGTCATGAAGGCCGGCACGCTCGCCTGCGGCGGCAACGCCGCGTTCATGGCAGGCTACATGATGTACGGCGGGCGCATCATCATCCTCGGCGACGCAGCGGACAAGGTCGGCCAGGACATGAGCGCCGGCGAAATCTTCGTCGGCGGCAAAATCGCGAGCCTCGGCAACGATACGATGATCGTCGACATGGATGAGCGCGAGCGCGACGAGATCATGGAATTTCTCGAGCGTTACCAGTTGAAGCACGACGGCGGGTTCACCAAGGTCGTCAATGCCGGTACCAAGCTGCGTTACGCGAAGGCCGAACCGCGCCATCGGCCGCAGCCGTTTTTCGTTTCCTCGAAGTCGTCCAATTACTGGAACGCCAAGGTGCAGGAAGACATCTGGATCAAGGGTGAGGTCGGGCGTTACCGGATTCGCGGCTACGGCGCTTCCAAGCCGGTGCCGCACCTGAATGACATCGCCTTCGTCAAGGATATCTCGACGGTCGCACCCGACCCCGAGGAACTGAAGGACATCAACCTGAAGACCACCATCGGCGGGCGTTTCGGCGCCAAACCGTTGTCGCTGTCGATGCCGGTGATGATCGCGCCGATGAGTTTCGGCGCGCTCTCCCGCAAGGTCAAGATCGCGCTCGCGCGCGCCTCGCGGCTGTCGGGCATTTCCGAGAATACCGGCGAGGGCGGCATGCTCGACGAGCAGCGCGCCGAGGCCGACCAGCTGATCTTCCAGTGCCTGTCGGGCCGCCTCGGCTGGAACGTCAAGGACATGCAACGTGCCGACGCGATCGAAATCTATATCTCGCAGGGCGCCAAGCCCGGTCTCGGCGGCCAGCTGATGGCGAAGAAAGTCACCCCCGAACTTGCCGCGATTCGCGGCATCCCGGTCGGCATCGACCTGCGTTCGCCGTCGCGCCACCCGGACGTGCTCGGCGCCGACGACCTCGTCATCAAGCTGCAGGAATTCCGCGAAGCGACCTTCCACAAGGTGCCGATCGGCATCAAGATGGGCGCCGGCCGCGTCAATGACGATATCAAGATCGCCTACAAGGACGGTTTCGACTTCGTCGAGCTCGACGGCCTGCAGGGTTCGACCGGCGCGGCCAGCACCGAGGTGCTGGAAAACGTCGGCATCCCGACGCTCGCCGCGGTGCAGGAAGCGATCGACGGCCTCGCCGAGATCGACGCCAAGGACGATATGGACCTCGTCATGATGGGCGGGCTCAAGGACGGCGTCGATATCGTCAAGATGCTTGCCCTCGGTGCGGATTGCACCTCGGTCGGCACCGCCGCGATCATCGCCGGCGGCTGTATCGCCTGCATGCAGTGCCACGTCGGCACCTGCCCGGTCGGCATCGCCACCCAGGACCCGGAGCACGAGGCGCGCTACGATCTGGACCGCCAGGCGATGAACATGCATCGTTACTTCGAATCGCTGCGCTGGCAGATTGCCGCGATCACCAAAGCGCTCGGCTACGACGACGTGCACAAGGTCGGCCGCGGCGACCTGGTCGCGCTGACCCCGGAGGCGGCCGACATTACCGGCCTGCCGTACCGTCCCGAGCACCGGCACACGGAACGGCCGTTGACCGGCCTCGAACTGCTCGATCGCAAGGCGGGTTGAAGATGAAGATTTCCGACGCCGACTACCAGTTCTCGATCACCGCCACGCCCGATCTCGAAGACGACACCTCGGATATCCATTACGTGCCTGCACCCTGCCAGGTGGCCTGTCCGATCGGCACCGATGCGCCGTCCTACATCGCCTATATCTGGGAAGGCAAGAACGAGGAAGCGCTCGAGGCGATTACCGCGACCAACCCGTTCAGCGCGATCTGCGGCCGCGTCTGCGACGCCCCCTGCGAACCTGCCTGCCGGCGCGCCGACAGCGACGGCGCGATCGCGATCCGCAACCTGAAGCGTTACGTGCTCGAGGCGCTCGGGCCGGGCTACGCCTTGCCGCCGGTAGCGGTGAGCCGTGACAAGACCGTCGCCATCGTCGGCGCCGGGCCGGCCGGGCTGACCGCCGCGCACGATCTCGCCGAGGCCGGCTACGCGGTCGATGTTTACGAAGCGACCGACAAGCTCGGCGGCATGATGTTCTGGGGGATTCCCCGCTTCCGCCTGCCCGAGTCCGCCGTGCAGCAGGACATCGACCGCATGATGGCGCACTGCCCGGGCATCGAGGTGCACCTTGGCACCGCGCTCGGCAGGGATGTAACGCTGGATGAACTGAAACAGAAGCACGATGCGGTGCTGCTCGCGATCGGCGCCTTCGTCGGCAAACCGATGGGTATTCCGGACGAGACCGAACCCTTCGTCCGCGACGGCGTCGGCTTCCTCTACGAGATCAACGCCGGCGCCCGGCCGACGCTGCCGGAAACCGTGCTCGTCATCGGCGGCGGCGATGTCGCCATGGACGCCTGCCGTGTCGCCAAACGCCTGCCGGGTGTAAAAAACGTCAAGGTGGTTTATCGCCGCGACTACGAAGCCATGCCGGCGCGGCGCGAGGAATTGCACGGCGCGATGGAAGAGGGCATCGAGATCATCTACAACACGCAGCCGGTGGCGGTCGTCGACGGCGCGCTGCGCTGCGTGCGCACCGAGCTCGGCGAGCCCGACGAGGACGGTCGGCGCCGGCCGGTCAACGTCGAGGGCTCGGAGCATGACATCGACTGCGGCCTGGTGATCGCCGCGGTCGGGCAGAAGGCAGAATGCGGCGAGCTGGAAGCGCGTGGGCTGATGGACTGGGACCGCGTGCGCACGCGCCTCGAGGGCATGCGCACCGACGACGAACAGGTGTTCGCCGCGGGCGACGGCGCCTTCGGCGGATCGACTATCGTCGAGGCCATGTACCAGGGTCACCGCGCCGCCTATTACATCAAGGCTTTCCTCGAGGGCAACGACAAGCCGCTGCCTTACCGCACGCCGTATCGCACGCGGCGGGTCGCGATCTGCAACGACCCGGCATGGGAGCTCAATCCGCGCGTCGAGCAGCAGTTTCACGGCCTCGGCGAGGTGCCGGTCGAGTTCCCCGAGATCGAATCGACCTACACCCCGGAAGAGGCGAAGTTCGAAGCCGCGCGTTGCTTTCGCTGCGACGCCGAGACCGGTTCGGCGGATTACACCGTCACCAGCCGCGAGTCGATATTCGCGATGTCTCGCATTACGCCGCAGCAGGTCGAGATCGAGGCGAGCATTCTGCAGGGTAGGCTCAAGAACCGCGACAACCCGTTCGGCGAGGAGCACCAGGCGACGCTGGATGACCTGGTTTTCCTGCCCGCGAACCTGTCGCGGCTGGTCATCGATCCCTACCGCGAGGACTGCAACACGAGCACCAGGCTCGGTGCGATCCAGAGCGTGCGGCTCGACATACCCTTCATCGTCACCGGGCTCGACGACGCGCCCGACGAGATCCGCGCGGCTTACGCCAAGGCCGTCGCCGGGCATGGCGCGGCCTGCCTCGGCCGCAGCTCGCTCGGCGAGGATGCGCGCTGGATACAGTTTGCCGACGATGCCGCCGACGCCGCGGCCGACGCGGTCGCGTTCCGCGCCAGCGCCGCGCTGCTGGCCGGCAAGGTGACGCGCGCGCGTGACGATCAGCCGACCGGTCTTGTGGTGAACCACCACAACCTGGCACAGGCGATCCCGTTCGCGCTAGAACAGGAGCTCGATTTCCTGATCCTCGATGCCGGCGACGGGCTGCCCGAAATCGGTGCCGAGCTTGGCGGCGCGCCGGATCTTTCGATCATCAATCACGCGGTCGCGCAACTGCGCGCGGCGAATCGCGAGGAAGACATCGACCTGATCTATTTCGGCGGCCTGCGCACCGGTACCGACAGCGCCAAGATGCTCGCGCTCGGCGCCAACGCGGTGATCATCGGCGCCGCCGCGGCAATCGCGCTGGGCGCCGACGTTGCCGGCGGCAGCGCCGAGTACGACGCCGATCTGGAGCAGGGCGAACGCGAGGAGCGCAGTTACAACCTGTTACAGGCCTTCAACGCCGAGGCGGCGATGATGGCGCGCTGCACCGGCAAGACCAACGTGCACAACCTCGAGCCCGAAGACCTGCGCGCGATAACGCTTGCGGTATCGAAGGCCGCCGGCGTGCCGATGTCTGGCAGTTTGAATCGTCACTGATCTGGCATAGAATTGCCCGCAGCGGCTTAGGCATAACAATCCATAGGGGGACACAACGTGGCCAAAGATCTCGAAGCGATCGCAAAAACCAAGAAGATAAAATACTTTCTCGTCAGCTGGGTCGACCTGTTCGGCGTGCTGCGCGCCAAGCTGGTGCCGACGCGCGCGATCAAGGGCATGCAGAAGAACGGCGCCGGCTTTGCCGGGTTTGCCGCCTGGCTGGACATGACGCCGGCGCACCCGGACATGTTCGCAGTCCCCGACCCCGACAGCCTGATTCAGCTGCCGTGGAATCCCGAGATCGGCTGGGTCGCGGGCGACCTGTGGATGGACGGCAAGGAAGTCGAGGCGTCGCCGCGAGTGGCGCTGAAGCGCCAGCTGGCCAAGGCGCAGAAGAAGGGTTACCGCATGAAGACCGGCGTCGAATGCGAATACCACCTGATCACGCAGGATGGCGAAAACATCGCCGACAGTCACGATACCCAGCCCAAGCCCTGTTACGACCAGCTCGCGCTGATGCGCCAGTACCCGGTGGTTGGCGAGATCTGTGACTGCATGATCAAGCTCGGCTGGAACCCTTACCAGAACGACCACGAAGACGCCAACGGCCAGTTCGAAATGAACTGGGATTACGACGACGCGCTGAAGACCGCGGACAAGCACGTGTTCTTCAAGTTCATGGTGAAGAGCATCGCCGAGCAGCACGGCATGCGCGCGACCTTCATGCCGAAGCCGTTCAAGCACCTGACCGGTAACGGCTGCCACGCGCACGTCTCCTTGTGGGACCGCGCCGGCAAGAAGAACCTGTTCGCCACCAGCGCCAAGGACCCGCGCGGGCTCGGCCTGTCGCCGCTTGCCTACAAGGCGCTCGGCGGCATCATGCACAGCGCCTCCGATCTCGCCGCGATCTTCAACCCGACGGTCAACAGCTACAAGCGCATCAACGCGCCGCGCACGATGTCGGGCGCGACCTGGTCGCCGAACGCGGTGACCTACGCCGGCAACAACCGCACGCACATGATCCGCGTACCCGAGGACGGCCGCTTCGAGCTGCGTTTGATGGACGGCGCCGCCAACCCCTACCTGTTGCAGGCAGGCGTGCTGATGGCCATGCTCGACGGCATCAATAACAAGCGCGACCCGGGCGAACCGACGCATCTGAACATGTACGAGGAAGGCCACCGCGCCAAGAGCGCGCGCATGCTGCCGCTGAACCTGCTCGACGCGATTCGCCAGTTCGACAAGAACAAGGTCATCCGCGAAGGCTTCGGCGACGAGCTGGTCGATGCCTACGTCAAGCTCAAGATGCAGGCCTGGGACAGCTACGCCACGCACCTGTCCAGCTGGGAGCGCAACAACACCCTCGACTGTTAGCCGGCGTCTTTTTTGACGCTGGCCGGAAATCCGGGAAATCCGGGGACAGTATACTTAATTCCCCCACAGGGGAATTAAGTATACTGTCCCCTTTTTTTCATGGCTGAATCGTGTTTGCCAGACTGAGTCTCAAAGCGAAGGCGAGTATTGCCTGCGCCTACAGCGGTGTCGCCTGGGGCCTGTTCTGGATCCCGCTGCGCGGCATGGACGATGCCGGCGTTACCGACGCCTGGGCCACCGTGATGTTCTACGGCGTGCCGCTGCTGTTGTTTTCGCCCTGGATACTGCTGAACTGGCGCCGCATCCTAGCCTGCGGCTGGCCGATGCAGTTCATCGGCATCAGCACTGGCGTCGCGCTGGCTTTTTATTCCAGCGCCTTGCTCTACACCGAGGTCATCCGCGCGCTGGTCATTTACTACACCACCCCGGTATGGTCGCTGCTGCTGGCGCGCGTCGTGCTCGGCGAGGAGATTACCGCGGCGCGCGTGCTCGCCATCGTTTTCGGCCTCGCCGGCATGCTGGTCATGTTCGGCATCGATACCGGTTTTCCGTGGCCGAGCAACGTCGGCGACTGGATGGCGCTCGCCGGCGCGATGGGCTGGGCGGTCGCCGCCGTGCTGTTGCGCCGCGACGACGGCACGCGCAGCATGGAGATCTGCTCGGTGTATTTCTTCTACGGCGTGCTGGCCGCGATCCTGCTCGCGCTGTCGCCGCTTGCCGGGGATATCCAGATGCCACCCTGGTCGGCCTTCGTCGACGTCCTGCCGTGGTCGATCCCGATTGCGATCATCGTCATCCCCGGTGCCTACGCGGCTTTCTGGGGCGCGCCGCACCTGAACCCGGGCGTGGTAGGGCTGCTGTTCATGACCGAGCTCAGCGTCGGC
>Ga0209536_100015192_pt1 | contig 11001 bp, 9 predicted proteins | sample DeeMarSeWOR28_12_FD_187461 | JGI IMG/M metagenome (GOLD analysis project Ga0209536, IMG submission 187461) | Marine sediment microbial communities from White Oak River estuary, North Carolina - WOR-2-8_12 (SPAdes) (version 2) | ecosystem: Environmental > Aquatic > Marine > Intertidal zone >... | reverse complement strand
AAGCGCTCTCGGTCAACCGGAAATGCGTTCGAGCCAATATATTGCTCGGTGATCTGGCGATGTCGGACGGCGATGCAAAGGCGGCGATCGCGCACTGGAAACGGATCGAACAGCAGGACCCGGCGTATCTTTCGCTGGTGGCGGAGAAGATGGTCGGCGCCTACCGTCACCTGGGTCAGACCGAAGAGGGTGTGCGTCTCATTCGGGAATACCTGTCGCGCTATCCTTCGCTCGACTTGCTCAATGCCACTTTTGAGGGCGAACTCGAATTGCAGGGCGCTCAGTCTGCCAACCGGTTGGTGCGCGATGAGTTGATGCGCAACCCGACCTTGCTCGGTCTGGACAAGCTGCTCGAAGCGCAATTGATGGAAGCCCCGCCAGAACGGCGCAACGATCTTCAATTGATCAAGAACCTGATTCATCAGCATACGCGAAGTCTGGCGCTCTACCGTTGTGACGCGTGTGGTTTCAGGGCCCGTCAGTTCTACTGGCATTGCCCGGCCTGCAACGCCTGGGAGACTTACCCGCCGCGGCGCTCGGAGGAGCAGGAGATGGCTGGCTGATGTCTTCCAGAGTCATCGTCGCGCTGGACTTTGCGGAAGCGGAATCGGCAAACGCATTCACCAGGCTGGTATCCCCCGATTCGTGCAAGCTGAAGATCGGCAAGGAATTGTTTACCGCGGAAGGTCCCGGCCTGGTGGAGTCACTGGTGCGGCGGGGTTTCGATGTCTTTCTCGACCTCAAGTTTCACGATATTCCGACGACCGTCGCGCGAGCGTGTGCTGTCGCTGCCAGGCTTGGCGTATGGATGCTCAATGTGCACGCCCTCGGTGGCGGGGCGATGGTGCAGGCAGCGCGCGAGGCGCTGGGAAACGCCGGCGACCGGCCATTGCTGGTCGCGGTTACGATTCTGACGTCCATGACGGACAATGACTTGCAGGAGATCGGAATGGCGCCGGATGCCGCGCAATCCGTGGTCCGGCTCGCCGGGCTGGCGCATGCCCACGGGGCGGACGGCGTGGTCTGCTCGGCGCACGAGGCAGGCGCGCTTCGCGAGCGTTTCGGCGATGGCTTCCTGCGCGTCACGCCGGGGATACGGCTTGCGGGCAATGCTGCCGACGACCAGAGGCGGGTGATGACCCCGGCACGTGCCATGCGCAGCGGGTCGAGCTATCTGGTCGTGGGGCGGCCGGTGACCAAAGCCGACGATCCGGCTGCGGTGTTGCGTCGTATTGAGAAGGAATTGCTGGGAAGCGGGGAAGAACATTGAAAATCACAGTGATCGGTTCTGGGTACGTTGGTTTGGTCTCAGGCGCCTGCCTGGCCGATTTCGGCAATGACGTCGTCTGCCTTGACGTCGATGCCGACAAGATCGATTTGCTGAACAGCGGCGGGATGCCCATTTACGAGCCGGGCCTGGACCAGCTCGTGGCGCGCAACCGTGAAGCAGGACGGTTGCGCTTCACCACGGATGTGGCGATGTCGGTTGCACACGGTGCAGTGCAATTCATCGCCGTCGGCACGCCATCGGACGAGGACGGCTCGGCGGACATGCGCTACGTGCTCGACGCGGCGCGTAACATTGCAAAGCACATGGACGAGTACAAGGTGATCGTTGACAAGTCGACGGTTCCCGTAGGCACCGCGGAACGGGTTCAGGCGGTGATGCAGGAAGAACTGCGCGCGCGCGGTGCAGAGACCGCTTTCGGCGTGGTATCGAATCCCGAATTCCTCAAGGAAGGTGCTGCCGTCGAGGATTTCATGCGGCCTGACCGCATTGTGGTTGGCGGCACGGACCAGAAGGCACTCGGCATCATGCGCCAGCTGTATGCGCCGATCAATCGCGTGCATGACCGGATGATCGTCATGGACACGCGCTCGGCGGAGCTGACCAAGTATGCCGCGAACGCCATGCTGGCGACACGCATCTCATTCATGAACGAACTGGCCAACTTGTCCGAGAAACTTGGCGCGAACATCGAGATGGTCCGTCACGGCATCGGTTCCGACCCGCGAATCGGCTTCCAGTTTCTCTACGCCGGAGCCGGTTATGGCGGCTCATGCTTTCCGAAGGACATCAGGGCATTGCAGCACAGCGCCGGGGACTACGGAATGCAGCTGACCATTCTCGACGCAGTGGAAAAGGTCAACCGAACCCAGAAGCAGCGCATCCTCGACAAGGTGCGGACCCGCTTCGGGGAGCATCTGGACGGTAAGCGGTTTGCGATCTGGGGTCTTGCTTTCAAACCCAACACCGATGACATGCGCGAAGCGCCAAGCCGGGTAATCATCAACGGCCTGCTTGCACGGGGTGCCAGCGTGTGCACGTACGATCCGGTTGCGATGAAAGAGGCGAAGCGTTTGATGGCCAGCGATGGCGGCGTCAGCTTTGCAAAGGCGCCGGTTGAGGCGCTTGACGGCGCCGACGCGTTGATTATCGTGACGGAATGGAAAGAATTCCGCAGTCCGGATTTTGGCGAGATCAAGTCGCGGCTCAAGAGCCCGGTCATCTTTGACGGGCGCAATCTGTATGATCCCGCCGCGATGCAAGAGCTGGGTATCGAATACTTGTCAATAGGGCGGCCGTGAAGGACAAACGGATGATGGCGGCGGTAGCTGGCGCGCGTGCGCTCGTCGTCGGCGACGTTATGCTCGACAGGTACTGGTTCGGCGACGTCGAGCGGATCTCCCCGGAAGCGCCGGTGCCGGTGGTAAGGGTATCCAGGACCGAGGAACGTCTTGGCGGCGCGGCCAACGTCGCCTGGAACATGACGGCAATCGGCGCGAAACCAATGCTCCTGTCGGTGGTTGGGGACGATGAGGCAGCCGACAGCCTCCAGAAACACCTCGGCGAGCAGCGCATCGATGCGCGCCTGCACCGGGACTCGTCACTCTCGACCACCATCAAGCTGCGTGTGATCGGAAGGCAACAACAGCTCGTTCGCATCGACTTCGAAAACGAACCGGGGCACGAAGCGCTTGCAGCGAAGCTGGCCGATTTCGAGACGAATCTACCCGAGTGTGACGTAGTCGTCCTGTCCGATTACGGCAAAGGCGGTCTGAAACATATCGAACGCATGATCGAGCTTGCACGCGCGCAGGGCAAACCGGTTCTGGTCGATCCCAAGGGCGACGATTATTCGCGCTATGCGGGCGCCAGCGTCGTCACGCCCAATCGCGCGGAATTGCGCGAAGTCGTGGGTCGCTGGAAAGACGAGGCGGACCTGACTCGCCGCGCCGAACAGTTACGTCAATCGCTGGGGCTGGAAGCGCTGCTCGTGACCCGCAGCGAAGAGGGTATGACGCTGTATAGTGAAGCGCAGCGCTTTCATGTCGCGACGCGGGCGCGCGAAGTGTACGATGTGAGTGGCGCCGGCGATACGGTGATCGGCATCCTGGCCGTGATGCTGGCGAGTGGCCAGACGCTGGCCCAATCGGTTGAATGGGCCAACAAGGCGGCGGGAATCGTTGTCGGCAAACTCGGTACTGCGGTCGTTCTTCCTGAAGAATTGTTTGAGTGAGATCGGTGGATTCGATGTATATCGTTGTTACAGGCGCAGCGGGTTTTATTGGCGCGAATGTCGTCAAGGCGTTAAACGAACGCGGTGTCGATAACATCATCGCGGTGGACAATCTCAGCCGTGCGGACAAGTTCCGCAACCTCGTCGATTGCGACATTGCGGATTACTTCCACAAGGACGATTTCCGTAACGCGTTGTCGGCGGGTGCGTTCGACGGCGAGGTAGCGGCGATACTTCATCAGGGTGCCTGTTCGGACACCATGGCGACCGATGGCCGCTACGTGATGGATAACAACTTCCGTTACTCGCTCGATCTGCTGAGCTATTGCCAGTCCGAATCCGTGCCGCTGATCTATGCCTCATCTGCCGCGGTGTACGGGGCGAATGACGAATTCCGTGAAGACCGCAAAGCCGAGAAGCCGCTCAATGTCTACGGCTACTCGAAGTTTCTGTTCGATCAGGTGGTACGGCGCCGCTGGGATGACAATACCGCCCAGGTCGTTGGCCTGCGGTACTTCAACGTGTACGGCCCGCGCGAATCACACAAGCAGCGCATGGCCTCTGTGGCATTTCATTTCTTCAACCAGTATCTGGAGACCGGGTCGGTCAGCCTGTTCGAAGGCAGCGGTGGCTTTGCGGCCGGCGAGCAGCGGCGTGACTTTGTTTCGGTGGATGACGTCGTCAACGTCAACATGTGGTTTCTCGAGAATCCGGACAAATCAGGCATTTTCAATTGCGGAACGGGTGCGTCGCAGACTTTCAACGACGTTGCCGTCGCGACCGTGAACGCGGTGCGCCAGGCGCATGGCGAGGCGGGACCGTCCAGTCTTGAGGAATTGAAGTCGCAGGGGATCATCCGTTACGTCGCGTTTCCCGACGGGTTGAAGGAAAAATACCAGAGCTTCACCGAAGCCGATCTCACGCAACTGCGCGACTGCGGATACGACGCGGCATTCTCGACCGTCGAGCAGGGCGTGACGCGCTACGTCCAGTGGATGTTGCAGACGCGATGAGCCAGCCGGGCGCGGAATTTCCTCGTGGCAGCATCATCGAGGGGCGGGCATGAGTTCTTACAAGACGCTCGACGATTTCGTCGGTAATACGCCGCTGGTTCGCCTCAAGCGTCTCGCAGGCGACACCGGCAACACGATACTGGCGAAGCTCGAGGGAAACAATCCGGCCGGCTCGGTCAAGGACCGGCCGGCATTCTCGATGATCATGCACGCCGAGCGGCGCGGGCAGATCAAGGCGGGCGATACGCTCATCGAAGCAACATCCGGAAATACCGGCATCGCACTGGCAATGGTTGCTGCGATGCGTGGCTACCGGATCATACTGGTGATGCCGGAGAACTCGTCGGTCGAACGGCGCCAGACGATGGCGGCATTCGGCGCCAGAATTGTCCTGACCCCGGCAACTGGCGGCATGGAAACGGCGCGCGACACGGCAAACGCGATGCAGTCCCGTGGCGAAGGCCTCATTCTCGATCAGTTCGCCAACCCCGATAACCCGCTGGCGCACTACGAGGGCACCGGCCCTGAGATCTGGCGTGACACGGCGGGCAAGGTGACCCATTTCATCTCGAGCATGGGCACGACGGGCACCATCATGGGGGTTTCGCGTTATCTCAAGGAGCAGAATCCCTCGGTGGAGATCGTCGGCTGCCAGCCAACCAGCGGTTCGCAGATTCCCGGCATCCGAAAATGGCCGGAGGCGTATTTGCCGAGTATTTTCGACCGGCAGCGGGTCGATCGCGTAGTCGAGGTCAGCCAGGCCGATGCTGAAGAAACCACACGAAGGCTGGCGCGAGAGGAGGGCATCTTTGCCGGGATTTCTTCAGGCGGAGCCATGTGGGTCGCCCTGCAAATGGCGAGTCAGCTCAAGGATGCAACGATTGTGACCATCGTCTGCGATCGCGGCGACCGTTATCTTTCCACCGGAGTATTTCCGGCCGGCTAGGCTAATGCTTGCCTTGCCTGCCCGGCGGTGTCCAGCGTTTCTGGGAACGCCATAAGGTCGCCAGCAGAAGCTCGCGCTTGAGCACGAACTCCTTGGGGAGCTTGTCGTAGAGGTTCACGAACAGCTCCTCATGCGATAGCAACTCCTGTATCCACAATTCACGATCGACTGACATCAGCATGGCGAACCGGTCGGCATCGATCTCGTCCAGCCCGGTCCAGTCGATGTCGGCGTGGTTCGGCATCCAGCCCAGCGGGCTCTCGGCGCCGCCGGCACGGCCATGACAGCGATCGACAATCCATTTCAGGATGCGCATGTTCTCGCCGAACCCCGGCCACAAAAACTGTCCGTCGTCGTTCTTGCGAAACCAGTTCACCGCGAATATGCGCGGCGGATGCTTGACCTTGCGGCCGATCTCCAGCCAGTGATCGAAGTAATCGCCGATGTGGTAGCCGCAGAAAGGCAGCATCGCGAACGGATCACGGCGTACCTTGCCGACCGTGTGGGCTGCGGCGGCTGTCGTCTCGGAGCCCATGGTCGCCGCCATGTACACGCCGTCCACCCAGTTGAAGCTTTCCGTCACAAGGGGGGTGGTGGTACTTCGTCTCCCGCCAAAGATGAATGCCGAAATCGGTACGCCCTCGGGTTGTTCCCAATCCGGGTCGATTGACGGGCATTGCGAGGCGGGCGCAGTGAAACGCGCATTCGGGTGTGCTGCGTCGCGGCCGCAGTCGGGCGTCCACGGGTTTCCCTGCCAGTCAGTCAGCTGTGCCGGCGGTTCCCCCATGCCTTCCCACCAGACATCGCCGTCAGGGGTCATGGCCACGTTGGTAAACACGCAGTTTTCCGATAGCGTCGCCATCGCGTTCGGGTTGGACTGTCTCGATGTTCCCGGAGCGACCCCGAAGAAACCGTATTCCGGATTGATGGCGTAGAGCCGGCCGTCCGCGCCGGGTTTTATCCAGGCGATGTCGTCGCCGATGGTCGTAACCTTCCAGCCCTTGAATGCATCCGGCGGTATCAGCATTGCAAAGTTGGTTTTACCGCACGCGCTCGGAAACGCCGCCGCCACGTAGGTTTTCTCGCCCTGTGGAGACTCAACGCCGAGGATCAGCATGTGCTCGGCAAGCCACCCCTGTTCGACGCCCATCGCCGAGGCGATACGCAGCGCAAAACACTTCTTGCCAAGCAGGGCATTGCCGCCATAGCCGCTGCCGTACGACCAGATGGCCTTGTCCTCCGGGAAATGCACGATGTACTTCTGGTCCTTGTTGCACGGCCATGCGACGTCTTTCTCGCCGGAAGCCAAAGGCATTCCTACCGAGTGAACGCAGCGCACGAAATCGCCGTCTTCCCCAAGCACATCGAAAACGGCTTTGCCCATGCGCGTCATCACCCGCATGCTGGCCGCCACGTATGCTGAATCGGTTAACTGGATGCCGATATGCGAGATCGGGGAGCCGATCGGTCCCATTGAGAAGGGGACGACATAAAGTGTCCTGCCGCGCATGCAGCCCTTGAAAAGCTCTTTGAGGCGCTTTTTCATCTGCCCCGGCGCCATCCAGTTGTTGGTTGGCCCGGCGTCATGGCGATGGGTGCTGCAGATAAAGGTGCGATCCTCTACCCGTGCAACGTCGGACGGATCCGAGCGAGCGAGGAAGCTATTGGGACGTTTGTCCGGATTGAGGGGAATGAAGGTGCCAGCCTCTACCAACTGGCGGCACAATGCGTCATATTCGGCTTGTGAACCGTCACACCAGTGCACCCGTTCGGGCTGCGTCAGCTTGGCGAACTCGGAGATCCAATTCGCCAGCGCCTCGTGACGCACGTACTCCGGCGTATTTTCCGCCTCGTCGGCAATTGCACTGACAGGCTCGACTGATGCCACTTTTCTTCCCCCCTTGACTGCACTTGCTTTAGCTTTTGGACAGTCTAGCACCGTCAGCCGTTGCGGTGAGCACAAATGTGGTAGGAACCAGGCGGGCAGGGGCTCCGCCGCCCCGCCTCTATGGCCTCGGAGCGGGCAGGCGCCGCGCACGGACGTCCTTGCCTCGCGGGGCTTCCGTTAAAATCACGCGTTTCGCCGGGCGGGCTGCACGCTTGCCTGGTGCCTGCTGATGAGCCCGCCACGTTGTAGCGCCTGGGGCAGAGGCAAGGCGCAATCGCTGGTGGCCGGTTACGCCCGGCGCGGGCTTTTTCCTTGTATGAAGGGCACACGATGACTCCGGTACTTGTATTCGACATCGAAACCATTCCCGATATCGACGGGTTGCGGAACCTGCGTGATTTGCCTCCCGATATGCCGGCCGCAGAAGTGGCCGAGCGTGCGTTCGAGGAACGTCGGGAGAAGACCGGCAACGATTTTCTCCCGCTGCACCTGCACCGTGTTACAGCAATATCCTGTGTGCTGCGCGAGCGCGACAGCTTCCGCGTCTGGTCGCTTGGCGAACCGCAGGATCCGGAACAAACACTGATACAGCGCTTCTTCGACGGCATCGAGAAATACTCTCCGCAACTTGTCTCGTGGAACGGAAGCGGTTTCGACTTGCCGGTTTTGAACTATCGCGGGCTTCGGCATGGCGTACATGCAAGCCGTTTCTGGGACATGGGCGAAGACGATCGCGAGTTCAAATGGAATAACTACATCAGCCGCTATCACACGAGGCATCTCGACCTGATGGACCTCCTGGCGATGTATCAGCCGCGTGCCAGTGCGCCGCTCGACGAGATGTCGCAACTGCTGGGTTTCCCAGGAAAGATCGGCATGTCCGGCGGCAAGGTATGGGAAAGGTTCCAGGCCGGCCAGATCGATGCCATACGTGCGTACTGCGAGACCGACGTCGTCAATACCTATCTCGTGTATTTGCGCTTTCAGTTGATGCGGGGCGTGTACGACGAGTCCCGGTATGGCAAGGAGTGTGCACTGGTGCGCTCGACCCTGCAGCAGTCCGGCGCAGCGCACTGGGGCGAGTTCCTCGACGCCTGGAAGGCTTGAGGCCACCGTGACGTCTTTCACCGCCGATATCGAATCACTCGACCAGGAAGGCAGGGGCATAACGCGCATGGACGGCAAGGCCGTCTTTGTTCAGGGCGCGCTGCCGGGCGAGCGGGTCGAGCTCGAGACCTACCGCCACAGGCCGAGTTACGAACTGGCGACCACCAAAGCGGTTCTGAGGGCGTCTTCTTCGAGAACGACACCGCGCTGTAACAGCTTCGGTGTTTGCGGCGGCTGTTCCATGCAGCATTTCGAACCCCGCGCCCAGGTCGCGGCCAAACAGCGAGTCCTGGAAGACAATTTCGCGCGTATTGGCAAGGTCACGCCCGAGGCGATGCTCGCGCCGATACACGGCCCGGCCTGGGGATACCGCTATCGCGCGCGATTCTCATCGCGCTACGTGCGCAAGCGCGGCGCGACGCTGGTCGGATTCCGCGAGCGCAGCCACAGTTTTGTTGCGGATATGCAAACGTGCGATGTGGTGCCGGCGCGGATATCAGCACTGTTAATGCCACTCAGGAACTTGATAGACGGCCTGAGCATTCGCGAGCGGCTACCGCAGATCGAACTGGCTATCGGCGACGCCAGGGACGCACTGGCGTTTCGGATTCTCGAACCGCTCACGGCTGACGACGAACGGCGATTGCGCGACTTCGCCGAGCGCTACGGTGTGCACGTGTACCTCCAGCCCGGCGGGCCCGATACGGTTCACCTTCTTCACCCGGATGGTGACGAATTGCTCCGTTACACACTGCCCGAATTCGGCCTGGAATACCGGTACAGGCTTCCCGATTTCACGCAGGTCAACCACCAGATCAACCGGGTACTGGTTCGCCGCGCGATGTCATTGCTCGACCCGCAGCCGGGCGAACGCATTGGCGACATGTTCTGCGGCATTGGTAATTTTTCCCTGCCGATGGCCCGGCGCGGCGCTTCGGTGACGGGGGTGGAGGGCAGCCGCGGCCTGGTCGAGCGTGCGCTTGACAACGCCCGGCATAACGGCCTGAAAGAGCGTTGCAGCTTTCTCGCGGAAGACCTGTTCAAGGTGGACGAGCAGCGGTGGCAACAGTTTGGTCCGTTTGACAAGCTGCTGATCGATCCGCCCCGGGACGGCGCAATCGAACTCGTCAACCTGCTCGGCAATGCCTCACCGCGAAGGGTGGTTTACGTATCCTGCAACCCGGCGACGCTGGCGCGCGATGCCGGAGTCATGGTGCACGTGAACGGCTACACACTGCGAGCCGCAGGAGTCGTAAACATGTTCCCGCATACCTCGCATGTTGAGTCGATTGCAGTGTTCGACAAATAGGTCTCACCCAGAGCAGCGCAGCGCGAAACAGACATGGCGCAAAAGAAAACGGGCGCCGTAAAGCGCCCGTTGTTCGTTGAGTAATGCGAAATGTTTTATTCGCGCTGGCCTGCGAGCGCCATCAGCAGATGCAGCAGGCTGACGAAGATGTTGAACAGGCTGATATAGACACCCGTCGCGGCCATGATGTAGTTGGTTTCGCCCCCATTGACGATGCGGCTGACATCGTGCAGCAGGAACAGCGAGAACACGACCACCACCAGCGAAGAAATCGTCAGTGCCAGGGCCGGGATTTGCAGGAACATATTCGCGACCATGGCGAGCAGAAGCACGATCATGCCGACGAACAGGAACTTGCCCATGAAGCTGAAGTCGCGCTTGGTCGTTGTCGCGATCGCACTCATTGCCAGCAGGATGCCACCGGTTCCGGCCGCTGCAATGCCGATCAGCTCCGGTCCGTTACGCAGCGACAGGGCTACGTTCAGAATCGGGCCCAACCACCATCCGAGGATGAAGGTCATTCCAAGCAGCAACGCAACGCCCAGTCCGCTGTTGCGATTGGCGGCAATGGCGAATTGCAGGCCGATCACCGCGCCCAGCATGATGACCGAACTCAGTATCGGATGTTGAAATACGATACCGCTGGTCGCCATGCCGACAAAAGCCCCGATCACGGTAGGGACCATCGTCAGCGACAGCAACAGGTAAGTGTTTCTCAGAACGCGGTGCTGTTGCGCGCCCAGAGCGCCTGCATGGGTGCCAAGTTGAACATTTGGTTGCATTGAGTTAAGCGCCTCCTTAGCGACTCGATTCACGATTGCCAAAAATGTCAGCAGCTAAGACTATCGAATGGGTGCCAAAGTTTCAATCGCTTAACTGGTTTCAGGCCGTTTCAGCGCGTAAAATCACGTCTCGCCTGTACGTGGCCGGGCACCGGCATCTTAATGGCTGGCCCCATGGCAGCGCCTTGGGACGATCGAGAGACCATGCCTGGGTCATGGTTTAGTCCGCTGCTTCGTTCAGTGAAGGCAAATCTGCCTTGTGCGGGTTACGCCGGAACTAAAACCGGCAGTGTAATGAGTCGAGTTGTGGAAGGGTGGCAGAGTGGTCGACAACACGGCCGCGTGAGCGGCCTTGTTGCGGTGAAGGGTAACCGCCAGGTTAGCCGGAGCCAATGCACCGGTCTTGGACGACGCGCAGCTTCGTCCAGTGGAGGC
>Ga0209536_100015191_pt1 | contig 11001 bp, 10 predicted proteins | sample DeeMarSeWOR28_12_FD_187461 | JGI IMG/M metagenome (GOLD analysis project Ga0209536, IMG submission 187461) | Marine sediment microbial communities from White Oak River estuary, North Carolina - WOR-2-8_12 (SPAdes) (version 2) | ecosystem: Environmental > Aquatic > Marine > Intertidal zone >... | reverse complement strand
CTTCGTGTGGTCCCTGCCCATCACCACCCTTGTCAGTGGTATGGAAAGCGTCCAACAGGTTTCCCAAAATGCTGCCATTGCGCGCAAAACCTGGAACTGGAACCAGGCCCAACGCCAGCAACGCATCGACGCGGTGGCCCCCATCGCCGGCCCGGATCTCGAGTTCTACAAGAGCTGAATTTCGAATTCTCGTCGAACCAGGATCAGTGATTGGAAAAAAAGGTCAGGCCTACACTGAGAAGTTAAGCTAAATACCCCTTTAGTAAAAAGGCATTCTAAGGCCCAATAACGGCCGTTTTTTTTAAGCTCATGGCATCGCTGGCGGCGCTCTTACCTTGGGCCGACCCCCTGGGCCTCTATTTCAGCGCACCATCCATTGTTAATAGGGCCCGGTAGGTTTCAGGGCGCCGATCTCTGAATACGCCCCAGGCTTCGCGATAATCCCGTATTTTCGCTAAATCAAATCCCGCGGTGATAACCGCCTCGTCAGTGCGGTTGGCCTCGCACACTTTGTCTCCGGTGTGGTCGGCGATAAAAGAGGATCCATAAAAGGTCATTTCATGCTGGTCTCCTTTTTCAGTGCCGATTCGGTTGGAGGCAACCAGCGGCATGATGTTGGCACCGGCGTGTCCCTGCATAACGCGCTGCCAGTGATCGCGCGAGTCAAGCTGATCGTCGCCGGGCTCCGAACCAATGGCGGTCGGGAAAAGCAGAATCTCGGCGCCGTTGAGAGCCAGGCAGCGTGCTGTCTCAGGAAACCACTGGTCCCAGCAGATGCCGATACCCAGGTTGCCGAACCGGCTTTTCCATACCGTAAAACCCGAATCGCCGGGGCTGAAGTAGTATTTTTCCTGATACCCGATGGCATTGGGGATGTGGGATTTGCGATATATGCCTAAAATGCTGCCATCGGCATCGATTACGGCAACGGAGTTGAAAAATACACGGTTGGCAATTTCAAAAAAGCTGACAGGCAAAACCACACAAAGCTCCCGGGCCAGTCGTGCCATGCGCGTGATGGTCGGGTGGTTTTCCAGCGGCCGGGCCAGTTTTAGATGCCGCGTATCCTGGTCGATTGGGAAGTACGGTGTTTCAAATAATTCCTGAATCAATATAATTTGAGCCCCCTGCCCGGCGGCTTCGCGGATCAGCCTTTCGGCCTTTGAAACGTTGTCTTCAATGTTCCAGCTGCAGGTCATTTGGGTGGCTGCCAGTACGACTTCGCTCATCGTTGAACCTCATCTTCGAGTTGTTGAAAATCCTTGGTTTTCCGCATCCGGCGATTATTTGGACGGTTGCGGCTGCTGTTGGGTAATGCAGTGGATATTGCCGCCGCCATAATGAATGACTTCCGTGTCGAGCTGAATGACTTCGCGGCCCGGAAACTGCCGCGTGAATGTCTCGTACGCCCGGCGATCCTCCTCCGGCCAATTGTAGGCCGGGACGATGACGGCACCGTTGGCGATATAAAAATTAACATAGCAAGGGACCACAATCACGCCGGTGTCCATTTTTTTGCAGGGCGTTCTCATTTCGACCACTTCAAGGTCACGTCCGTTAGCATCCGTGCTTGCGCGCAAAGTCGCCAAATTTTCCTGCAGGACATCATAATCCGGGTGGCTTTCGTCCGCGGCCGATGCTGCCAGCACAACGCCCGGACGAATAAAGCAGGCCAACCCGTCAACGTGGCCGTCGGTCATATCCGCCGGGATGTTCCCATTGAGCCAAATGATTTTTTCAACATTCAGATACCGCTTCAGATAGGCTTCGGCCCGGGCTTTATCCAACCCGGGGTTCCGGTTTTCATTCAGCAGGCTATTTTCGGTAACCAGCAGGGTGCCTTCACCGTCGACGTGGATCGCGCCGCCTTCCAGCACCAGCGGGCAGGCAAAACGCCGGACGCCTGCCAGTGCTAAAACCTTTTCGGCGATCAATGCGTCTTTGGCATGCTGGCATTTGTTGCCCCAACCATTAAAGGTCCAGTCCACACCGGCCATCCGGCCGTCCGGGTTGACGAGAAACGTCGGGCCGGAATCCCTCAGCCAACCATCGTCAATGTCGGCCACGATCAGCTTGACCGTGCCGGAGCACAATCGCCTGACGTCATCGGCATCGGCCGGGTTGGCGATCATATTGACCGGCTCAAACTCGGCAATCGCGTTGGCCACCCTGGCGTAGGCCGCCTTTGCCTTTTGAAATGCAATTGCCGGGCCTTCGGGAGCCTGATGGTAGGCCTCGACTTCGCTCGGCCATGCCATCCAGCAGGCTGCATGCGGATGCCATTCGGCCGGCATAAAAAAGCCTTCGTCTTTGGGAGTCGTCAATTTTTAACCTTCAATATCTGCCGCCGGCTGCTGCTGGGTAATGCAGTGGATATTGCCGCCGCCGAACAAAAGAATCCGCGTCGGCAGCTGCACGATTTCAGATCCGGGAAACTGTGCTCTGAAAATATCCAGGGCGGCCCGATCAAATGCCGGAAAGTCAAAGGCCGGCAGGATGATGCCGCCGTTGGCGATATAAAAATTGGCATAAATGCCTTTTACCAGCGTCCCATTTGCCAGATACTCATAAGGCTCCTTGACTTCGACCACCTGGATGGGGCGATTGCTGGCATCTTTGCTGCGGTTTAAAATTTCCAGGTTTTCCTGCAGTGTTTCATAATCCGGATGATTCTGGTCGGATGGAACCGCCGCCAGGACAACCCCCGGCCGGATAAAACAGGCCAGCCCGTCAACATGGCCATCGGTTACCGACCCTGCCCGGTTGCCGTTGAGCCAGATAATGTGATTTACGTTGAGATAGTTCTGCAAATAGGATTCGATTTCGGCCCGGCTCAGGTCCGGATTCCGGTTTTTATTCAACTGACAGCTTTCCGTCACCAGCAGGGTGCCTTCGCCATCGACATGAATTCCCCCGCCTTCCAGCACCAGCGGTGAATCAAACCGGCGCATCCCCAAATCAGATATCACTTTGGCGGCAATTTGATTGTCTTTGTCCGACGGATACCGGCCGCCCCATCCGTTAAATACCCAGTTGACCCCGGCCATACCGCCCGATTTATCGATAACGAAAGTCGGGCCGGTATCACGCAGCCAGCCATCGTCAATTTCAGCTTCCCTGACGTTAACCCGGGGACCGCAAAGTTTCCGGGCCTCCGCCATATCCGATTCGTTGGCCAGCATAACTACCGGTTCAAAGCGCGAAATGGCCTGTGCGATTCGGCCGTAGCAGATTTTCGCTTCACGATGAGCGGTGTCCAGGGCCATCGGCGCACTGCTGAACGTATCCGCACTTGCCGGCCAGGCCATCCAGCATGCCGCATGCGGATGCCATTCGGCCGGCATGAAAAAGCCTTCCTGTTTGGGTGTTGCCATCTGAGCCCCCTGTTTTCGGGTTGATAACCGTAACAACAAATTACTTTACACGCCGGTAATACCGCTTTGGGCGCTTCGCTGCGTTTTGCTGACGACTTGTTATCAGAAAGTGAAGGTTTCAGGTGTTCCGCCGGAGGCGGATTCAGGTGTCAGGATTTCTCACCTCGGTTCGCTGACATTTCATATGAAACTGCACCCACAAGTGTACTTCAGACAGAGAACATCGCGGTTGAAAACCGCTCCCACCATCTATAAGAGAGCTATGGATCAATGGTAGTTTCTTTCCCGATCAGACTGGACGCCGGCGGCCAGCCTGACACCAGAAACCTGATCCATTGTCTTCGTGTTGATCTATCTGCGCCAAGCGGCGCCGTTTCTTCAAAGCAACGTCTTTGAAGAAGTCCAGGTTCTAATCCGCCACACTGTTGATATCCGCATTGCTCCATCCGACCTGAATTTCGTCTCCGACCTTCAGTTCGCTGCTGCGCATTTTCGAATGGCGGGTCAGTTTTGCTTTGATGGACTCGGTCGGGTTCAATGCAATGATGATTTCACTGACGTCCCCCAGGTATACATTTTCCTGAATTCTTGCGGAAAACTTATTGTCTATATCCCATTCGGCCTTGCCGGGGCGGATTTCAACGGCTTCCGGGCTGATCGAAATACTGATGCTGTCGTCGACGCCCCGGTCATTGGCGGGGGTTGTCACGGACAGTCCGCCTTCGGTCAGGATAGCCGCGCTGCCGCCGGTTTTTTCCACGATCCGGCCGCTCAGAATGTTGGTTGCGCCCATAAAGTCGGCCACAAACCGCGTCTTGGGATGATCGTGGATCTCCACCGGTGTTCCGATCTGAAGAAACCGGCCGTCTCTCATCACGGCAATATGGTCCGACATGCTCAGGGCCTCTTCCAGATCATGGGTCACATAGATGAAGGTGATGCCGGTCTCCTTTTGAATTTTCCTGATTTCGATCCGCATGCTGTCTCTAAGTTTGCGGTCCAGGGAAGCCAGGGGTTCATCGAGCAACAGCACTTCCGGTTTCAGGACAATCGACCGGGCCAGCGCAACCCTCTGTTGCTGCCCGCCGCTCAGTTGGCGGGGTTTGCGCTCTCCGAGACCCTGCAACTCCACGAGATCAAGCATTTCAGACACGCTGCGGCTGATATCGGCTTTAGACAGATCCTTGAATTGGAGGCCAAAAGCGATGTTCTGGTTGACGGTTAAATGGGGAAAGAGCGCCAGATTCTGAAAAACGATGCTGCAATCCCGTTTATACGGCGGGATGTCGTTGACCCGTTTGCCGCTGATGAACACGTCGCCTTCATCGGGATTCTCGAGGCCGCCGATGATTCTCATCGTGGTGGTTTTGCCGCAGCCACTGGGACCCAGTATGGAAAAAAATTCGCCCCGAATAATCTGCAGACTGATATTGTCTACCGGGACAACTTCGCCGAATCGCTTGTAGACATTTTTTAACTGAACCGATGGGGTCATCCAGCCTTCCTCCAAAATTTTCATGCCATGCCCGGGGGGCTAACTTTTTCTGAGCCGCTGCATTAAAGAAGCGCCTAAAACCAAAATTATGGAAAACATAACGATCACCGTCCCCAGCGCGTTGACAACGGGCGAAACACCGACTTTGAGCATTGAGTAAATATAAATGGGAAGTGTTGTCGATCCCGGACCGGCCACAAAATAAGAGATAACGAAGTCATTGAATGACCACGGAAAGGCCAGCAGGGTGGCGGCCAGAATTGCCGGCATCAGAAGCGGCAGCGTCACTTTGCGAAACGTGGCAATTTCATCGGCGCCCAGATCCATGGCGGCTTCTTCCAGGGTGGGATCCATTCTTTGCATCCGCGCAATGACGACCAGGGTGACCAGGGGAATGGTAAACGCCACGTGTGAAATAAAGATGGTCCTGATTCCCAGTTTTATCTGCAGGAAACCGACGAAAAAAAGGAGCAGTGAAATTCCGATGACGACTTCCGGGATCAGCAGAGTCGACAACAATGTTTGTTCAAAAATCCATTTGCCCCAGAACTTGAATCGATAAAGGGCAAAGGCGGTCATGGTTCCGATGACAATCGAGACCGGCACCGCGGTAAAGGTGACGATGACGCTGACAACCAGTGCTCTGAGCAGATGCTTGTCTGACAGAATCCGCTTGTACCAGACCGGCGAAAATCCATTCCATTTCTCAGAGGCCCGGACGTATTCATGGGCATAGCCGCTTTCGATCTGGACGTCGTGGCCCGGAGAGTTGAACGAATAGATCATCATCACGATCAGGGGCGCATAGGTAACCGTGAACACCAGGATTACGAATATCGGCAGCAGCTTGTTTCCCAGTGCGAGACGGCTAAAGATATTGCGCTTCATGACTCTTGAACCTCGAACAATCCGCTCTGCTTCTCGGATTTTGCATAAACGAATATGAGCAGCAGAATGATTATCAGCAATGCCGTGGTAATGGCCGACCCCAGGGGCCAGTTTCTGAATGACAAAAATTTGTCGGCAATGAGATTGCCCATCATGGTCACTTTGGCCCCGCCCACCAGATCGGGTATGATGTACTCACCGATGGCGGGTATGAATGTCAGTATGACGCCGCTGATGATACCGCCTTTTGTCAGCGGAATGGTTACCTTGAGGAGCCGGTTGAATGGCGAGGCGCCCAAATCCAGGGCAGCCTCCAGAACCGACTGGTCGAGTCTGGCGATACTGGCGTAAAGCGGCAGGATCATAAACGGCAGGTAGGTATAGATCAGGCAGCCCAACACGCCCACTTCGTTGAAGGTCATGGGGATCGGCGAATCGATCAGGCTGCTTTGCATCAGCAGGTAATTGATAATGCCGGAATCCCGGAACAAAAACAGCCAGGCATAAATTCTAACCAGCAGACTTGACCACGAAGGGATAACGATGAGGAATATAAACAGGTTCTTCCAGCGACCGCCGTATATCGCAATCCAGTAGGCGACTGCATACCCGATAATAAAGCAAAAAAAGGTCGTCATTCCCGCCAGTCGAATCGACCGCCAAAAGACCCCCAGATACAGAAATGACAATTTTTCATAATTGGCCAGCGTAAAAATGTGCAGGACCTGTCCCAACGGCCCTTTGGTCATAAAACTATGGTAAATCATTATCAGCAGCGGTATGAACGAAAACAGGAACACCCAGATAACCGATGGGCTCAAAATCAGACAGATCTTGAGCGGTTGATGCCGCCTCAGAAAAAATAAAAATCGGTGTTTGCGTTCGAGGTAGTTCATGCCGAGTCCTGAAAGGCGCCGTTATTGACCATCGCCCCGGAATAGAAGGCGAACCGCCTCTATTCCGGGGACGACCGGGACAACTGTCTATTACCGGGCTTTGACGATTTCCCAGATTTCTTCACGAAGCGTGAGTTGTTCCCCGTCAAAGGCTTCTGAAAATTCACTGCGTTTCATCACCGCCTCGGACGGATAAACTGCGGGATTATTGCGATCGCTCTCATCGATATCGGGCAGGGCCGCCTGGTTGGTGGTCGCAAAATGGACATAGTTGGCGTTGTTGGCGGCGACTTTGGCTCTAAGAAGGTAGTTCATCCAAAGGTGGGCCGTAGCCGGCCGCTCGGTGCCTTTGAGGATCGTCCAGTTGTCCAGGTACAGCATCATCCCTTCTTTGGGTGCGCAATATTTTATCGCCGGATTTCGCTCGGACACCCCAACGCTGTCACCGCTCCAGAGCGTTGCCAGGTAGACTTCTTCAGCTTCCAGCAATTTTCTGACTTCGCCGTATGCCTTTACGTTTTTTTTCTGCGCCAATAGTATCTCTTGGGCTTTCATCAGATGGGCTTTTTCGTGGGTGTTCATGCTGTAGCCGGAGTAAAACAACGCCGCCGCAATGCTGACCCCCCAGGAGTCCATCATGCCGATTTTTCCGGCATACTTGTCGCCCTGCAGGATGGCCGCCCAGCTGCAGGTGTCGGAAAGGTTGGGATCATCTTTGGTGTACTTGGTATTGTAGACAAATCCGGCACTTCCCCATAAATAGGGAATGGAATAGGTATTGCCGGGGTCATAGCTGGGGTTGACGAATTTATCCATGATATTTTTCATATTCGGCAGCCATTTGTGGTTAAGCGGCTGCAGTTTCTTCAGGCGTATGAGATATTGGACATATTCGTTATCGGCGATAACCACATCGTAACCGCCGCCGCCCGCCTGGACCTTGGCCATCATCGCATCGGCGCTTTCAAAGGTGTCATAGGTTACTTTGACGCCGAATTCCTGCTCAAACTTCGGAATCGTATCTTCGGCGATATAGTAGCCCCAGTTGTATACGTTGAGCTTTTTTCCTTCTTTTGCCACCTTTTCCAGCAGATCCGGCGGCATGTCGCCGGCAGCAAAGAGAGTCGAAGATAGGATTAAAACAATTGAAAGTGCAATCAATGGCGCTGCTGACATAATTTTTCTTGATGAACACATAATCACGAACCCTCCTTTTCACGAATGATGAACTTAAGGTTTTTAATGCTTCACCTGCCTGTAAATCCGGAATTATTGCCGCAAGTCCGGCTGACAAAGAAATTCAAATAGTCGGACTCGCTGAATATCGAACCTATTAACGTAATATTTATTCGAATGTCAAACATTATAGTTGCGGTGGTGAATCACGATAAACTCGGAGAGGAAATTGTCGGGATAATCAAAATCAAGGTTGACGGCAAGAAAAGCGACAACATCATCAAAGGCCTGAATAAACTGAAGGGGGTTCGGTATATTGCTCATTATCAACGGCGCGGTCTGCAAAAGGCCGTAATCCGCCTGAAACAGACCGGATTTGTCTTTTCTGTGGCCGGAGTAAATCCCGCAGTAGTCCACGACTTTGGCCATGTCGGCTGAAGGTATGTTGATGGAAAACGTTGCTTACAATTGACTGGCAAATCAGAACCATGATATAAAGCGGCAACCTAGTGAATGCACGCATCCAAAATCATGGAGGGCTGCGATCATGCTTAAAAGAATCTGTCACATGGCACCCCTGCTGTTGCTGGCCGGCCTGATATTCACCGCCCCGGTTGTCGCTGCGCAAACCTCCCAGGCCTTCAGGCAACAAAACGGTCTGCTGGCCTTTGACGCGCCCGCCTGGGTGTTGGAAGGGTATTTTCTGGCCCGTGAAAAAAATCCCGCTTACGTTTTCGGGCCGGTAGGGGATTTCGTCGCCGCGCTCGGGGGCACGCCCACCTGGTTGATCGAAGATCTGGAACTCAAACGCCTGCAGGAGGCTGCCGCCGCCGGCAAGCAGCCTGAATACACGCTGTTTTTGGAGGTTGTTTTACCTGAGCGCGCCCAATATTGGGTTTTCGTGGTACTGCCCCATGCCAGCGCCCAGGATTGGTTCGACGCGCGGCGGGCGTTTCATGGCGGAAAGGCCCAGGCATATTACGGTGTCACCCGGCAGCAGCTGGAACGCGCCCTGGAACAGGGCCTTAACATCAAAGCGGAGCTTCGGTTTTTGATCGAGCAGGGTGAAACCAGCCTGCAGATCCCCGAAGAAGCGATCGTGGACCAATATAAAATCCGGCCGGTTTTCGACCTCAGCGCGGGCCGCCGGCTGGATTCGCCCGCCAAAACCGATTAAGGAGGTATGCATCATGTCAACCCCCGCAGATAAAAGCGGCGGGCTTAACCGCCGTGACTTCTTTAAAAAAGCGGCCGCCATCGGATTGGGGACCACGGTGGGCGGCGCCGCTTTCTGGCGATCTCAACCGGCTCGGGCCGGGATCACCCTGCCCTCGGAGCCGGTGCCCCGCAGACCCTTCGGCCGGTCCGGTGTAATGGTTTCTGCACTATCACTGGGCGGGATGTTCGACATTTTGAACAACCGTTTGATGCTCGCCAAAGCGCTGGACTGGGGCGTCAACTATTGGGACACCGCCGAGGGATACGGCGGCGGCCGCAGCGAGGAAGGCATCGGCCGCTGGTTCACCCGCAATCCGGCTACCCGCGCGCAGGTGTTTCTGGTCACCAAGCTTTCGCCGCGCAGGGGCCGCGATTTTACGCCCCGGCTGGAGGAAAGCCTCAAAAGGCTGCACACGGATTACATCGACCTGTTCTTCGTGCATGGCATCCGCAGCATCGATGATATCACAGATGATCTGGCAGCCTGGTCCCAGGCCATGAAAAAGGCCGGCAAGATCAGGCTGTTCGGCTTCAGCACCCACGCCAACATGGAAGGGTGTCTCGCGGGAGCCGCCAAACTGCCGTGGATAGACGGCATCATGTTTACCTACAACTACCGCCTGATGCACGAAGCCCCCATGCAAGAAGCGGTGGATGCCTGCCACCGGGCCGGCATCGGTCTGACAGCCATGAAGACCCAGGGCGGCGGCCCGCTCAAAAGCGACAGCCAATCCGGGATTGAAATGGCGGGCCGCTTTATGCAGAAAGGATTTACCGAACACCAGGCCAAGCTGATGGCCGTCTGGCAGGACAAGCGCATCGCCGCCATCTGCTCTCAAATGCCCAACCTGACCATTTTGGCCGCCAATGCGGTCGCGGCAGGCAACCACAGCCGCCTCTCACAATCAGATCGCGCCTTGCTGGCCCGCTACGCCCGGGAAACCGGCCGCGACTACTGCGCCGGCTGCGGCCGCCTGTGTTCAGAAGCGCTTGCCCCAAAGGTGCCGGTCAACGATGTCATGCGCTGCCTCATGTACCTGAACGCCTACCGCGATCGGGGACTGGCGCGTGCGGCCTTCGACGCCTTGCCCGACGAGACCGGCACGCTGTTGGCGCGATTGGATTTCAGCGCAGCAGAAAGGGCCTGTCCGCGCAGCCTGCCCATCGCGCGCCTGATGCAGGAGGCAGCGAGCCGGCTGGCCTGAGTGCGGACGATTTGCCATTGAATCCCCCTCGCGCCAAGGGCAGCGCGATGAACCCGCGCCAGGTCCGACAATAAACCCCTTAATTGGGGTAAAGTCGGCGCGGACAAGCGGGGATCGGGCAAACTCCAGGCGGCAAGTCGTTTTTATCGGCCCGTTGCCGCTCAACCAAAATCCCTCAGGCGCAGATCCCGGGGGGAAAAATATTGCCGGAAGGGGGTGCGGATGCACTGGGGACTGGTGAAGGCGATTGTCGTGTTGCCCGGCACGGTGCTGGTTTTTATCCCGGCAGCGATTGTACTGGCTGTGCGAGATTCAGAATGGACAGCCGGACTAGCGTCTCCGGCTCAGGTCTGGTTCTGGATGGGTCTTTTGGCAGCCGGCGCCGGCCTGGCATTGAACGTGTGGACGGCGGCGCTTTTTCTGAAGTTTGGTGAAGGGACGCCCGCCCCCTGGGACCCGCCGAAAAGGCTGGTTGTCCGGGGACCCTACCGCCATGTCAGAAACCCGATGATCACCGGGGTGCTGCTGATTCTCTTGGCCGAGGCCGTGCTGCTGCAATCCCGGCCGCTAGCCGTGTGGATGGTCGTCTTTTTCATCGGGAACGCCATCTATTTTCCGTTGGTCGAAGAAAGGGGCTTGGAAAAGAGATTCGGCAATCAATACCGGGAATACATGAACCAGGTTCCACGCTGGATACCGCGCTTAAGTCCCTGGCGCCAGGAAAGTGCTAGGCCCGGTTATTCATACAA
>Ga0209536_100015190_pt1 | contig 11002 bp, 7 predicted proteins | sample DeeMarSeWOR28_12_FD_187461 | JGI IMG/M metagenome (GOLD analysis project Ga0209536, IMG submission 187461) | Marine sediment microbial communities from White Oak River estuary, North Carolina - WOR-2-8_12 (SPAdes) (version 2) | ecosystem: Environmental > Aquatic > Marine > Intertidal zone >... | reverse complement strand
GAAGGTGCTGTAGATGCTCAGCTGGTCGGGGTCACCCGAGTAAATTCCGGCGATCAATGGATCGATGATGCGCTCCACCGCCTCGCGACCCAGCCGGCGGCCGAAGAAGTCGGCCATCGACTCGTCGTCTCGTGGCGTGCCACGAGGCAGCAACAGGTCCCCGGCCATCCGCAACTTCGAACCCCAAGAAACGACGCCGCTGCTCATATAGGCGCCGATCTTTCGCGCCCAGCTGCTGCCGGTCCCGTAGGGCAGCGATCTCAGCTTGCCTCTCGAATAGAGCGCAACGCCACGATCCTCCTCTCGGGTCGGAATGATCTCGTCGTCCAAGCCCAGCTCGCGGCAAAGTTCCAGCGCCGCCGGCTTGAGCGTGAGCATGGCGTCGGGTCCGGCGTCGAGCACGTAACCGTCTTGGCGCTCGGTGAGTATGACACCGCCAAGGCGATCTCTCGATTCGTACAGATCGACGGTTAGGGGAAGATCCTGCTCGCGTGCTTGCTTCGTCAGTTCGTAGGCCGCGGATAGGCCGGCGATACCCGCACCGACGACGGCGACTTTACGAGTCCGAACATCAGCCATCGTTGCGCATCTAATAGGTAGGATACGTCGGGGCCTGCAGGTCGTCTTCGGGCAAACGCGTCGTCTTTACGCCGTCGCCGCCCGCTTCCACCTTTCGCACGACCTCGGCCAACGCCGCGATGTACTTGGGGCTCGTCCCCAGGGCAGCGGCTCTATAGAAAGCCAGTCCACGTCCTTCCGCATCCTGCCTGCCCTCTATATCGAAGTCGAACAGCGTCTCGAGATGCTCGGACACGAAACCAACGGTGCAGCACATCACGGCCTTGTGGCCTTCGGCTGCGATCTTATCGAAAGTCTCGACCAACGTCGGACCCAACCACTTGTCCTTCGTTTCGCCCTGGCTGGTGAAGGCGAACCGCCAGTCCAAGTCACCAAAGCGTTCGGCGACTAGACGGCTCGTCTCCAGCAGCTGCTCGCGGTAGGGATCGTTCTCTTTGAGGATTTTTTCCGGCAGGCTGTGCGCGGTGAAGACGACGGGCAGGCCCGCGCGCAATTCCGCGGGGACCCCCTCCAACGCCTCTCGCAGCTTCTCCTCGAGCGCGTCGATGAAGAGCGGCTCATCATGGTACGATTTCACACAGACGATTTCCAGCGGCGCGTCCAGATCGCCGAGTCCCTCGCGCACGTAGTTCAAGTATTGAGCGATGCTCATCGTCGAATAGTGGGGCGCCAGTGTAATCGCCACGGCCCGCTCGATGCCGTCGGCCGCCATTCCTTTCACTGCCTCGGGGATGTAGGGATCCCAGTGTTTCATCCCCAGATAGCCGCGACACTCTCCACCTGAAACGTTGAGCTGCTTCTCCAACGCCTTCATCTGATCTACCGTCGTCTGGTAGAGCGGCGAAGGTCCACCGATGAGACCGTAGCGATGCTTCAAGTCCTCCACAGCCTCGTCCGAGGGTTCGTGACCGTGCCGGATGTGTGTCAGGTACGGCCGCACGCCGTCCATACTCTCCGGCGTACCGTACGCCATGACCAGCAACCCCGTCGGCCCGCTCGAGTTCATCTCTACACCCACCTCCTACCGCCCACCGCCCACGGAAAACCCGTGTACCGTCTCGATGACGGCGTCGACGCTCTCCATCGGCGTGGGAGGCAGAACTCCATGGCCCAGATTGAAGATGTAGCCGCTGCCGGCGTCGGCCTGTTCGAGAATCCCCTGGACCCGCTCGACCAGTACGTCCCTAGGGGCCATCAGCAGAACGGGGTCCAGGTTACCCTGCACCGCGAAATCGGGACCGACGATCTCTCTGGCCTTCTTCATCGGCAGCCGCCAATCGACTCCCAGCACCTCGCTGTTCGCTTCCTTCATCGATTCGAGCAAAGTCGCCGTGTTCGTTCCGAAGTGGATGCGTGGAACATTGTATTCGGACAACCCTTCCAGGACCCAAGCCGAATACGGGAGTACGAAGGTGCGGTAGTCTTCCGGCGAAAGCGCGCCCACCCAGCTGTCGAACACCTGGACCACCTGCGCGCCGGCCTCGATCTGCGCGGCGAGGTAGTCGCGGGTCATCTCGGCGACGTGCCGCATCAGTCGGTCCCATGCTTCGGGTTGCTGATACATGAACGACTTCATCAACAGGTAGTTCCGCGAAGAACCACCCTCGATCATGTAGCTGGCCAGCGTGAACGGCGCGGCCGCGAAACCGATCAACGGGACTTTGCCCTCCAGCTCGCCGCGCACGATGCGTATCGCCTCGAGCACGTACCCCAGGTCGTCCGTTGGATCGAACTTCCGTAGGCCATCGACATCGGCCGGCGAACGGACCGGCTTCTCGATGATCGGGCCTTCGCCCTCGGCGAAATGAAAGCCGATGCCCAACCCCTCGAGCGGTAGCAGGATGTCGGCAAAGATGATGGCGGCGTCCAGGTCGAACCGGTTGATCGGCTGCAGCGTGACCTCGGCGGCAAGCTCGGGGGTGCGGCACAGCTCCAGGATCGTCCGGTCCTTGCGAAGCGCTCGGTACTCGGGCATGTAACGGCCCGCCTGGCGCATCAACCAGAGCGGAACGCGGTCCACCGGCTCGCGCCGGCAGGCGCGGAGAAACGTGTAGTCGTGGTTCATAGTGGGCGGAAGCTATACGGGCAGGGGGCTCCTGTGAAGCCCAGAAACGTCGGTCAGACGGAGAAGTACGTGGCCTCGGGATGGTGGACGACGAGGGCCGCCGTGGCCAATTCAGGGACGAGCGCCCCGGCCTCGGTCAGGTCCATGTCCAACCGCTCGCGAGCGGGCAGCAGTTCGAAGACCAGCCGGTGTTGACGGTGGTCGGGACAGGCGCCGTAGCCCCAGGAGTAGCGGAGACCGCGATCCTCCGGGAGGCCCAGTTCCGCCCGGATCAGCCGGTGGACGTACTCGGCGCCGGCTTCGGCCAGGCGCACCCCGAAGCCGTGTAGGTAGTAGCCCTCGGTATAGTCACCGGAGGTCATCAGCTTCGACGACTTCTCGAGCAACTCGTCGCCGACGGTGATGACCTGCAGGGCCGCCACGTCTTTCTTGCCGTCCTTGCCGTCCGAGAAGTAGTCGGCCAGACCGAGATGGTCGCCGTGGGGTTGGCGTGGGAAGTCGAAGCGACCGAGCTCACTATCGTGATCGTTGGGATCGAAAAGAACCAGATCGTCGCCATCCGATAGCGCTGGGAAGAAACCATACGTCGCTTGTGGACGAAGCCATCCCGAAGTCAGCGCTTCTTGCTTGTAGCGCTCGAGTCGCGGCTCGAATTCCTCTCGGAGCAGCTGTTCCCACCGTTCGCCTTTGGCGTTCTTGGCGCCCCAGTGGAGACGATAAAGAGTGTTCAAATCGATGAGCGGGAACAGCTCCGCCAGCGGAAGCCGATCGATGACCTTCGAACCCCAGAAAGCAGGCTCGGGGATGTCGATGCGTGCGGGTCCGCCTCGAGACGCCGTGGGCCGCAATTCGTCAGCCTTGGCCTTCAGCGCTTCCCGCTTTGCTACGCCTTCACGTATCTCGACATGTCGCGCCTGCACGAAGTCATCGCGTTTCTCCTCGTCCGTCAAAGCGTCAACCGCCGCCAGCCCCGCGAACGCATCCTTGCAGTACCAGACGCCCGGCCCGTAGAGGGTATCTTCCTCATCATCGATGAAGGCGGCCGCGCGAATGAACGACGGGTTGATAGCCGCACCTCCGCACAGCACCGGATACCTCAGGCCGCGGGACTCGAGTTCCTGCAAACAGAGCGGCATCTGCTTGGACGTCGATACGAGGAGGGCCGACAGACCGATGGCATCGGCTCCGACCTCTTCCGCCTTCTCGATGATCCGGTTCACCGGGACCTGCTTACCCAGATCGTAGACCGTATAGCCGTTGTTCGTGAGAATCGTGCCGACGAGGTTCTTCCCTATGTCATGGACGTCACCGAACACGGTGGCCAGAACGACCTTTCCTTTGGTCTGTCCCTCGACGTGGTCCAGATACGTTTCCAATCTGGCCACGGCCCGCTTCATCACTTCGGCTGACTGTAATACGAACGGCAGAATCAGCTCGCCGGCGCCAAACTTGTCGCCGACTTCTTTCATCGCGGGCAGCAGAACGTTGTTGAGCGTCCAGACCGCCGCCGGATCATCACCACCGCGGCCCCCGATCGACAGGTCCACCAACTCCTCGACACCCTCTCTCACGCGGTGTAGGATCTTCCAGTGGATCGCTTCCTCAGGCATCATCTCCGAAGTTGGATCGACCTTCTCCTGTTCTTCCGCCTCGTGCTCCTCGTAGTACGCGATGAAGCGGGCGAGCGCGTCCTCGCGTCGATTGAAGATCAGGTCGTCAGCGAGCTCGCGCTGTTCCTCGTCGACTTCGGCGTACGGAGTGATGTGAGCGGCGTTGACGATGGCCATGTCGAGGCCGACCCCGACACAGTGATGGAGGAAGACCGAGTTGAGCACCTTCCGTGCGTGCGCTTGCAAACCGAAGGACACGTTGGATACGCCCAGACTACAGAACACGCCGGGCAACTCCTGCTTGATTCGTCGTACGCCCTCGATGGTCGCTACGGCCGAATCGCGGAATTCCTCCTCGCCCGTCGCCAGCGTGAACGTGAGGGTGTCGAATATGATGTCTTCGGGTCGCAGCTCGTACTCATCGACGCAGATGTCGTGGATGCGGCGCGCGATATCCAGTTTGCGCTCGGCCGTCTTGGCCATCCCAACCTCATCGATCGTCAGTGCCACCACAGCAGCCCCGTGCTCCACCGCGTGAGGCAGCACCGCGTCGATCCGCTCTCGGCCGTTCTCGAGGTTAATGGAATTGATCGTCGCACGACCCGGGTTCTGCTTCAGGGCGGCCTCGACCACGTCGAGCTCCGTCGTATCGATGACCAACGGAGCGCTCACTCCCTGGGCCAGCAGCTTCACCAGGGTCCGCATCTGGTCCGCTTCGTCCTGGCGCTCCGTCAGCGCGACGCACACGTCCAGCAGGTGGGCGCCGCTTTCTACCTGCTCGCGCCCGACCTGGAGGATCTCGTCGTAGTCGTCATCTAATAAGAGCTGCTTGACCTTTCGCGAGCCCTGGCTGTTGACCCGTTCGCCGATGAGCGTGGGCGCCGGGATCTGGGCGATGTCGAATGCGGTGATGGCGCTCGACACCCTCGGGACGATCTTCACTTCACGGGCGGCAGGTTCTTTCCCCCATACACGGTCGACCACAGCCTTCAGGTGCTCCGGCGTCGTGCCGCAGCATCCACCCACGACCGATGCGCCGATGCGAGTGACGAACTCCTCGTGCGCTTCCGCCAACTCGTCCGGTGTGAGGTCATAGACCGCCAGGCCACCGACGTTCCGGGGCATCCCAGCGTTGGGGATCACCGACACCGGCAGTCGCGTGTTCGAGCACAGGTAGCGAATGGGCTGACGCATGTGCTCGGGACCGGTGGAGCAGTTGAGTCCGATGGCGTCGATGCGGAGCGCCTCCAAGGTGACCAGCGCCGCCTCGATGTCGGTACCCAGCAGCATGCGGCCCGACGTGTCTAACGTCGGTTGCACCTGGATGGGCACCCAGGCACCCGACTCACGGAAGTAGCGGCGCGCGCCGGCGACGGCCGCCTTCAACTCGAGGATGTCCTGACCCGTCTCGATAATCAGCAGATCGACACCGCCCTCGACCAGGCCCCGAGCTTGCTCGGCGAACACGTCGGCGAGCTGGTCGTAGGTGACCTGCCCGAGAGTGGGATCCGAGGTGCTCGGCAGGTATCCCGACGGTCCGATGCTCCCGGCCACGAAGCGCGGTCGATCCGGCGTCGAGAAATCGCCCGCGACCTCTCGGGCGATGGCCGCGGCGGCGCGATTCATCTCCACAACCTTGTCGCCGAGGGCGTACTCGGCGATGCTCAGGCGGTTGGCGCGAAACGTATCGGTCTCGATGACATCGCAGCCCACCTCCAGGAACGAGGCGTGGATGCCGCGGATCGCGTCGGGGCGCGTGAGGACGAGGTGATCGTTGCACCCCTCGAGATCGGGGCCGCCGAAATCGTCAGCCGAGAGCTGCAGCGCCTGGACACTGGTCCCCATCGCCCCGTCGTAGACGAGGACCCGTTCCTTCAGGGTCTCGAGGTATGCGCTCCGACTCATTCCCACTCCAAAGCAAAAGCCCCGCTTACGGTCAGCCGTGCGGGGCATCTAACATAGATTCTTTGTCCCGGCACTTTAGACCTTTGTTTTGCAGGGCGACCCGCGCCTGCGCGGCGGTGGCAAGCGGCCACAAATCCGTCCGCCGTCGACACTTCAATTGTCACTTCACTATCGCCAAGACCGGGCCTCGGGTCAAGCCCGGCGGGCCTCTTGAACACCTCAGCCCTCCTGAATAGAGTTCTAGCGCTGCCCCACCCAAATCCTTGTTCTGACAAGGCCTTAGGGGAGGACCATATGGCCAAGCCACTTTGGATACTGCTCACTCTGCTTCTCGCCGGCTACTCGACCGCCACGGCTCAATCCGACGCCCGCGCCGATATCCCACTGCTTCAGCGGGCGGACTCGGCCCGAATTTTCGGCTCGGCGACGGCGGACCTCATTATCGATGAGTATGTCGACTTCGCCTGCGGGGACTGTCGCAATTTCTATATGCAGAAGAACGACTCCCTGAAGGCTCTGTTGGAAGAGCAGGACGTGATCTTCATCTTGAGAGTTTACCCGATCCCCCGACTGATGCGAGGCTATCAGGCCGCGGAGGCCGCCTTCTGCGCTGCGGCATTGGCAGAAGCGGCAGGGTTCCTAGGGATGGTCAACCAGCTTTTCACCTTCCAGAATGCGTGGAAGCCGGCGCTCGATCCAACGCCGTTCTTCGAGGCCTACGCCGAGAATATTGGCCTCAACCTGCCAGCTTTCAGTGAGTGCCTCAGACGTGATGCGATGTCGCCGCTGATCATCAATGACATTCGTATGGCGACATCGGCCCAAGTCCCGGGCACGCCTACCTTCGTATTCAACAAGAAGGGCGCAACGTATACCGGCGACGAGAGCTTCTACGGCGTTCAGCCGATGGAGAAGTTCATCGAATCGATCGACAGGGTCAGACAGCAGCAGTAGCTCCGGCGCGCGATACGATCAGCCTTCCCTACCCGACTTGAGCGCCTCCGACGGAGGCACTCCCTGCTCGAGCAGTTCGTAATCGAGCTCGGTCCCTCGAGCGCTGTGCGGGATAACGTAGACGATGACCATAACTAGCGCCGCCGCAACGACCGCCAGCCTGGCCATCCCTTCTCTACCCTTAGACTTCAGCCCGATGAAGACGCACGCACCGACCCAAACCAGCCACATCAACAGCACCTTGTTATCGGTGAGGTCGTAGTCGAAGGGGAAGCCCGTCCAGTAGGCCCCGAACGCGTACTTCTGGGCGATCGGCCCGAGCACTAAGCCACCTATAGTCATCACCACCAGGCTCGCCCATGCCAGGCGACGCATCGGTCCCGGCGAAAAGATCGCGGCCAGCCCCGCTCGCACGCCGATGAGCATGGCGATGAACATCATGGCGATGTGCGGCAATAGCACGAAGAGCGGCACGGGATCCTTGAAGCGAATCACGACGTTGCCGTGGAATTCGTCCGGGATCGGGATCCGGCCAGTCGGCGTATCGAGGATGATGAAGTACTCGAGCTTACCCGCCGGTGGCTGGGCAGGCAGCCAGCCCACCAACTCGCCGTCCTCGGCCACCATCGGCGCTTCGACAAAATCGTCATCGGTCCGGAAGCGCTTGTAGACGAGCGTTCCCGTCACACTCTCCTCAGTGTCGGGTATCGCCACCCTGGCATCGCGCGTGGTCAACTCGTTTCGTACCAGTTCGTACTCGTACGAGTAGCCGCCTACCAGGAACTGGCCCGTCGCCGGATAGGACGGACCCGTGTGACGCTGGTAGCCCGCTGCGCTGACCATCAAGACCACGGCCACCACCCAGAGCAGCGCCTCTCGGAGTCTGCTCGACCCCGTTCCACCTGCGCGAGCCTCTGATTTCATTTATCTTCCCGTTGCCTCAAGCATCTAGACCTCGGCTCACCGCACCGCCCTTGCTGGCACCCTCGTGCGACGCCGGTTGACGGTTGCGGTGATCGTTCTTCATCGTCAACCAGCGATAGCCATGCAAAGAGCGAATAAAGTACGTGAGCTGCGACCGCATCCGACCCGCTGGCTGACAGCGACGGCCTGCATCTGCGCCGTTTTGCTTTCAGCCTGTGCCTCCGACACCGACTCCAACACCGACACCTCGACCACGGACGACGGCTATCGGGGCCGCCTGCTTCAGCCGCCACGGGAGAAGGTGGACTTTAGCCTCCAGGATACGCAAGGTGCCACGTTCGAGTTCCGCGAACGGACCGACGGCTTCGTCACGCTTCTGTTCTTCGGTTACACGCATTGCCCCGACGTCTGTCCAATCCATATGGCCAACATTGCAGCAGTGCTCAAGGATTTCTCGTACGAGCTACGCCAACAATTCAAAGTCATCTTTGTAACCACAGACCCACAGCGCGACACGCCGCAGCGCATGCGTCAGTGGCTCGACAATTTCGATCCCGCATTCATCGGCCTGTGGGGCGACCACGATGAAGTCAACGAGATAGCGGGTTCATTAGGCCTGCCTCCCTCGGTCATATTCGAGAGCGAGGACGGGGAATACGCGGTGGGGCATTCGGCACACGTTATGGTATTCACGAAGGATAACCTATCACATATTCTCTATCCGTTCGGTACGCGACAGGCCGACTGGGCACACGACCTTCCCGGACTGGCAAACGAGACCTGGGGCGAATGATGAGGAAAGCGCACATCGTTTCACTATCATCGGTCGGACTGGCGATCGCGATCGCCGGCTGCACTTCGGATCGTCAGCAGGCCACGACGACGAGCATCGAGGTGTCGCAAGTCTACGTGACCGAACCTGCCATGGGCGAGCGCGCTGCGCTGTACTTCACCGTGGTGAATCGCACGGCAAACGATGACGAGTTGATCGCCGTCTCGACTCCCATCGCGAACGTCGTCGAGATACACAGAACCGTCCAGCAAGGCGGTTCCGTGAGAATGGAGCCGGTCACCTCGTTGACGCTGCCCGGCAGCGGTGAGCTGAGATTCGCGCCAGGTGGCTACCACGTCATGCTGCTCGAGATACTCGAGTCGTTCACGGCAGGCGATTATATCGACGCGACCCTTCACTTCCGCTACGCAGGCGAAATCGCCGTCAGAGGCGAAGTCCTGAAGTACGCGGACATCGAAAAGGCGCTCGATCCGAGCTAGGCGCGCCCCGCTTGACCTGCGCCATCGACGGCCGTACACTCAGGTTGACAATCGGTTACACGACGGCGGGCGGAACAATTCGGAAGCCGGTGAGAATCCGGCACGGCCCCGCCACTGTGTGAGGCCCGGCGAAAGCCGGAAGAAGCTCGCTCGACACGCCACTGGAATCCAGAAGTCGGTTCTGGGAAGGCGAGCTGGGCTGCCTCGAGTCAGGAGACCTGTTCCGCCCCGTACGCCACAGCACTCTTCCAGGGTAAGACGTGCGGGCTTTATTATTGCCTCCCCAGATTCTCTCAAAGCGCCGCCAGGTCGGGGCGATCGCTCTCGCTCGCCCTGCGCTCGCCGCACTGTTTCTGTCCCTCTCACCTTCATTCGCTGCAGCACAGTATCCGGGTGAACTCACGGGTCGAATCGTGGATGCCATCACCGGTGAGCCGGTGGAAAACGTGCTGGTAGAGGTACTGGGCAGCGGACTCACGACGTTGAGCGATGGCCGCGGCGACTTCCACATCCGTGGGCTGGAGGCCGGACGACATACGGTACGGCTCACTCGCCTGGGCTACGAAACCCAATCACTGGATGTAGAGGTCAGGAACGCCGAGGCTTCGCGGCTGAACGTTCGCTTGGGAGCCAGCCCGGTTCCGCTCGACGAGATACGAACAGGCGCGGCGCCGAGTGCCGCTACCGGTGTGATCTCGATTCCCCGCGACGAGATCGAAGCGCGCGCCGACCTGACAGCGGGCACCCTACTCGAAGGCCGACCCGGTCTGATCGTTCAGCGTCGTGGCCTGACAGGTCCCCAAACGGTCAGCATCCGCGGTGGTTCGCCGGACCAGGTCCTGGTTCTGCTGGACGGCGCCCCGCTGAACGATCCGCTCACCGGCGAAGCCGACCTGTCCACCATTCCGGCCTCCCAGATCGAGACCATCACCGTGCTGGCCGGCAGCCAGTCGGCACGCTACGGCCCCGGTGCTGCAGCAGGTGCCGTCCTGATCGAGTCGCGAGCTACAGCACCACCCTTCGGGGCTCGACTGGAGACCGGATCGCTGGGCTACTGGTCGGGCAGCGCCGAAACGAGCGGGCGCGCGCTGGGACTGTCGTGGTCGGCGGGCGGGAACCTGCGAACGATCGACGGCGCATTCGAGTACCAGCCGCCGGCACCCGGCGAGGCGACGGAGTCTCGGGTGAACTCCGATGTCTCGGAAGGAAGCGCGTTCGCGGCGGCCTCCGGCGGCTTGGGTGGGGGGACGCTGCGCGTTCGCGGCGGCTACACCCAGCTGGATCGCGGAATCCCAGGACCCAGCTTCGCGCCGACCCCGGCGGCCAGAGAGGAGCTCAACCGCTGGCGTGGACAGGCAGGCTGGGAGCGCTTGCACGGCCGCGTTTCTCTGTCGATCCAGGCCCACGGCCTGATTCAGACGGTTCGCTTCGTCGACCCCAACCCGCCGGTAGGCATCCCGTACGACAGCAAGACCGACGCGCTGTCGTTGGGCGGCCGTTTCACCAGCGGCATCTCGCTGGACGGCGTCGTCGAGTCGTTGTCAGGCGGTCTCGAGCTCCGGCGGCAACGCTACGAGAGCACGGCCCTCGCTGGTTCCGCTCCAGACGGCCGTCTCGACTTGGGCGCCTTTGTGGGTGGTGAGATCTCGCCGCTATCCGCTGCGAGCCCACGCTTGGTGGCGACCCTCCGGCT
>Ga0209536_100015189_pt1 | contig 11002 bp, 9 predicted proteins | sample DeeMarSeWOR28_12_FD_187461 | JGI IMG/M metagenome (GOLD analysis project Ga0209536, IMG submission 187461) | Marine sediment microbial communities from White Oak River estuary, North Carolina - WOR-2-8_12 (SPAdes) (version 2) | ecosystem: Environmental > Aquatic > Marine > Intertidal zone >... | reverse complement strand
AAAATAGCAAATCATGGAGGCACAAGCATAACAGGACAGGGTGCTTTTTCAAGAATAGTCATGCCCACATAATCCAGCCGCGTTATATTCTGCTTACCGGCTTCATCGTGACATCCAACAAGAATTAAATCAGCCTGATTCTGGCGAGCTATCTTGCAAATTTCCAGTCCTGGATCCGTTGGCGAGAAACCAAATTCAAATTTAGGAAAATCATTAAGATGCGGTTTTACGTCGGTTTCGAATTTTTCTTGCATTTGCTGGGTGATCTTAATCAGCTCTGGATTGTTTTGGTCCATTTCTTTTAACCGGTAATCCAAAGCATGGAAAATTAAAAGTTCTGCATCATTTTCCATTGCCAACCCGATTGCTTTTTCAAGCGCTGACCTGCATGCTGAGCTGAATTTGAAAGCCAAAATGATTTTTTTAAACATCTGTATTCCCCTTATGGATTGTTCAGGTTCAATCCATCGGAAAGGTGTTATTGAATCAATTTTGTTTTCATGCTCTAAATGTAAATCACCTCCTGGCTTTATTATGGTGAGTGTGGGGGGAACGTTTGCTTATTCTTTAACTGTTGGAAAGATGCGGTCAGTTAGGCTATTCGGGAGAAATCTTTTCAGAATGTAGGTGTGCAATCGCCTGGCAATAAGCTCGGATGGAAATTACAAAAAGTCCGCTGGTGGCATCCGAAGTGTGTCCTAACGTAAGTGTTCATTATCACCACAATGTGGTATTGTCAAGACCAATATTTCGATTATAGGTCAGGGCATCTGATTAAAGTGTTGTGGTCTCTGTCCTCCGGCCTCTGTTTACCGAAATACGCCGGAATGCCCCTTGGCTTGCCAAGGGGATGATCAGTTGATATAAATCACGCAAAGCCGCTAAGCCGCAATGCATTATATTATTAAACTTAAAAACGGCTTGGCGTCTTTGCGCCTTTGCGCCTTTGCGAGAGGCCCAAAACATCAGCTCAGTCCTATCTACTTCAGAGGCAGCGTAATCGTAAAGACAGCGCCCCCGTCTTTGTCATTTTCGGCGGTGATATAGCCCTTATGATCTTCGATAATACCATGGCAAATAGACAGCCCGACGCCCATGCCCATGGTTTTTTTTCGGGTAAAAAATGGATCAAAAATGCGCTCCAAATCGACTTTGGTAATGCCGGGTCCGCTGTCTTTGACCTTGATGACGAGTTCTTTGTTTTGATTGAAGGTTTCAATAAAGATGTCACCGTTATAAGCCGGGTTCTCTTCTAGTTTTTTCTGAAATTCAGGCGCCCCGGTAATGGATTCAACTGCATTGTTGATCAGGTTCATCAGAACCTGCCCCAGCTGCTGCGGTGATGCCGTCAACATGGCGTGTTTGGCGGCCATATTCAGATTTATTTTTACCCTGTTTTTGGTCAAATAACTGCGAACCAGTGTTGCGGTATTCTCGATCACCTGATTGACATTCACCGGTTGTTTTTTTTCTTTGCCCGGTCGGTTTAGGTCAATCAGGTTGCGGACTGTATCCCGTATGCTTTCGAATGCGCTTTTAACCAGATCCAGCTGCTCCAGCAAATTTTTATCATTTTTATGCTCGTTTCGAATAACATTAATCAGGGCCGTTATTCCCTGCAGGGGTGAATTGATTTCATGCGCAATGGAGGCCGCCAGCTGGCCCGTAGCTGCCAGCCTTTCAGAGCGAATCAGTTGATTCTGGAGCATTTTTGTCTGGGTAATGTCACGGGCGACACACAGGTAGCAAAACTCGCCCAGATAGGTAATATAGCGGCAATTGATTTCATTGGGGATGGAGCCGTTGGTTTTGGATTTGAGGTGCAGCTCGAATCGGGATTCCTTTTCGCGACTCACCTGTGCCAAGGTCTTGTTCACAAAATCGACATGATCGGGCTCAACCAGATCCGTTAACTTTAACTTTAAAAGCTCCCCTTTGAGATAACCCGTGGTTTCGAGAACACGTTCGTTGGTTTCGATAAACTGACCGTTGTGATTGAGAATAAAAACGCCTTCGGCCACATTGTCAAATAGCTCTTTGTATCGCCTCAGTTCTTCAGCCTGTTTAAATTCTGTCGTATTTGACGCGATGATGGTGGCCGCGACCACCTTTCCGCTGATGCTCAGCGGGCCAACCCGGTAAGTATACCAGGCCGAGTCGCTTTTTTCGCCCATGAGGACTTCGAAGCTATCGGTTTCTCCGGTTCGGAACACACTATCAACGCTATCCATTGCCATCTCGTGGTAGGCTTGCGGCAGAAAGTCATAAAAGCATCTGCCCATCATTTGATCCGGTGTCAGTAGCCCGGTGGACTGGTTGATAAAGTGAATCGTGCCCTCGCGATCAACAGTGGTAATGATGTCCGGTGCGGTTTGCACCAGAGAACGCCACAGCTCTTCGGATTCATTCAATTTTTTCTTGGCCACTTTCAGCTTGTTTATAATCGATTGTGCATGAGAGCCGAAGATAATGAACAGGCACAGAACGATCACCCGAATGTAAACATCATACAGGTCCGGGCCAAAAAGTTCAGCGATCAAATTAAAGCGGTTGGAAAAAAACAGATTTAAAATTGAGTCCAGAACCCAATAAATGGTCGCAATAAGGATGACAGTCAAGATCATGTTGTCAGCTAAGCTTTCGCTATCAAACGTAAAGTCCGTTTTCATTTTTTTTCTCTCTTTTAATGGATCTTGGCGGTTGAGCAGGCGCCTGCTTTGCGCCGGTCAGACAGGCTGGTGCCGGTATTATTTCGGCTTATTCATATAAAAAAACATGCGTTTGCGCCACAATTCATCATTGGTTACGCACACATCGCCCACGTCTTCCCGGGTAGCGATGACGATACCGAAATCTTCAGGAGACATATCGCCGCACGCATCGCCTGACCATTCGGTGAAGTCCGGCTCCACCGAAATAAATTTTTCAAAGATATCGGCCGTTACCGAGACGCTGCAGCCCAGCTCCGGCAGGACAATGGTATCATCTTCCTTTTTTTCATTGTAAACGTAATAGGCAATCATTATTCCCCCCCGTGTGGTGCTATGGCATCAGCATACAGAATAGCGCCTATGGAAAATATCATGGGTGCTTTCGATGGGACCGCTTTTTTGTGAACCGTCCGTTATTGAATAAAATAGTGGATGGAACCCGAACTTTTCAAGAACTTTTTATAAAATCTTTTTATAGCATGCATACTCCCCCTTATCATTTTAGAGGGCCATCGGGTGGGAAATAGAAATAAAAGTTGATTTTTGATCGGATATAACATAAGTAATTCGGACACTCTTAATGTCTGGAGGCCTAAATGGTTTTGGCAATGGCAGCGAAAAAGAAGCCGGATAAATCAAATAAGAAAAAACCCAGCAAAGAAGATCGACGTTCACATGTCGATCGGCGAAAATTCTCCTATACGGATCACATTCCCGAAAGGCGGTCAAATGAAGACCGACGTAAAAGCGAGGAAGAAGAAAACAACAAGGAGTGACCGCAAACCATTTTATTCATCGCAGGCGCTAATAAGGGAATCAGCATAAATCTGGTCCCTTTTTTGTTTTTTGGAGCAGGTTTCACCGGCCTGTGCTTGAGGTGACAATATCTGTGAGCGTCTTTAAATGAGGGTTTTAACGGTTTCAGATCGGGTTGAACCCATCCTGTACGATCAATTTGATCGGCGACAGTTTGAAAATGTTGAACTTATTCTGGCATGCGGGGACTTGCCGCCGGAATATCTGTCGTTTCTGGCGGATCGCCTGAACGCGCCGCTTTATTTTGTGCGGGGCAACCATGACCTGCGGCACGATCGTCCGCCAGGGGGATGTACCCACCTGGCCCATGATATAGCTGAATTTAAAGGGAAAAGCATCCTGGGGCTGGAAGGCTCCCGCTGGTACAACGGCGGCCCTAACCAGTATACCGAGCGCGAGATGTACTGGAAGATACAACGTCTGCGCCCCCGCCTCTGGCGTCGCAAAGGCATCGATATCGTCATGACCCATGCGCCCCCGCGCCATATCCATGATGCCGAAGATCGGTGTCACAGGGGATTTAAGAGTTTCCGGTGGTTGATCGAAAAATATTCACCGGCTTACTTTGTTCACGGGCACATCCATGCCCATTTCAGCGATGATGCCCAGCGCATAACGCTCGTTAACCGCACCCGCGTGATCAATACGTACGGTTATTATGTATTCGATATCGATGAGAAAAACGTCGCTGGCGAATTGCTAAAACGGTTCCGGCAACCGGAGGACAGCCTGATGCTCAAGTCTTTTAAAGAGATTCAGAAAAAGGAAGCCGCTTATGAAACCCGCGATCGCGGTATTCGATCGGTTGCGCTGAAACAAATTGTGGGCAGCGTCGGCCGCTATCATGATTTTGACGAACGTTTTCGGATTCGCCCCCACGTGCCGGTTGAGCGGCTGGATAAAGTCAAAAGCGCAATGCGTGCGGGCAAGGCGCTGCCCCCGGTAAAGCTTTTTCAGATCAAAAAAGAATATTATGCCCTGGACGGTAATCATCGCATAGCAGCGGCCAAAGAACTGGGCTTCGGAGAAATTCAGGCCAGGGTGACTGAATTTATCCCTTCCAAAGGTACGCTGGAGAATTTGCTTTACCGTGAAAAAGCCAAATTCGATGATCAAACTCAGCTGCCCTACACGATCGAGTTAACGGATTTTGGCCAGTATGATCACTTAATCGATCAGATTTCCCAGCACCAGGAGTTCCTTGCCAAACAGGTTGCCGGCGCGGAACCTTTTCCAGATGCAGCCAAAGATTGGTATGATACGATTTACCGGCCACTGATTGCCATTATCAAAAAGGGCGGCTTGATAGAACACTTTCCGGGCAGAACCCTGGCGGACTTATATACCTTTATATCGGTTCACCAGTGGGATCGAAATGACCCGGGGCTCAGATACGGGATCGGCATCAGTCAGCTGGTACCCAAGACCATGGAGGCGTTTAGAAGTAAAATGGCCAAATTAAAAGAAACGCAATACCCGGAGATGTTGCGGGAGATTACCGCATTTGTGCTGATCAATGTTGAAGCTAAAAAGGAAATCCGGCTTGTCGATAAGCTTTTCAAACTGGATGAGGTCAAAGAGGTGCATTCGGTTCACGGCAATGTCGATGTGATTGCTAAAGTCGTGTTGAAACGCGATCTGGTTTCTTCGGATGCTGAAACCATCGGGGATTTTGTGCACAAAAAAATTCGCCAGATTTCGGGAGTTGTCAGCTCTCAAACGCTGATTCCGGGATACTCAAAGCAAAAAGACAAAGAGGAACTCTAAATCAGCGGATATTATTCAGGCCATTTGGTGATCGATGACGGTGAGATCAGCAGCTGCTTGCGAATAAATTCGTGAATCTGATCCGACGCCTGCCTGTTCAGTTGGGGAGCGACCCCGGTACCGGTAACAACGCTGACCTGGGTAAAATTTCGATCCACCCGTTTAACTTCCACTGTGACGGGCGTACCATCGGCTCTTCTTGCCAGTATATCTGTCCTTAAATCATCCGATACGGATTTTAAAATCAATATTTCAAGTTCTTTTAATGCATCCTCGCTGGCCTGAACCGCTGCATTATATTTTGACTGGTAGGTTTGTACCGACTTGCCCTGCAGTTCAGCACAGCCGGCACCGAAGAAAAGCATCAGGCACATCATCCAGCCGACCCGTTTGATGTAAAAGCAATTCATCATCTGTATCATGACTTCGCGTTTTAGTTAGAGGTGTTGTTACAACCGGTTGTTATTTTATAATATGAATCCTTCTCATTCTTTTTCATGCAAGATTCAGGTATAAACTTATGATATCCAATTTGTCGGTGATAGTCAAAATATCGCTTGTCCAAATTGAATAAAAACAGACGCGGGGTCACGATGGCATCATCGCAGACGCTGGCAGAATCCATGCGATCGTTAAGGCAGGTACCTGAAGGCTCTTTTTTGATTTGGACTTGCAGATTTAATCGATTTGGTACAAAATTAATCCGCCGATCGCTTGCGTTTGCGATCGCCGATAGCGTTTAGACCATAAATGTTTCAATCGCCACGTCCTTTGGCTCTGGAAGTTGACCATGGCAAATCGCAAAATCCTGGTGGTGGATGACGAGCGTGACATGCGCATTTTTGTCTCGACAGTGGTCGAGACATCCGGCTTTGAAGCTGCGGTTGCCAGTGACGGAACCGAAGCCATTGAAAAGGCCCGCGAAAATCCGCCCGCGCTTGTCATCCTGGATGTGATGATGCCCCAGATCGTCGACGGCATTGAAACCTATCGGCAATTCAGGACAGATCCCAAGCTCGCACAAATACCCATTATTATCCTGTCCGCCATTGCCCGTAAAACGTTTTTGCACTCCATCCGGCTACTAAACCCCCATCGCGGTATTGAGCTGCCGGATCCGGAAGCCTATATGGAAAAACCGCCGGATGCAGACGAGTTGAGTCGGCTGATCAACAGATTTTTAAGTCGCGAATCATAACTTTTCAAAAACCAGCTTGAACATGTTTAAACTCATTCATTTTCTGAATCGCAGTATCATCTATAAGTTGACCATTCTGGTCGGGCTCATCCTGTTGCTGTGCATTTCGGTATGGGCCTACTTTAATATCAACTACCAGCAAAAAAAGATCATGCAGGGTATTCTTGAAGGTGCCGATGGATTGTCCCACTCCATCAAGCTCGGCCTGCATTACGCCATGATGAACAATTTGAGAGACGATATCACCCTGATCATCAAAAATATCGCCCGGGAAGAAAAGCTCGAAAACATCCGAATTTACAACAAGAGCGGCGAAATAAAGTTCTCGAACCAGGATGCGGAGGTGGACCAGAAAACCAATATCAAAGCCGAGGCGTGTTACATCTGCCACCGCACCGAGCCGCCACAGACCGAGTTGAGCCTGTCGGAAAGAACACGTATTTTTCCCGCTTCCCAGGGCCACCGAATGCTGGGCATCATCAGTCCCATATACAGTGAACCGGGGTGCGCATCGGCCTGCCATGCGCATCCGGAAGGCAAGCAGGTTCTGGGGGCCCTGGATTTGGTGATATCCCTGGAACAAACCGACAAGGAACTGGCGGTATTTGAAGGCTGGCTGATCGCCTTTGCCGCGGTACTGTTTCTCATCACTTCGGCGGCCATCATCTTTTTCATCATGCGGTTTATCAGAAGGCCGATCAAAAAAATGATGGATGGCACACGGTTGATTGCCAACGGAGACTACCTGGAAAAGATCGAGGTGGACCAGATCGACGAACTGGGACGGCTGTCGGTTGCCATCGATAAGATGGGCAAAAGAATCGGCGAAAAACAGGCCGAACTGAACAAACAGCGGAACGAATACCAGAATCTGTTTGAACGGGTTCCCTGCATCATTACCGTTCAGGATCGCAACTATAAACTGATCCGCTACAATCGGGAATTTGATAAGAAATTCAAGCCCCAGCCCGGTGATTACTGTTACGCCGCCTACAAGGGGCGTCAGGAAAAATGCATCGTCTGCCCGGTCGAAAGAACCTTTGAAGACGGCAAGTCGCATTTCAGCGAGGAAAGAGGGTTCAATAAAGACGGCAGTCCGACCCATTGGATCGTCCAGACCACCCCGATAAAAGACGAAAACGGCGAAATCGTGGCGGCCATGGAGATGAGCCTCGATGTGACCCAGACCAAACTGCTCGAACAGGAGCTGGAGAAATCCGAGAAAAAATACACCGCCATATTTGATCACATCCCCAATCCGGTTTTCGTATTGGACATGGAGTCCCTTGAGATCCTTGATTGCAACACCAGCATTGAAACGGTATACGGTTATAAAAAAGAAGAGTTGATCGCTCGATCGTTTCTGGAGTTGTTCCGGCCCGAAGAGCAGGATCGGTATAGAAATTTGATCAAAACAAAACCGGAAATCAATCAGGCCAGGCACCTGGGCAAAGACGGCCGCCCGCTTTTTGTCAACATCCGCATATCCGGATTTGAATATCCCGGTGAGAAAGTATATCTGGTGACGACCAGCGATATTACCCGGCGGCTGCAAACCGAACAGCAGTTGATTCAGGCCAGCAAAATGGCAACCCTGGGCGAAATGGCCACCGGTGTCGCCCATGAGCTCAATCAGCCCCTTTCGGTCATCAAGACAGCCAGCCGGTTTTTTATGAAAAAGATCCGCAATCATGAAAAAATCGAGGATGATATCCTGTTGACCATGTCGGAGGAGATCGACGCCTATGTTGATCGCGCCACCAAAATCATCAATCACATGCGGCAATTCGGCCGCAAGTCCGATGTCACCCTGGAAAAGGTGCAGGTTAACGCGGTTCTGGAAAAAGCGCTTCAAATTCTCGGCCAGCAGTTAAAGGTCAGGGGTATTGATGTGGTGCAGGATTTTGAGAAGGATCTGCCTCTGGTTATGGCGGATTCGGACCGCCTGGAGCAGGTGTTCATTAATTTGTTGATCAATGCCCGGGATGCCATCGATGAACGCTGGCAAGGCCAGGCGCATCCCCCAGGCGCCAAGACGATAACGCTCAAAACAACATCCAACGCCGAATGGGTCACCGCTGAAGTTCATGATACGGGAACGGGGATTCCGGAGAGCATTTTAGAGCGGATTTTCGAGCCTTTTTTCACCACCAAAAAAGTGGGGCAGGGCACCGGTCTGGGGCTTTCCATCAGTTACGGCATCATCCATGATTGCAGCGGCAGTATTCGAGCCGTTTCCCGTCAAGGTGAGGGTACGGGTTTTATTATCAAATTTCCCATCGCAAAAGAAAACTGATGGAAAAATCAATTTTACTCGTTGATGATGAACAGGGGATTCGCAAAGTCCTCGGTATCGCGCTGTCCGATATGGGCTATCAGGTGTACACGGCCGAAAATGGCGCGGAAGCGCTGCAGATTTTCGAGGAGAAACGGCCGCCGATTGTGCTGACCGATATCAAGATGCCTGAGATGGACGGCATCGAATTGCTGCGCCGCATAAAAGAACGAAGTCCGGATACGGAAGTTATCATGATTACCGGCCACGGCGACATGGATCTGGCCATTAAAAGTGTCAAGTATGAAGCCACCGATTTCGTAACCAAACCCGTCAACGATGAAGTCCTGGAGATCGCTTTAAACCGTGCCGTCGAGCGCATGACCATGCGCCAAAAGCTCAATGAATACACCCAAAATCTTGAGCAGCTGGTGCAGGATAAGACCCGGCAGCTGGTTGAAGCCGAACGGCTGGCGGCCGTCGGTCAGACGGTGGCCGAGCTTTCACACGCCATAAAGAATATTACCGGCGGGCTTAAAGGCGGTGCCTTTGTGCTGGAGAAAGGCTTCGAGCTCAATGACCAGAAGTATCTGATGCAGGGCTGGGAAATGATCAAAGGCAACGTCGATAAAATCACGAACCTGTCCCTGGATTTGCTCAATTACGCCAAAGCGACCGATTTGCATATTCAGGCCTGTGACCCCCTAAAGCCGGCTCAGGAGGTTATTGACCTGATGCGCCCGCGGGCTCAGGAACTGGGAATCGAGCTCACCAGCGATTTTTCAAATGACCTGCAGGACTGTCATTTTGATCCGGATCTCATTTGCCGCTGTCTGCTGAATCTGGTGACCAATGCCTTCGATGCCTGCCGCAATGCGGATCCGGACGGGCCGGATAAAACCGTAACGGTCCGTGCCCAAAAAATTCGCGGTTGGGGGATAGAATATCAGGTGCTGGATAACGGTTGCGGCATGAATGCAAAAACCAAACAGAAGTTATTCAAACACTTTTTTTCGACCAAAGGCTCGGAGGGGACGGGCATCGGGCTGATGATCAGCAAGAAAATAATCGATGCGCACAACGGCGTGATCAAGGTTGAGTCTCAAGAAAATGCCGGTTCCAAATTTATCATCAAACTCCCGAAGATGCCAAATGGATGACATTCTCGTACACTACCGCCAGCTCGGCCTCATTTTCGACACCTTTTCCATGGGGGTGATGATCGTCGCTGCGGATCGTAAAATCATTTCTTTGAATCACTCGGCCGAAATCATCACCGGGCACAATGAATCGGATTTACGGGGCAAATACTGCAGCCAGGTATTGCTCGAGCCGCTGTGTGGCGGCGAATGTCAATACATGGATGCGGTCGAAAGCGGCCGGCCGGCCGGCAGTGTCGATTTTGAGGTCAGCGACCGCAGTCGGGCAAAGCACAGTATCACCCGCATCGTATCACCCATCTACGGGCCGGACCGGGTGCCGCTGGGATGTATCGAGGTTTTTCAGGATCACACCGTTTTCAAAGATCTGCTCGAACGCGTCAGACATGATGATCGGCGTTTGAAAATCATCCTGGACAACCTCGACATTGGCGTGCTGACAGTTGATCGGGGCGGGCATATCACCTTTTTCAATAGCCAGGCTGAAACCATTACCGGATTTAATCGGGGCAATGTCCTGGGTAAATCCTGCAGCATGATATTCGGCCCGAAAACTTCGCATCACATGTTGCTGTTTGAAGAAACAATTGCCGATGGTCGGGCACGCTCAACCAGTCAAGGAGAGATCAAAACCCGTGATAATCAGGCCATTCCCATTCGGGCCAATTATATGGCGCTGAAGAATGAAGACGGCCGCATTGTTGGCGGCCTGGCGACCATTTCGGACCTGTCGCTGAAATACCAATTCAACAGTGAAATCAGGGGGCGCTATACCTTTTACGATATGGTCGGTAAGGATCCGGCCATGCAAAAAATTTTTGACATTGCACCGGTTGTGGCCACAAGTGATGCCACCGTTCTGATCGAAGGACCTACCGGCACCGGCAAAGATGTTTTGGCCAAGGTGATCCACAATGCCAGCAAGCGCTCCAAGAAGCCGCTGGTCAAAGTCAATTGCGCGGCCTTGCCGGATAATCTGCTTGAATCCGAGATGTTTGGTTACGTGAAGGGTGCTTTTACCGGAGCGGACAAAGACAAACCGGGGCGATTTCAGGAGGCCGATGGGGGGACCATC
>Ga0209536_100015188_pt1 | contig 11003 bp, 10 predicted proteins | sample DeeMarSeWOR28_12_FD_187461 | JGI IMG/M metagenome (GOLD analysis project Ga0209536, IMG submission 187461) | Marine sediment microbial communities from White Oak River estuary, North Carolina - WOR-2-8_12 (SPAdes) (version 2) | ecosystem: Environmental > Aquatic > Marine > Intertidal zone >... | reverse complement strand
AACAAGTCGATCGATCAGCCGACGGACGAGACGATCGACACCTGGTGGGGAGCCGCCGGGATCCGGTACACCGCCACGAAATGGGCCTCCTTGTATATCAAAGGGGACATTTACCGCCAGCGCGACACCGCGGGGGCGGAAGGAGATATCGACCGCGAAACGGTTTACGCGGGAGTGGAGCTCAGCACCTTCTTCCTCTATTAATGTAATTTACTGACAACCATTTTTACTTGTAAATCAAAGAAAACATGAGGAAACATATATAGGATGACAATGGGCGGATCGGAACAGGAAAAATGGAAAGGGATCATCCTTGCCGGCGGTGCGGGGACGAGGCTCTTTCCCATCACCAAGGCGGTGAGCAAGCAGCTTCTTCCCGTCTATGACAAGCCGATGATCTATTATCCCCTTTCCGTTCTGATGATTGCGGGGATAAGGGACATTCAGATCATCACCACGCCGGACGAACTCTCCCGCTTCCAGGACCTCCTCGAGGACGGGGCCCAATGGGGAGTCCGGTTCTCCTATGCCGTCCAGCCGCGCCCGGAGGGACTCGCGCAGGCATTCCTCATCGGGAGGGAGTTCATCGGAAAGGAGAATGTCTGCCTCATCCTGGGAGACAACATCTTCTACGGCCAGGGGTTCCAGGCGACCCTTCGAAAGGCGGTGCAGCTCGAAAAGGGAGCGCTCATCTTCGGATATTGGGTCCGGGATCCCGAGCGGTACGGGGTCGTGGAGTTCGACGGATCGGGCAAGGTGCGAAGCATCGAGGAAAAACCGGTGAAACCGAAATCGAGCTACGCGGTTCCCGGCCTCTACTTCTGCGACAACCGCGCGGTGGAAATCGCCTCCGGCCTCAAGCCCTCGGCTCGAGGGGAGCTCGAGATCGCGGACGTGATCAACGACTACCTTGTCCGCGGAGAGTTGAACGTGGAACTGCTCGGGAGAGGATTCGCCTGGCTGGACACGGGAACGCACGACTCCCTCCTCGATGCTTCCACGTTCGTGGAAACGATCGAAAAACGGCAAGGCCTGAAAATCGCCTGTGTGGAAGAAGTGGCCTACCGGATGAGCTACATCGATGCGCGCCAGCTGGAGCGGCTGGCGGAGCCTCTCCGGAAGAACGGGTACGGGCAGTACCTCCTGGAAATGCTCAGGGAGCGGGGGGATGTATGGACAAGGCCGTAAGGAAAGTACTCTGTCCGGCGCTGATCTTCGGGCTTCTCGTTATTCCCCTGAGCGGGTGCGGGACGACGAAAAACGTTCCCTCTGCGATGGACCCCCCGGCGAGGACGGGCGGCATTCCCGGCCCCGTATCCGGGGCTGCGGGTACCGGCTCGATCAGTGTCCCTTCCTCCCCGCTGTACCGCATCGGTCCGGAGGATCTCCTCCGGATTTCGGTCTGGAACAACAAGGATCTGACGCTGGATCTCACGGTTCGGCCGGACGGGAAGATATCCGTCCCCCTGATTCAGGACATCCAGGCGGAAGGGTTGACGCCCCCCGAACTGGCGGATGTGATCCACCAGCGCCTTCTTGCGTACATCAAGGATCCCCACGTTTCCGTCATCGTGCTGCAGGTCAACGCGTCCAAGTTCTTTATCGTCGGCGCCGTGAACAAGCCCGGCACCTATCCGCTGCGGGGCGAGCTCTCCATCCTGCAGGCGCTGTCGATGGCAAATGGGTTCACCCCGTTTGCCTCCCCGAAGAATATCCGTCTTATCCGGAACAGGGGGGGGAAACAGGATGTCCGTCTGATCAATTTTTTCCGGGTGATCGAGGACGGGAGCAGTCAGAACTATCTCATTCGCCCCGGCGACACCGTCGTGGTACCATGAACGTCTTCAGGCGGCCGGCGGAACCGGTCCCCCTGGAGTCAACCGCAGTCATCAATCATTCTGTGTAGGGGAAGCTTATGCCTTTGCGGGCGAACATGGAGTTGAACGATTTCCTGGAGATCTTCCGGCAGAGAAAATGGCAGATCATTTTTTCGGTTCTCATCGTCCTTTTCGCCGGGATCGTGTATTGCGTCGTGATTCCGAACCAGTACCGATCCAGCACGACCATCCTGATCGTTCCCCAGCGGGTCCCGGAGAAGTTCGTCAGCTCCACCGTCACATACAGCGTCGAGGAGCGACTGGCGGCGACAAGCCGCCAGATCCTGAGCCGGACCAGGCTGCTGGAGGTCGTCGACGAACTGGGCCTCTTCCCGGAGGAGCGGGAAACCGTCCCACCCGAGATTATGGCCGAAAAGATGCGGGACAGGATCGGCATCGATATCATTCGGGGCCAGGACGCCTTCGTCCTGTCGTTCGAACACGAAGACCCGCAGATTGCGATGAGCACCGCTACCAGGCTCGCATCGTTCTACATCCAGGAGAACCTGAAAACCAGAGAACAGCTGGCTGCCGGAACCTCGGAGTTCCTCGATACCCAGCTTGAACAGGTGAAGAACAGACTCGAGGAACAAGAGGAGAAGGTGAAACGGTACAAGTTGGAACACATGGGCGAACTCCCCGAGGAGATGCAGGCGAACCTGAGCATGCTTACACGTCTGCAGGATCAAAGGAGGACGACCGCCGAAGCGATCGCCAAGGCGCAGGACCGAAAGTTGTTCATGGAAACGCAGATCAGCAATATGCAGAATCAGATACGGACAATTGAAGGGGGGGGGGAAGATCCGTCGGATCTTCTCATCGATGAATTGCTGGCAAAGCGCAAACAGCTGGAGGACCTTTCCGCGAAATACACCCCGAATTATCCGACGATCATCGAGCTTCGCCGGTCGATCGCACAGCTGGAGATGAGGATTGCAAGCGGTGAAACCGGCAGAACCGGGCTGGACAATACACAAAAGAGCGGACCGCCTCTGCGAACGAGAAAGGCCACACGGGAAAGGGAAGAGGTATGGCGTCTGAAAGAGCAGGTCAAGTCGCTGGACCTGGAAATTCTCGCACTGAAGAGAGAACAGGGCGAAATCCAGAGAGCAAGCGATTCGATCCAGTCCAAGGTCGCCCGGTTGCCCCAACGGGAACAGGAAATGATCTCCCTTACTCGCGACTACGACAACCTGAGAGAGTCCTATGACGACCTCCTGAGGAAGAAACTCCAGGCGAAGGTGTCCCAGAACCTCGAGGAAAGGCAGAAGGGCGAGACCTTCCAGGTGGTGGATCCCGCGAACCTGCCCGTTTTTCCGTTCAAGCCGAAACGGAAAAAGATCCTGGGGCTCTCCCTTATCGCGGCGCTGGCGTTCGGCTTCGGCGGGGCGCTGGGCCTGGAGCTGCTGGATCCGACATTGCGTCGACCCAGCGACTTCAAGCAGTTCTTCGACCTGCCGGTCCTTGCGACCATCCCCATGATCCAGGATGCCCAATACGCTCGAAGGAGTGTCCTCCGTCGGGCGGCGCTGATCGGGGGGATCGTATCGTTCATGTGCGCAGTGATCGCCTTTGTGTTCCTGTACAGCGACAGAATCATGACGATCATTCAATTCTGAGGTGAGGAATGATGACGGATAGACCCCCCCGCACTGAGCACAAGGGCGGAAGGCACCGGGAGATGCCCCCGGTCCTTCAGATCGGGAAATCCGATCCCTTTTATCTCGAGCAGTTCAAGGCGCTCCGGGCCAGGATCGAATATCTGGTCGACCAAAGGAAGATGAAAGTCATCGCGCTGACCAGCGCGATCGCCGGCGAAGGGAAAACGCTTTCCTCCGTGAAGCTGGCGGTTAACCTCGCCTCCGGCCAAAGAAGAAAAATCCTGCTGATCGACCTGGATCTTCGCAAGTCCGACGTTGCCCGGGGACTGGAGATTCCCTCGCGACCCGGGCTGGGCGAGTTCCTCGGGGGAACGGAAAACCTGAAGGACATCGTCCGGAACACGATTGTGCCGGGTCTCTATGTCATCCCGGGGGGGAGAATCATCCAGGATCCTTCGCCGCTGCTGGCCGCGGAAAAGATCCGGGATTTTCTCGGAAAGGTGCGGGGGCAGTTCGATGTGATCCTGCTGGATACGCCGCCGATTCTGCCCGTCGCGGACACGTTGTCCCTCCGGGACCAGGTCGACGGGTTCCTCTTCCTGTTTCGGGTAGGCTTTACCCCACACCATATGCTGAGGCAAGCGCTGGAGGAACTGGGAGAGGCGAACGTCATCGGCGTGGTCCTGAACGGGGTGGAGCCTCCCAGCGTAGGGTATTATCAAAAGTATTACGGCAGATATTACCACGGCAACAATAAAGGCTGACCGAACCCCCTTGATTACCCTCGAAAGCAGATTCTTCCCGCTGCGCACCGCCGTATGCTTCGTCATGGAGGGGAGCATCATCTTCTTCTCCGTGATCGCGAGTTTCTTCATCCTGCACGCGACCGGAACGATCTGGTTGCTGACGTTCGAGGGCGCGGTGGCAAGGGGTTTCGTGGTCGCCATCTTCTGCCAGGCCTGCATGTACCTGCTCGACCTGTACGACTTGAGGGTGTCCCAGACGTGGGGAGAGATCCTGTTCTCCCTGATGTTCGTCGTCGGGTTCGTATGCATCGGAATCGGGGTCATCACCTACGCGATACCCGGCTTTGGCGTCGATGCGAGGATGTACTACCTGACCCTTCTCCTCATGATCTGTCTTCTTCTGTCCTGGCGAATCTCTTTCTACCACTATCTCGAGCGGATGGCACCCCGGCAGAACATCCTGATCGTCGGAACGGGCGACGTGGCCCACATGCTCGGAAAAGAGATCCGGGAAAGAGAAATGCTCGGCTTCAAGCTCGCCGGTTTCGTGGGCCCGGCATCCGGGAGCGTAATCGACGAGGAGAGGACCGGGAAGGTGCTGGGGGATTACGGGAAGATCAAGGATATCGTCAGGAACAACGGAATCTCGAGGATCGTCGTTGCGATCGAGGAGCGCCGCGGGGAGTATCCCGTGAAGGAGATGCTGGCTCTGCGCGTCGGCGGCTACCAGGTGCTGGAGTGGCACGGTTTCTTCGAGAAACTGGCCGGGAGGATTCCGATCAACAGTCTCGCGCCGTCCTTCTTCATCTTCAGCAACGGGTTCCGGAAGTCGAAGTTCCTCCTCATGATGCGTCGGGTAATGAGCACCATCATAGCTGTCATCCTCCTCCTGCTCCTTGCGCCGTTGTTTCTCGTCGTTGCGGTCCTGATCAAGATCGAATCCTCCGGACCGGTGATCTATTCCCACAACCGCGTGGGGCACAGGGAGAAAGTCTTCCGCATCTACAAGTTCCGCTCAATGATCAACAACGCGGAGGAAAACGGAGTCCCCCGGTGGGCGGACAAGGAAGACCCCAGGGTTACCCGCGTAGGGAGGATTCTCAGGATATGCCGGATGGACGAGCTCCCCCAGCTGTTCAACGTGATCCGGGGCGACCTCGATCTTGTCGGCCCCCGGCCGGAGCGCCCGGAATTCGTCGAGCAACTCAAGAAATTGATCCCCTATTACTCCATCCGCCACACATTGAGGCCGGGATTGACCGGGTGGGCGCAGATCATGTTTCCTTATGGCGGAACGATCGATGAGTCGAAGGAAAAGCTTCAGTACGACCTTTTCTACATAAAAAACATGTCCATCAAGCTGGACCTGTTCATATTGTTCAGCACCATGAAAATCGTCCTCCTTGGTCGCGGGGCCCGATGATGAATCCCATTCGCAATATTTTGACCGTGGATGTGGAAGATTATTTCATGGTTTCCGCTTTCTCGGATATCGTGAACACGGATACGTGGAATCATTACAGCAGCAGAGTGGAACGCAATACCATGCGTGTTCTTGATCTCTTCTCCAGATCCGGCGCGAAGGGGACGTTTTTCATTCTTGGCTGGATCGCCGAACGGTATCCTCAAATCGTGAAAGAGATCGATCGAAGGGGGCATGAAATCGGGTGTCACAGCTATCACCACAAGCTGGTGTATGAAATGTCCATTGAGGACTTCAAAGAGGACACCGCAAAAGCGAAGGCCATTCTGGAAAACGTCATCGGCAAGGAGGTATGCGGATATCGGGCCCCGAGCTACTCCATCACGAAGAAATCCTTCTGGGCCATGGAAGTCCTCAGGGAAACAGGTTTTCTGTTCGATTCCAGCATATTTCCTATCGTCCATGACCGGTACGGCTACCCGGAGTTCAGCCGTTTCCCCACGGTTGTCGAAACGGCATCAGGAAAGATCCTGGAAATCCCGATGTCGACATTCCGGGTGTGGGATAAAAACATTCCCGTGGGCGGGGGGGGATACCTCCGGCTGTTTCCCGTTTCTCTCACCGAGTGGGCCATCAGAAAGATGAACGAAGAGGAGAAAGAGGCCGCGATCGTATATTTTCATCCGTGGGAAATCGATTCGAACCAGCCAAGGATCAATGGCAGCCGGCTGTCCAGGTTCAGGCATTACGTGAATATCGAAAGAACAGAGGAACGTATCGAACATTTGCTCAAAACGTTTTCGTTCGGGTCGGTTGAAGATGTCCATCACGGCTGGATTCGCCTCATGGCGGAAGAGCATGAAGGTGGAAAAAGCATGTGTGGAAAAACCCTGTAAGGTGACTGATCACCCGTCCATTTTCGTTCCTCGTCCCCCCATACCACTCTCCTAGCGGGAAGGCATCCATGATGACGCACAGCGCAGCAGATGTTGTGAAAACCGATCTGGACTATATCGTTTCCAACCTCGGGGAAGAACTGACCGGAATCTCCGGAAAGAACCTCCTCATTACGGGCGGGGCCGGATTTCTCGGGCACTACCTTGTCCAGACGATCGTCCACTGGAACCGGCATGCACGGGGAAATCATGCGATCCGCCTTACCGTATACGATAATTTCGTCCGGGGCGTTCCGGACTGGATGACCCGTTTGAAGGGAGAGAACCACCTTACCCTTGTGACACACGATGTGACGCACCCGTTGCCCACCGACTTCGGGGATTTTCAGTACATCATCCACGCTGCGTGCATTGCTTCCCCCACGTATTACCGGCGATGCCCCATCGAGACGATGGACGCCAACGTGAACGGATTGCGGTTCCTCCTCGATTACGCGGTCCGGCAAAAGGAGAGAGGAACTCCGCTGGAAGGGTTTCTGTACTATTCCACAAGCGAAATCTACGGGGATCCGACCCCCGAGAACATTCCCACGCCGGAAACCTACCGCGGGAATGTCTCCTGCACCGGTCCCCGGGCGTGCTACGACGAATCCAAGAGGTATGGGGAGACCCTTTGCGTCAATTTCGCGGGCCAGCATGGGGTTCCCGTGCGGATCGCCAGACCGTTCAACAACTACGGACCGGGACTGAAAATATCCGATCGTCGCGTGATCCCGGATTTCGCCCGTGACGTACTTGCCGGCAGGAACATCGTGATGCTTTCCGACGGAAGCCCGAAGAGAACCTTCTGCTATGCCGCTGACGCCATCATCGGATATTACAAGATCCTCGTGAAAGGAAGGAACGGAGAGGCCTATAACATCGGTGTGGAATCGCCCGAAATCTCGATGGCGACCCTGGCGGAAAAAGTGGTCTCTCTGTCGAGGGATCTTTTCGGATATGCCGGCAAGGTGATTCGCGAAGTCAGTTCCGACAAGGACTACCTGGTCGACAATCCCAACCGGCGATGCCCCGTCATCACGAAGGCCCGGACAGAGCTGGGGTACAACCCGTCGATCACGATCGACGAGGGGTTGAAGAGGTCATTGATCTGGTACGGCGAGCATTCCGTCTCGGAGGATGCGTGATGAGGATTTCCATCATCGGGACGGGGTATGTGGGACTGGTTACGGGAGTGTGCCTTGCGGAGAAGGGGCACACCATCGTCTGCGTGGATGTCGACGCGGAGAAAGTGGACAGAATCAACCAGGGAATCCCCACGTTTTTTGAACAGGGACTCGAGGAACTGCTGAAAAAGAATATGGGATCCGGCATCCGCGCCACCACCGACCTCAAGGAGGCAGTGACGGGGACGGAGATCACCATGATCGCCGTCGGGACGCCGTTCGACGGCAACGAGATCGACCTTTCCTACGTGAAGACCGTCGCCCGGGAAATCGGGGAGGCGCTCAAGGAAAAACAGGGGTATCACCTCGTCGTCGTGAAAAGCACGGTCGTCCCGGGGACGACGGACGATGTGGTCCTTCCTCTTCTGGAAAACGCCTCGGGGAAGAGGGCGGGAATGGATTTCGGGGTCGGAATGAACCCCGAGTTCCTGACGGAAGGAGAGGCGATCAGCGACTTCATGCACCCGGATCGAATCGTTCTGGGAGGCATGGACGACAGGAGCATCGGCCTGCTGGCGGAGGTATATCTTCCTTTTCAGAAGATCCCGCAGCTTCACACAAACAACCGGACAGCCGAGATGATCAAGTATGCCTCGAATGCCCTTCTTGCGGCCGCGATCTCCTTTTCCAACGAGATCGGAAATTTGTGCGCGAACATCGGCGGAATCGACGTGGTCGACGTAATGCGGGGAGTCCACCTGTCGAAATACATCAGCGTCATCCTGCCGGGCGGGGAGCGCCATATGCCCGGCATCGAGGGGTTTCTCGCGGCAGGATGCGGATTCGGGGGGAGCTGTCTTCCGAAAGACGTGAAAGCGCTGATTGCCCACGGGGAGCAATACGGATCTCCCATGCACATACTGGATGCGGTCATCAGAGTCAACAAACAGCAGCACATGAAGGTCATCGGTCTGCTGAAAAAACATTTTCCGTCGCTTTCCGGAGTGCGGGTGGGCATCCTGGGCCTGGCGTTCCGCCCGGACACGGACGACATGAGGGAATCTCCGGCCATACCGATCGTCCGGGAACTGACCGCGGAGGGGGCGACCATCTCGGCGTACGACCCCGTCGCGCTGGATCAGGCAAGGATCGCATTGGGGGATCGAAACGTCCGGTATGTCCGATCCGCGAGGGAAGCCGTGGAAGGGGCCCAGGCCGTTATCCTTGTCACCCGCTGGGACGAATTCCGATCCCTTCCGGAACTCCTCGGCCGGATGGAGAATCCACCCGTTTTCATCGATGGTCGACGGTTGATTGACAGGGACACCGTGACGAAATACGAAGGGATCGGTCTCTGACGAACGTCCATGGTCTTCACGACGACGCCATTACAAGGTGCGTACCTGATCGATCTCGAGAAGGTCGAGGACCACCGGGGTTTTTTCTCCCGGGCATGGTGCAGTCGGGAATTCGAGAGCCATGGCCTGAGCGGCACCTTCGTCCAGATCAACGTCGGGTTCAACATCAGAAAAGGGACGCTCCGGGGGATGCACTACCAGGTAAAACCGCATGCCGAGGTCAAGGTAGTGCGGTGCACCCGGGGGGCGGTGTTCGACGTGATCGTCGACCTGCGGCCAGAATCTCCCACCTATAAAGGCTGGTTCGGCGCGGAGCTGTCTGCGGAAAATCACAGGATGCTCTACGTCCCGGAAGGGTACGCCCACGGATACCTGACTCTCACGGATCATGCGGAAATCTATTATCTGGCTTCCACGCCGTATGCACCGGAATCTGCGCGAGGGGCAAGGTACAATGATCCGGCCTTCGGAATCACCTGGCCGGGTACCGTCACGACGATTTCGGAGAAGGACGCAAGCTGGCCCGATTTCGATTTGTAAGGGACTTCGAAAGTCAACAACCCGGGAGAAGCGGATCCCCATGATCATCATCGACAACGCTCTGGAGCAGAGGGAACGGCAAGGGAATCCGATCCGTATCGGGATGGTTGGGGCAGGGTACATGGGGCGTGGAATCGCCCTCCAGATCCTGTCGTCCTTCCGAGGCATGCGGCTCGTTGCGATCGCCAACCGCAAGGTTTCGGAGGCCCAGAGGGCGTACCGGGAGGCGGGAACCGAATCCTCTGTCGTCGTAAAAACCCTGGAGGATCTGGAAGATAGTATTTCCAGGGGATCCTGTTCCGTCACCGACGACGCATCTCTGGTTTGCGGGGCGGCCGGCATCGACGCGGTGATCGAAACGACCGGAGAGATCGAATTCGGGGCCCGGATCGCCGTGGACGCGATGAACCACGGGAAACATGTGATCCTCATGAACGCGGAGCTGGATGCCACTCTCGGCCCGATTCTGAAGGTGTACGCAGACAGGGCGGGCGTAGTGATCACCAACACCGACGGGGACGAGCCGGGCGTTGCCATGAACCTGTTCCGGTTCGTCAAGACGATCGGATACCGTCCTGTGCTTGCGGGTAACCTGAAAGGGTTCTACGACCCCCACCGGACTCCCCTGACCCAGAAGGAATTCGCCGACCGACACCACCAGAAGCCGAAGATGATCACCTCCTTCGTGGATGGAACCAAGCTGTCCATGGAGTTGACGGTTCTGGCGAACGCCACCGGCTTCCGGGTCGGACAGCGCGGGATGTACGGTCCCCGATGCTCCCACGTAAAGGAGGCATTGCAATCCTTCCCGATGGATCAACTTCTCGATGGCGGCGGCATGGTGGATTATCTTCTTGGCGCCGAACCGGGAACGGGAGCGTTCGTCGTCGGCTACAACGAACATCCGATACGAATGCAGTACATGAAATATTTCAAGATGGGGGATGGCCCGTTCTATGTCTTCTACACGCCGTTCCACTTGCCGCACCTCGAGATTCCCATAACGGTAGCCCGGGCCGTACTGTTCGGGGACGCCACGGTGACCCCGATCGGGGCGCCGGCGTGCGACGTGATCACGATGGCCAAGAGGGATCTCAAAGGCGGAGAGATCCTGGACGGAATCGGAGGATTCACCTGTTACGGGATGATCGAAAACGCGGCAATTTCGAGGTCCGACAACCTTCTTCCGATGGGTCTTTCCGAAGGGTGCCGGCTCGTGCGGGACATCCCGATCGATCACCCGGTTTCCTATCTGGATGTGGAACTGCCGACGGGAAGATTCTGCGACTCCCTCAGGTCGGAGCAAGAGAAACAGTTCCGGGACGGGTGAACAGCAAATGAAGAGACATGCGCGGGAGGAAGCATGAAGGTCGTCCTGTTCTGTGGCGGTCTGGGA